>Ga0100391_1004301_pt1 | contig 13808 bp, 7 predicted proteins | sample CryGeymeta201515_FD_81541 | JGI IMG/M metagenome (GOLD analysis project Ga0100391, IMG submission 81541) | Groundwater microbial communities from Crystal Geyser aquifers in Utah, USA - Crystal Geyser metaG 2015-15 | ecosystem: Environmental > Aquatic > Deep subsurface > Groundwater | place: USA...
ATACCGGTTCTTTCGGGGCCGCTGTGGGTTGGGGTGGGGGGGGGAGGGGGGTTGTTGGGGGGGGGGGGGGGGGGGGGGGGGGCAATAGACAACATTAGCATAAATGGAATCAACGCAATGGCAGCAACGTACATCGAATGAAAGCTTGGAATTAACCCATACCTGCGATGTCGAGTTGGAATTCTCCTATTTCAATATTGACGATCTTGCTGGATTCTTCGGACAACAAACGACCGCTTGTGCATCCAGCAATGCGGGGGGCAACCTTTGTTTGAAGCTCTTTTTCCATGGCGGAGTAGAGACTTTGTAATCCACTGTCAGCATCCTTGACAAGATCCATGTTTACACTGAAAGAGACAGAGTGTGTATCAATAGGTCCAGCGCCATTGGCAATGGCGTTGCAATCGACGTTAACTTCAGCAAATTCAGAGGATCCCATGACAGGTTCAATGACTTCCGAGCCGGAATCTTCACGATCTTCTTCCCACTCAAGGCATTCGAGCTCTGCTTCTTTTACAGCGGCCTTTGCGTCAGCTTTGGGATCAGCTTTGTCAGCTACAGCAATTTTGTCGGCCTTAGGAGCGGCCTTGTCAGCAAGAGCCTCAAGCACCCCAGTCTTCGCTTCTTTGACGTCCTTGGGATCTTGAGCATCCTTGGGCTCGGCAACAGCCTGTTTGGGCTCGGCAACAGCCTTGGGCTCGGTAATAGCCTCTTTGACTGCCTTTGGCTCGGTTGTAGATTCCTTGACGGACTTAGGTTCCTTGTATTTCTTGCACGTCTTGTCCTTCGTATCCTTCGGTGCTTCCTCCTGCAGGCTTCTCGTGGCCGTGTGGATTTTTTTCGGGAACCCGCGCACGCCCTTCAATGCAGCAACATGGGTAACCAAGAGGCAGACGAGAAAAAGAGGAAGAAGAAAACACGATCTCATGGTTGTAGTTGAGATAGCAAAAAATAGATGGAAGAACTTTTCTGTGTTAAACCAAACTAATATTCTGGTTTTGGTAATTGGTAATATGAGACCGGCAGGAAGAGGATTTCCCCGTACCCGTTTCTACAACCATTGCCGTTAAGTTTCTTATGAACTAGAGTACATAGTAAGTACCCATATCGGTTGGAAGTGGTATCGCGTCGAGATAGCGAGGAATGTGTGAGAGTTAGCTAGACAGGGGCAAAACTGGAACAAGAAATCAGCGACAATCGATGGCCAAAACCTGGTAGCCAAGTACGACTGGTTGTCGCTGATGTTGGAATCAATACTACTAGTAGTACTGGTAACAACGTTACGGAAGAAGAAAGTCGCACGCGTGTCTCAGGTCGGGTCGTGTCTGAGGAGTAAAAAAAATCGTTTGACTGGAAAATTGTTTTTGTACTGAATGAAAATCGAAAGGTTGCCTCAATGAGCTGTGTCAATTTCTCAACTAGGCCAGTGTGACGCTCGCACTGATTTGCTGGTACTTGGCTACTAAAGCGTGCTACTTATTCATAAACATTCTGATAAATGCAAAGAATCACTGTAGTTTTTGAGTAATTGCGTCATTCATTGGCTCGTGCGATGCACACATACCTCTCCTTTGAGGCTCCCGAAACAACGTTTGAATGAAGTAGACGTCTGTCAATCTCTAGTTGTCTAGCTCATATATTGAGCGTGCCGGAAGAAAGTCGGTGCAAGTAGTAGGAAGTGAATTCATGCGAAAGTATAAAACAGCCAACACCAGCCATTGTGGAATGCAAGAAGCAAAACAAAGGACAACTAGCAAGTACTCCTTTTCTTGCCTAGGTTTAAAAGCGCGAAAATGTAGGATCTTCTAGCATTGTTTTGATTTGTTGAAAATGCAATATCGGCCTCGGTACGAATCACAGGCCGCAAAATCAAAAAATGGTATACAGTAAGTCTCTGATTCGGCTATCTTGCGAATGTACTTAACTTATATGTATTATTGACAAAGGAAGAAAGTGCAAACTGCGAGCTTGTTTAGACTTTAGAGCAATCAAGATTGCAGAGAATGGTGCAAAACAGGATGCTGTATCGTTCTGAATAGAACTCAATTGAGATCTTCAACCTTGCAGACAGCAGACATGTCTGCAACATGATGTCAATCTTCAGCGTGTAAAAGCAGGCCGGTTTGCTTTTTCTATACACTGAAAGGCAATAACGTCAGCGAATCATCTAAACGCCAAAACTACTCCCACAACCACAGGCCTCCTCTGCATTGGGATTGAAAAATTTGAAGCCTCCTCCAATCAGTTCATCACTGTAGTCTAGTTCAAGTCCGTAAAGGTACAGCATACTCTTGGCATCTACTACACACTTAATTCTTTCGCCCGGATATTCATCAACTTCGTCATCCTCTTCAATAGAATCTTCCGATGAAAAATCCATAACATAACTCATGCCACTGCAGCCACCAGACCGAACTCCCATACGCAAGACTAACGAGGGATTGTCTTGCTTGTCCCTTAATTCTCGCAGACGATTCATGGCATTGGGTTTAATTGTCACCACAGCATCCTCTGGAAATTCGTAATCCATGGGAGCTTGTGGTTTCGGAGATGATGCAGGAGCTTCCTCGGTTGAGCTGAAGATGGCAGTTTGGGATTGTACAGGTTGGTTGGGAAGTTGATAGGCAAGAGCAAATTTCCTCCATCTCACGGAAGGATCGAAAACAAAAGCGGAAGCCACATTGGCGCAGAGAAGTACCGTAAGGATAAAACTCGTTGAGGATCTTTGTGAAGTCATATTTGCGATTAAGAAGATCGGTGTGTAGAGAAATGAAATGAAATAAATGAACGAAATTAATAAAAAATAGCAAGAAATAGACGACTAGATATTTTTTACAGTATGCTTGTGTTTCTGTTGAATGAGGCGCTGCATATTAATTATCTATGCTGACGAAACACGAGCCTTCTGCATGCCGCACGTCAGACAGACGTCGGCACGTGTAATAAAGGCGAAGTTAATTACTAGTCTACTGTACTCTCTAGCTAGCTAGTGGTAGACTAGTAGTAGTATTTTTTACACACACCCGTACACTAGCTCTACTAGTAGGAAAGCTTCGATTTGATCAAACCGCCATCAAGATGTGATCGCTCTGGGATCAATAGACTTAAATTCCTTGGCTGCTAGCCGAGCGTTCTGCAAGGAGATTCCTACTGTGCATAATCTTTGCAAGTGTCAGCCCCTTAACTAGATTCACTGTTGGTTCATGCTACATGCTACATTAATCAATGCCTTCTCTCTATCTGTGGCGTTGGTAGAACAGACGGCCGCGACAAAAGCAAATGGTACAATGAGTCCAGATCGTCGTTTCTGTTCCTGTCAGTCACAAACTGCAGTATTTCCCTGGCCGATACATTATCTTGTCGAACCAAACGTCGTGCCCCGGACTGATTCAAATGTAATAAATCATCAATTTTTTCGTTGGCGTCGGGATAATACAGATTGCAGATGCGGACCCAATAATCGATTCGTTCCAGTGTAGTATTGCGCTGCAGCATATTGATGAGCTTTTCGTAGCATAGTTCCGTGCAGCTAAAGGGTGGCAGCGATAGCAATTTCAGTGTCCTGCTTTGTTCCACGGCTTCGGCAATTGCCACAACGATACGGTGGTCGAGTAGGGAATCGCTTTTGCTGTCTGCAGAATCGGTGTCATCATTATCCTGAAGTTTATAGTCGATACGAAAACATTCTAGATACACGTAAATAGATCTCAGCTGCACAAGAGCTGCCAATACTCCGTCGCTATCTGTGCCATCAAACCCGACATCCAACGACGTCAGATTCGGTAAAACACGTAAAGCCGACACCAGCGATTTTACGCGAGACGGCTCAGAGATATCAAGTTTACACAACCGTAGTTGCTCCAACAGAAATGGTTGATGCCGCAACAAGGGTTCGACGAAAACAAGGCTGTTCTTGTATACCAACAAACTCCGCAGCTCTGGTAGATTGCAAATGGCGTCGGCCAAATACCGTTGGTCGATTCGTGACAATCCTTCCAGAGCCTCAATGTGAATCTCAACCTCTCGAACCGTCATGTTGGCTTTGATTGCTTGAATCAATCGAGAAATGTCCTCTATGGAATCTTCTAATTCCAACCTAGAAAATTCCGGATTATTGGTCAGTAAATTGGCAGTTACTTCCTCCATGAACCGTGGATTGCAACAGCTTGCTCCAGACTTGCAAGAGTGGACCGAGTAGTCCTCGTCGACTCCAGCATCAAACAAGTCATCCCGGTCATTTTCATACCGATTGACAGATCGACTGCGAAGACTGTCGTCACTGACGCAGTTGTTGTCCAAGCTGGCGCGAGAATCATACCGCTCGTAGTCGACAGTACCCATGCCATCGTCCCATGAGCTTCGGGCATCGAGAATGGCATCCATACTTTTAACTTCTAACAACCGAGATTCCGACTTCTGTAGTTAATAGTTAATGTAGCAAGACAAAATGCTAGCTTGTCATCGCTTTTCTTCGTAAATGTCTCTCTAAGTCAAAATCTAGCTTACTGCTTATGCCAACTATTAATGTGCTTTTCTTTTCTTTTTCCGAGGTGGGCGTGACACAAAAGGAATGAGAGTATTATTTCTCAACGAACGTAGATAGAGCTTAATTTGCAGAGCGACGGGGAACGGGGGGGATCAACAAATTTGTCAAACTTTTTCTTAATTAGGTACTCCCTAATCACCATCACGCAAGCCATCTCTTCTAGTGAACCAACTCGTGAACGGATCTTTACGACTCGTACTTGTTCCTGTACTACTAGAGTAGGTAGTAGTTGATACTCTAGTAGTCTACTACTGTAGTAGCTAGACCCTACTACTAGTTACAGTAGTAGTCTACTACCGGTAGTAGACTAGTACTACTAGAATACGTGAGAACTCCCTACGACCAACCATCATCATAAAAATCTAAACAAGAGACCCACAAAACCAAAACAAGCGCCCGTCACTCTCAATCTTCGAGTATGATACTGAGATGCGCTCTCTTCTATCGCAGGCAACGTATCGTGTGATCCTTCCGGGGCAAAGACAGTAGGTAAGGAGATGTTTCTTTTCGTACTACCATATTGATTTACTAGATACTAGACCAACCACGGCATGTGACGAAACGTAGATGCTGGCACCAGTATGAGGTGTTATTTTTATTGTCGACATCCTTTGATTATTTTCATCATTGCAATTTTCCCGATGCCTGGGATTCCATCAAATTTGTGGCAAGTAAAATATTGTCGAATGTGCTTGTGTCTAACTCTAGACATTTTTTTGTATCTTCGGCTAGTATTGAACTTGACGAACTGTACACAAAGACAAACCAAATTGGGGAAGAGGATAGTAGCAACGAGAGGCAGAGATTGCGTCTATTGGGGATCGCCTTTTGCCCGAGACGATTTTGAACATATCAGTTGAACCATGTGAGAAAATTGCCAACGGAAAGCACGATCAAGTACTGGTCGATTTGTGATCTCGGAGCACCGACTGCGGACTGCGTGCTGCGCAGGTGAACTATCAAGTTTCCCCGTACGACCTGATGACCTGTTTGGAGCACTCGGTCCCATTTGGATGAGCAATAAAGACATGTCTTGCCGGCAAGAAATGGCTTTCCGAGAAGGGCACGTCTGCTTTGTGAACTACTTCTTGTGGTCATCCAAGGGAATAACGTCTTGGCCCAGACTAATCGTATTGTTCGATGTTCGATGATACTCCGGAGCAAACTCAATTTGGAGAAATTTCGTTTGAGAGAGTGCACTTGCGCAGCTATTTGATAGCCTTTGTTTGCGAATCGGAAAGTTACCGAGGTAATAAGCAAAAACCTTTTTCAAAATTTGGAAGCACACATGGCGGAAGCTTACAGGGGAATCTAGTGAGCAGTGGAATCGAGCACTCGATTTCCAGAGCGTTGGATCAGTGCGAACAGTTGTGTCGCACTTTAAGGCCTTCCATTCAGGGCAGTGACAGGCGTAAGCTTCCTTGGCCATTTTATTTCAATTGACAGCCGATGGGTACGAAATACGAACGATCGTACGATTGAACAATCTTCCGGAGAATTTATTTCACAAGGGAGTGCCCCGGTGATATAATTCTTTTGACAATTGTCTAGCTCCTACCTCTTGGTTTGGCCGTAGGTCTGTCCCTAGGTTTTGACCGTAGGTACAGACTCAGGGTCAACCGACGGAATGGAAGCACAGCCCTCAGCGATCTGCGCCTGGAATCCAAGTGCAGTACCAGGTACAGTTTTTATTATTATTTCATGACGCGACCAATAACCTAGTGAAAGAAAATATCACGATCAAAGCCAATAGAGGGAATTAGTATTTTTGGAAGTAGTTTATCTTTACCAGTACTAGAGTACTTGTACTCGTCCTGTTCTTACTAGTATTACAATTTACGTACTGTAGCTAGTAGCTGGAATAGTAGTAGGTCACAGCAAAAGCAGATTCATGCAAAGAGACATTATTATTATTTGTTTCATCTCCAGCGAACTTCTTCAGACAGTTTCGAATCTCTGAGCAGAAGCCGTTCAACCAGTATCTGATACTAGTACTGGTACCAGGGTACCAGGTACCAGGTACCTGGTAGACAAAGATCCACCATCGTTTTTACGTACCCATCGGATAGGCCCCGGGTGGTCTTTTGTCTTACTGTACCTGGTAGTGGTACCTGGTACCATATTCATTCAATAAGCCATTCCTCAGGGTCAATGCCGCCCCACACGTTGCGTCTGTCAGATCGCAATACTTTTCTGCATTCATCTCAACTAGTCTACCTGGTAGTCTAATTGTTTCTTTTTTAGCTTATTAGTGGGGCATTCTTTTCTTCAAGTCCAAGCAAGTGCTATTTACATGCAACAACACCGTAAGAAGTGGCGAGAACTCTTCAGATGTCACACTCAAATGTTGTACGATTTATTCGTACTAGTACCAGGTACCACTACTACGCTACCAGGTACCGGTAGCTCGTACTACTAGTATACGAGCTCTTTGGGTATCCGGGAACAACTTCCGAATGACAAAGCATAGACTAGACCCTAGCTAGTCTAGCTAGTGTCGAAGGGAAAAAAATATGATGTCGTACATCTACTTTTCTACCTATCATCAGCCAAGCAGCCTACTAGTAGTACTAGACTAGTACAAGCAAGAAGTCTAACACTGCTCTACCTACGTACCAGGGTATTACTCCCAAAAATTTTATTTTACCAGGTTTGCGTTAGTAGCGTAATAAAATCATGAGATACTCTGGTAAGTACTTATTTACAGTAAAGTTAAGTGGATTTCGAAGTTTTCCTACAGCAATGGCATAGTGACCGCGCTGCAGTCCGCAACCCAATTGTGGCAAAGTCACCATTGACGACTAAACCACAAATCTCTATTTATGGTATTTTTCTAGAGGGTCATCGTGGTGGCGAACGATTGAACAAAACAGGAACCTGAAAAGTTTACACCAGGTAACGATATTTCGCTGTTCAATCGACCTCATGGTACGAGTGGTAGTTCTATTAGTAGGTTGAAGCAGGGTTGAAGTAATGACAAATAATACTAATAGCTAATACTATACCGTACTACTGAAAATACTAGTACAACACACACACATCGTCCGATGCAAATAGCAACTTCTAGGCCAATCCACCCAATACAGAGTCCGTACGGGAAAAACATTGTTTCAAATCTTGATCATCAATCACCTTGTTGCTCGAAAGGAATCTGAAAGCAGATCTGATTGATCTGAAGGACTCAAACGTTCGCAGCGAACGAAACTAAGTAATGAAACGGGCAGCAGAAGAGTCGTCTCGCGGTCTTGAAAAGAAAAATCCATCGTCTACTCCCGAGGAAGAAAATAAGAGTAGTTCGACAGCATCGAAAAAAGAGGAAGGTAAGGGCTTGTGACGTTCTGTTTTGCTCAGCGCTTTGCAAAATTGACGCTTCATTTGATCGGCACTTCAGCGTGTAACCGGTCACAGCAACCAATCAATTCTTTAAAAAGTCAGAGGAGGAACCATTGCTTGCTTTTTGGTCAGTAGCCTAGTCAGTATGATACATGATACCTAAACGCGTAGTAGAAACTTGGGATTCACCCATGGAACTGTGTATCCTTCTAATCACAATGTTTCTTACTACATGCGTAGAGGATCGTAAATTGAAAGTGGCTCGCCTCTCGAACTTGTCTTCTTCTCCTCCTTTATCGTCCTCCACCGGAGAGCATGATTTGGGAGAGGATGCTGCGGTATCGACAGATACGGGAAAGGAAGGACCAGCTCCGGCGTCTCGAATAAGCAAAGAAGAGGCGAATAGGGCACACGAAGAAGAGGAGAATAGACTTGCACCGAGCAGCGATCCTCCAGTTCGTTTCCCGGAGGAAGCCAACCAACTTTCAAGCCCGAACGCTCATACTGAGCGGACAAGTCGTAACCAGACTGCACCGGTGCCCTTCCCTGTTCAAATCATGAAGCTCCTGCAGCAAAATGTTGCTCCGGGTGCCTTGTGGTTCCTGGAAGGTGGGGAAGGTATTGGAATGAACAGAAATTTGATCGATGGGGTACTTAACGTTCACATTCGGGGCATGAAGTTCAACAGTCTGGTGCGCAACCTGAACCGCTGGTAAGTTCACAAAGCGTAATCTTTTTTTCTGATGCGGTGCCTTCGCTCTAATATAATCACTTCCATAACAATCTCTTCTAATTTCTTGCCCATCATAATTGAAAACCACCTTGTTGCAATTCATATCCAGGGGGTTCCGCCGCGTTTCACACCAATCCTTAAAAAAAAACGAGTTGGGGTTCCACCACCTTTTATTCCAAAGGGACAAACCGCATTTGGTGTACCGCATTAAGAAGGATAGCGACGCAAAAGAGGTGATGCGGCAGCTCGATATGGAAGAAGGGAAAACTGGGGATCAACATAATTACAAAAGCAAAGCGAATACTAGACCGCGGGATGGAAATCCCGGTTTGTCGTCCCAAGCCACGGTAGAGACTAAAACAGAAGAAAGCCTAGCGCCATTGTCTTCCGCGCATCAACCTGCACAAAGCGCCCCGAGAACTTCCCATCTTTCAGAAGGAGTCCAGGGCCATCTTCCTTTCTCGCTGAGCAGCGGATCAATCTATCAACGGCAACAGAGTTGGCAGGGACCGTCAGCGTTACAACTGCTTCAGTGGCAACGACAACAGGCTGTACTGGCCCAGATGGGCGCATCTCAGAGCATCGGGAGTAACAATTTTGCGAACTGGGGTATGCAGCAAGCTCTGCCGGCGACAAGGTCTTTGGCAACTGCTAGTCCCCCGCAGCAAGAACTGTATCCTGTGGTTGGTTCGACCAGAGCAGCCCAGCAGGCTGCGAACTTGTCCCATGACCCGAGTATAGGAAAATCCGCACAAAATTCTTCTCCAGCAGCCAAAGCCGAGCAGGACGATGCATCACGTGAGGCCAATGCGAGTTCCCCTGGTTTTTGATGAGTCGTTCGAGTGAAAGCAGCTGGCGGAGGAGTTGAGACTGCTTCATTCCATTCGAAGCATCAGTGTTTCCCGAGGAGGAAATCATTGAGAATTGTTAAGCAATCGGTTTTGTTGTTGGTCCACGCATTGATGTTTGATACCCTCATAAGACAATGATCGACGCCGGAGGTTTGTGAAAAATGTTGCGAGTCCGATTGAGAAACACCACCGCTCTCTTGAAAGCAAAATACATGAAAGTCGCCACATATTGCTGCAATATTAGTCTCCAAAGGCAACTACGACAACAGTCGAAGCGGTCTCAATGCTCATCCTTCTCGTCTCTCCCTTTTTCCTACTGACTTTCCGCCTGTTCCTACTTCTCTAGGAACAAGGCCGTCTGTTTGAGACGCCTTGTCTTTTTTTTTTTAACGGAAGGGTTTGCAAGAGAGGAAATCACCTCAAACCGGAAGATTGGGCGAGGCTTCTTACTCCTAGTCCGAGGAGGTCATCGCCGGCGCAACATTAGATGCCTCAGATGCTCTTTATTTCGAGTTGAAGAGTAAGGGAATGTTTTTTGCTAGGCTATGCGTTGATCCGGTAACTCCAGTTTAATTTCCGAGCTGCGATTCCTTGAAGATTTATTGGATCTGCCTGATAGGTCTCTATACTCCATGAGTCCCACATCCTTCTCGTTTTTATTAGAGTCAATCTGCACTCTAGGCTATTTTTGAAGTTCTCCATTGGCGCCGAAATCGAGAAATGCGACACAGTTTTTGAAGTTCTTGGGTTGCTACCAGTACTCCATTTCTGACTTCAGATACAGAGAAGATGCAAGCCTCTCGTTGGTGATGTATGCTTCGTTCTACGTTGATACATCATCAGCGAGGAAAAATGCGAAATTGGACGTGAACTCATTCAAAGGACATCGTGAGAGTGCAGATGCTGGCAGCAAACGTACCTTCGTTTGTTTGTTGTTTGTTGGGATGTTGGGATCAACTCATGTCGATCCGTAGCCCGATAGGCGACGACAACATCGACTTCACACCACTAGCAAAGAAGAAATGAGCGAAGGTCCAATCTTCGCCGCGCTTCACTAAAACTGCAAACGCTCTTTCTACTCTCGAAAGTCGAAAGCACTCGCTGCGCCCTGCAACGACTCTTCATTAAATCGCAGCATCATCGAACGCCCCATTGCTTATCGTTGAAATGGACAATCCTAGGTATTTAAATATGCTAAATTAGTTGCCAAGGAACGGAAGGGAGAAGGAATACGAAAGAGAGAATGATGCATTCTCAATCGACATCTCGAATGGACAAGAATACGTCGGTGATGGTCGCAGCTTCCCATATTTTTCAATAATTTCCCAGGAGAGTGGCAGAAACCTTTTTAATGTTCTGAGGCTGCTCAACTGGAAACATATCTTGGGTGACTTGGGATGAAGCAATACTCAATGGTGTATCTAATGATATTTGACCTCTGATGAATGGATCTCGTCTGCCATGAATAGCTCAATAGGAATTTGAAGAATGCTCTAGCGTTTTCGCTTCCATGACAATCAAAAGCTGTAAATATGAATGCAGTGAACGTTGGAGACTTTATAGAATGTCCAACCCTTGCAGCCTTGACGTTGGAAACACATCCACGAATATTATCCGGTTCAATAGCGGAAACAATTCCTTGCCATTTTAAGGGAGATGCCACCAGCTTCGTCTTGTTGGTCTATCAGAAAACATCTGTTTTGGTTTTTCCAGTTAGAGGGAGGAACCGCTCAGGCTCCAGGTAGAGCAGGTCTTCCCGTGGCCAGTTGTTAGGGCAGGCCATGTGTCGCCGTTTTAAAGCAGGGAGGACCAGCTTTGCGTGCGGAGGAAGGCTCAGCGCTGTGCGAGTTATCCTTTGTAAAGTAGCCAAGAAAGAAACTTCGAAGAATGAGAAATGGATACATGGATACCTGCTAGAATCTCCAATGAGTCGTAGAAGAGCGACTTTCTCTGAATTACTTGGTGAAGTCGTCAGCATACAGTAAAAAAATTGATAAAATCCGGTAATCATTACCTTGTTCACTACTTCATATAGAAAAACAAATTCAATGAAACCAAACACACGGGGAAAAAAATTGTGCTATAAGCAGCGTACATCATTGCAGGCTTCATTCTCACACATGTATTTTTCGGAAAACACAATTCAGAAGATTAGTCTTCGGAAGGCAGGGCCAACAAGGCTCCATTTGAAAACTTATCTGCCACCAAAATTGCGATCAAAGCCACGAGTATTGCCATGTAAAATGCAGACGAGTCTGAAGTAGCATCGCCAACTACTTTGTTGACAGCCTGCTTCTTGGCGGCAACTCTTGCAACGTCAGCTCCTTCTCGCGACCATTCTTTGAGCTTTCCTTTAAAGTCATCGATTGATGAATATCCTTTTCTGGCCATGATAGCTTCCAATTCGTGACAAATACGATCGAAACATTTAGGGCCTTCGGTCCAATGACAAGTACCAATTTGCACAGCAGTTGCTCCACACAGAATTAAATCAAAAGCATCTTCGCCAGAATGAACACCACCCACACCAACGACATCAATAGAATCCTTCAAAGCCAGCCGCAGTTTTCGAACATTTGCCAAAGCAGTGTACTTGACAGCTGCTCCACTGAGCCCTGCAAATCCACCGTTGCTTGAAATAACGGGTGCCTCTGAGTACATATCTACCACTAAGGAATTTCCCAAAGTATTGATGGAGGCGACATAGGCGATAGAACTCTCAAATTGGTTCAAAATATCTGCAGCTTGCTGAAAATGCGGCCCGTCGAGATAAGGCGGGAGCTTGATGCCCAATTTTATTCCGGTCCCTTTAATGGCAGAGGCTACTTGCTGGAGAATATCTTTCATCTGCTCAAAGTCATAAGCGATGATTGGCTTTCCAATGACATTTGGACACGCCAGGTTCAACTCGACAGCCTTAATTCTGGACAAACTAGGAGCCTTGGCGATGCGTTGCAGCATCTCCAAGTTATCTTTCAGCGACTTTCCCGAAATTGACACCATGTAGGGTTTAGTTGGGTCGCTTGCCATGCACTCATCAATTGTTTCTTCTGAAATGTAGTAGTCAATGCCGTTGTTGGGAAGACCTTCACTGTTGAAGGATGCCAAACCGCCTGGGGCGTGAAAGGTCCGCGGTTGCGGATTTCCCGTCTGCTTGTCCACCGTTGCGCTTTTGGCCAGTACTCCACCAGCTCGTGATGAACACACTTTGGAGAGTGCCGCTGCTGTTCCGCTACGAGGGCCTGATGCATTGTAAATGCAGGTGGACATTGGTAATCCACCAACGGTAGTCTTCAAGGAGGGGGTCATCTTTGTTTGCAGCAGAGAAGCGATAGCTTGTATCACACATCACATCCACCAACGCTGGATGATGTGAGAGGTTGTTGTTGGTATTACTTGGTACTCTATTTTTTGAATCACCGAATGCATCATTATTATTTAGGACTTCTGGGTATGATCAACTCTATCCTTATTTAGTATGGTAGGGACTACTACCTGGTACTTATGAGAACACTACCAACAGCAATGAGAACACTCTACCCTGGTGGTACCTGGTATCTACTACTAGTACCAGGTACCACTACTACTACCCATCATAGCAATGACTTTTCCATATTGGAATCTTCTACTACTAGCTAGTACCGCTATTCTTAGCTACAGTACAGTAGTTTGGTACGGCGGGGGTAGTACCAGCGTACAAAGATACCATGGCACTCCGTACCTCGTACTGTAGTCATTTTCTGGTGAGCAAGCTAATCACACTTTTTTGTTTGCAGATTAAAAGTATGCAATAATAATCGAGGATTCTTGGTTTTTTAATTTTCAACATTGTTTTCAAAACAAAACGTAGTACAGTATTAGTAGTATACCACGATAATCGAGGAGTGCTCTCATATCTTTTCGTGGTCGTGGTTTTAGCCTTCAACGCCTATCAATTTTCTTGTATATTCAAAAACGAAAATAATGAAGATGATTGCTTCGTTGCTTGCATTGTTTCTTGTGAGTCTTGTCTCTGCACAAACTGGGATAGAGTCTGACCTTCCTGGTGCCAGTTAGCTATTGCACATTTTCTCCTGATCTTGGTTGCTACCCTAGCAGCAATGGTCTTCCTCCTTGCTGTGCTGATGAATCTTGTGAAAATGGGGGTGTAGGAGATGCCCCACCATGCGAAGGTGATCTTGTTGGTGCCAGTTATTGCACATTTTCTCCTCCTGATAATGATTGCTACATCAGAGGCGCCAACCCTACGTATGACTCAATTCTTGCGTAAGGTTTAGAGTTATTTTGTCTTTTTTAGGTAATTTTTTTACCCTCCGAAGATCGGATTGTGTAATTAGGCGAATTA
>Ga0100391_1004310_pt1 | contig 13785 bp, 8 predicted proteins | sample CryGeymeta201515_FD_81541 | JGI IMG/M metagenome (GOLD analysis project Ga0100391, IMG submission 81541) | Groundwater microbial communities from Crystal Geyser aquifers in Utah, USA - Crystal Geyser metaG 2015-15 | ecosystem: Environmental > Aquatic > Deep subsurface > Groundwater | place: USA...
CCTCGGAACGGAGAAAAGGTCGGCCCTAGTAAATTGCCGAGTTTCTCCAAACCACCCTACCTAGCCAAACGTAGCCCTAGAGAGCTGGCATAGTCGAGAGAACGCGGTAGCGTTCGCTCGATTGATTTTATTGTTTATCCTCAACGCTAAAGATATTGCTCTACTAGGGTCTACTGTAGTAGCTAGTCTAGTAGTCTACACTAGTTGGAACATGACCATAGTACTTTGCCTCTTAATAGGCACCTTCAGCTACCGAAAGATCTTGGGTTGCCAGAACATCGGACACGCACATGGCATGCATTCGTTCTTCGACGACATGACCACAAGCGGCGCTTGCTTGGTCGGCTGAAATACCCGAGGCCAGGCGACGACGCAACGAACTCGTTTGAAATTCTAGATCTGGCATGATGCACTTGGCAGGATATTGAGGAGGACGGAGTTCATCAAAGAGCAAAGGATCCATATCAGAACGAACCTGCCACTCTCGACCATATTCTTTCGGGTCTTTCAAGACTGTTGTTCCATCGCGTGCCAGGTGGGTACCGTTCCCAAAGGGCCCCAAAAGACCCAACATGTCCACGAAATCAGAGGCATCGCTCTCACAAATGTCCCAATCTACGCGCACCAGATCCTTGAAAACAATAAAGTCAATCTTAGACGCTTGAGATAGCTGAATCGAGTAGATGTGCTTTTTTTTGGTATCGAGTTTGTGAGTGATACTATATCCAGAGATAGTGGCATTGGCGGGCATTTCAGCACTGTTGACGGAGTTCAAAAAGTACTCGCCCCAAGAAGACAACTGGAACGTTTCTTTTCCAATCTGGATCACGGCGGATTCGATGTACGAGTAATCGAAGCGGATAGTAGTCCTTACGTGGACAGCCAAACCGAGTCCATTGGCAAAACTGGGGGCATCTCCAAGAACGAGATCGCACTCGCCATGAAAGTCTGCGAAGAAAGAAAGATAGAACAGATTGCAAGAGGAGTATATGAGGCTACAGGACGAGAAGTGACGGCGTAAAGCCGAAAAGATAAAAATGAGAGAAAGAAACAGACGCAAAAGGTAACGAACCGAAAATTTCTCCATCCCAGGATTTGAAATGTGGATCGCCCCACGTCCCGCCATGATCATTCATGGAAAAGACATTTCGCTTTGGATCACCTCGGTGTTTGGTGTTCTTCATAATGATAGCTGACAGTGTGCAATCTTTAGATACATCGATAATTCCTTCGAGAGTCGTCCCGTCCGTCAATATTGGATCCCAGCGGTAAAACAAAGGGTCTCCGTACCTGGAAAAGGATTCGTCAAGGTGACGACAGAGATAGACAAAAATGTTAGGAGCGTTGCGAACAAAAAAGAAACAGGACAGACACAGGGACGCATCAATATTTAGTCAAATAGAGTACTTACATCAATTGCTCAAATTGAAACTTGATAACGGCAGTATTTAGTTCTCCCAAACTTCCACCGGGAACATGATCTTCGGCCAAGCCACACACCCAGGCATCAACCATGTTGACATCTCCACCGTAAGCTTCACTCAATTTTTGTGCCAAATTACCGTTCGTTGTGATACTGGCAAAGGTTGCATGAGGTGCCAAACCCATCTCTTGTCGCACAACGTTGCAGGGTGGAATTCCGTGATCCCGGCCACGCTGGATGTTCAAGGCAACCAAATCCAGACAAACATCTGTGTCAGGCTGATTGAACAGGAAGGAGCGCAATTCTTCGGTAACACAGGTATCGATTTCTCGGGCCCTTGAGTTGACCAAGGATAGCAACAAATCATCGACCAAGGCAGGATTGTTTGCGAACATGCCCGGTTGAAAGAAGGCGTTTCGCAATTGCAATCCTTGCCGAAGGTTCGGGGACACCATCGAATGTCCAAAGCGAAATGCTGCGGTCGAGAATTCATTGCGAATGGAAGCGTCTCGGCCATCGTACCCTCCGTTACTGTAGGAAGGAGCGTTTCCAGCACCCAGCAAAGTGGGCAAGAATTCTTCGTAGGTAATTTTTTGAATCGTTGCACTCACAATTCGACGAGCCAATTGGTAAATGTTCTCATCGCAGGAGGCATCACAACTATCAGCGGCGTCGGGAAAATACTTGGCTTGAATGACATCGCACAATCGGTTGTGCTCTCGCACAAACAAAGTATGCATGGCTGTCAAACCGACTTGTTCATTGACTCGAACATCACCAGCAACAAACAAATCTCCACCTTGACCACCTTCGTTGTTCAAGGAACCGTCATTGAAGGGCAGCAATTGCCCATCAGAGCTTGTCTTGAGTTTCCCGTGTTGAAAACTTCGCAAGGCCTCAGCGCGATGAGCGTCAGAACCATACACTCCCGATCCATCCAAGAAGGGTGTAATGGCATTAATTTGTTCGAGTGGATCTCCGGCTCCCGAGCCACCAACGGCCATGGATCGTCTCGTCGGAATGGCCGAGCATGCCGCTGGGAAAACGGGATCGTTTGGCGGAATTTCAATCGACATGGGAATGGCAGAGTTCTGTTCGGAAAGATCAATGTCATGATCTGTAATTGTAAGACATAGTACGTAGTAGCAGGATGTACGATGAGGTGGGGATATAAGCGGTCAGAAGGCATCACACAGCACAGCACAGCACAGCACAGTCACATGTCACAGTCACATATAGCATTCCAAAAAATCCAATCCATTTTCTGGATGAATGACTGAATCGACACAGAAAAACTCACCAATAAACTGTCCCCAGGCCCACACCATGTTGGACAGTCCATTGGCACTAGCTGCACTGGAGCATCGAGCTACAGCATTCGATACAGCACGAGGATTAGCACCATTATTGGTCATCATGGTGGAACCATCACCATCGTACGTAGCTGGACAAATGCGAACCAACTGATGATGTGCGCCGGCATCATAGGCACGAGGGGTAAAGACTGGAAACGTTGGTGGAATACTACTTCCTGGCAGTTGAGCCGTAACAGGTGTAATTCCTCCGATGAAAGCTAATGCTGCTAGGAGAAAGTACACCATCATTGGAGGCAAATGACGAGACGTCATCATCGTTCCTTTTTATGAGAGTATTCTACTCTACTTTTGAATGTGAGCAAAAGCAACGAAATCTGTTCCGATTTACCAGAAGACAATTCGTGAATAAAGCTATTATAGTAGCTTGGCGACAGCCTTCTTGTTCTTGAAAGGTGACATTAGTTGTATGGATGTAAAATAATAATGAAAAGTTAACACATGCAGCAATCGAGATTTTGATAGTTCTCACCCAACAAGAAGAGTTTGTTTCAGCTCGATAATTGAATTCCATGCCGACTGTATCATTTTGATACTGAACTCGGGAATGGATCTTAAGAAAATGACATTTCGAGTCATTCAATAGTTGCCAATATTATCAGATTTGAGTACCGGTCAAGATCAAAGCATCTCTTTCTATCTAACCCTATTTGGAGTTTTGAAATTCCTTAAAAAAATGAATTTTCTCCCCATCCCTAATGACTACTCTTATAGTCGCAGTGGGGTCACAGCACGAACAACAACTTCGAAACTCTCTCCTTTTAATCTTACTCCTTTACTTGTTGTTGTTGTTCTTCTTCTTCTCATATCAACGCATCATTGCTTAGAACAATACCAAGTAGTAATTCAACACATTATACCAAGTTCATCATGGGAAAAGACGATTCATCTAGTAGGAGAAGATCCTCAAGATCTAGAAGAGTCAATAATGATGACAATAATGACGACGACGACGACGACGACGACGACGACCAAGTGATGCGCGAAGATTCTTCCAAGGAACAGGGAGGGCAGCAAGCCTACGTACGTATCCACCACTACTGTCACTGTGCTGATGGTATATGCTGCCTGCTGTTTTGAGAAAGGAACTTGATCTACTCAGAAATTATTGTTGGTATCAGAAGATACAGTAACCAAATTAATTCTTCTTGATCTGCATGTTCACATCTACTTACAACTTACACGCACGCAACAAAGCAAAACTCACCTCCCCGGCCTAACTGTCTGGTTTTTTTTAACACAACTTTACTCACACGGACTTTTTCTCGCTCTTTGGGACTATACGCAAACACAAAAATGCCTCAAACACAAATGGCAGGTACGCCGTGATTCCGAATTGGGTGCCAAATCCTGGAACGAGCGAGTTCGAGGCAAGATCCGATATGTGTGTCGTCGCATCTTGTGCATGGAACGTCGAGAAGATACTAATACAACAGGAAAAATTAATCGAACGGATGATGTCGAAGAAGGCAAAAAGAAGCAATATCGACTGGAAGCAGTGCGGGGATCCACACGGTCGTCTTTGTTGCATTTCTTGACGTGTGGATGCTTGAAACCGCAAGGAGGACGAAATAGGAACATGGCGATTGGAATCAATCCCAACCAACAACTTGCCATGTACTTGCATTGGATGTTTCGGGTCAATTTCCTCTTTCTGTTTTGCGTCATGTGCGTCATGTTTTTTGTATTGGTCATGTTCTTTGCGGCCCTGATCATCATCGCGGGATCGCTCGACAGCGAATGTGTCCGGATTGGGGGTGCTCCCTTTGGTGCGGTCGGCTCGGAATTTGCAGATGCCTTTGCGCTCAGTTGGACAACATTTTCAACGGTTGGATACGGTAGTACCTATCCAGCGTTGGGATCAGAAAACACGAGTCCTACCAATTGCTTTTTCATAACCTTCATCTGTTCCTTGGAATCCCTGATGGGAGTCTTGTATTCGGGTTTCTGTGGGGCTATTCTCTTTGGTAAAGTCTTGCGCATTCAATCCCACGCTCAAGTTATCTTTAGTGATCCCATTGTGATTCGGTATGGATCAGGCGTAGTGGAGGGAAGTGAGTACGATAGTGCCGATAGTGATGACGACAGTGACAGCCAGAGCTCCAGACAGCCGAAAAAGACTCCTTGTCCAGTTTTGGAGTTCCGCATTGTGAATCGATTGTTTAACGAAGCTGGAGGTGAAATTAAGGATGCGACACTGAATGTAGTTGCCAACGTTGACGCGAATGATGCCGATCCTTTGTTGGTTGATGCTTTAGATGCTGATCGAAGTCGCTACGGTCAACAGAGTGGAACAAGTAGCTCTGGTAGAGTTGGCAATTTGTCATCGCATGTGGAAACCAATTCGGAGGATTCAAGTCAAAATTCTGAGAATGGGCGCTCCAGCAACGGCAACAGTCGCCACGGCTCCAGCAACAAAGTGCTCCCTCGAAATTCCATGTCGTTGAATAAATTTCTGGATCCTTTTCATTCTCTCATGGGAAAGATAGACCACCAGACCATCGACGAAGATCCCTCGGCGCGATTGGTTAGTAAACGTACCTTTTCAAAAATGCTCATTGAGGCTAGCGACCATCCCTTCTTCAAGCGTGTCTGGCTGGCCAGGCATGTCCTAGATGAGACCTCACCCATTGTGAAACCGCGAGTCCGCCGCCAGATCCGACGCAATGGGGGAACCTGGCCGGACAGTCTTTGCACGTGGAATGCCATTCGAGATTCTCTGCAGTTCAATCAAATCCTCGTAAGCTTGAATGGTGTTTCCAACGTCAGTGCCTCCGATGTTTACGCCCAAAAGATTTATGATTTTGTAGACATTAACGTTGGATACCAATTTGTTAATGTCCTGTACAAGGATACTGATGGAGCCTTAAAAGGTGAGCAGCATGTGTGCTTGATACTATTGTCTGTTGATTTTGATTGTGTGATTACTTCATCAATTCCTGACTCTCTATCGATCTTGCTTTCGGATGTTATCATTATTATTACGATGATAGTGGATACTGATTTGATCAATGATGTGCGTGAGCAAAAAGGAGGGGGCGGAGAGCCCCTAATTATTGACGAGTAAGACAAAAGTTCAATTTTTGTTGGCAACCGAGAGGCAAATGGTAGAATATGTGCGAACGAAAAATTCCGCGCCGCAAAGCGTTATGCTGTTTACAACATACAGTAGTTTTAAATTATGAGTGATGATGATATGGTACTCCGTTGTTCTAGATGAGTTCTTGAAAAGTTGCTAACAGCTTCTTTTGTCGCCTACTCGTATTGAAGTACAACCGTAGACCCTCAACATGCTTGGCACACATGCAAACTTTCCTATGGATCCACAGGAGGTTCCTGAAGAGGAGCTCCTAGAAAAGTTCAAAACGGTGTTTGCGTTACCGCCATATACAATCTTAGCGATTTTCGACTAGAAGTAGAATGATTATGAAAAATGTGTAGTATTATGAACGGGAAATCACAACAGAAGGACCCAAAGGGTGACACATAGTTGATCGCAAAGTGGTTATATCTACTAGTATTTCCTCCGTACTCCAATAGAGTAGTATTCAAGCCATGTCATGGTTGGGAGTTGGGACTGTGAACCGGGAGTAAAAAATTGCAAAAACAGGGCGTTCATTTTCTCAGAAGAGTAAAATCCACCCGGGCACTCTCACTAAATTGAATTTTGTTTTTTCGCTGAAAACCTCCACTTTTCCAACTAGCGACGCAGCAGATGCATCACAGGAATCGCTGTCCAAGCAATGTTCGATCATAGGGTGTAGTAGAATCAAAAACACAAATATTCGCAAACAGTTGTATTCGCAACAAGGTACTAATCAGAGTTCCTGCCTACCTGCTACGATCATGAGACATCTCATTGCAACTCGAATGGATACTGAAACTACCGGCGAAGACGGCAACAAAAGGACTCTCAAACCAATAACAGAGATTTGTTCGGCGCTTTCTTCAAAGTCATCTGTAACTAATGATGAAAAACAAATGCATTCCGTTCCTTTGACACGCTGTCATCGATCTGTGTTTCCAAATACGAACAAACAGGATTGGCAGGAGGACAGTCTTGTGGTACCACCAAAGCGAAATCTGGCCTGTGACGATGAATTTCTGAACGATACGCTTGAGGAACCTCTAGGAATGATGTCCATGGATGAACCCGAGCAAGATAAAAAATACTTTGACCTTATGAATGTTAACATTACACTCTATGGCATCGGAGGAATTCTTTGCGAGGAGAAGGAGACGAAAAAGTCGGGCACTAAAGTCGGAAAGCAGCGACGATCTATTTTGAAGGCCAAAGGAGGCGAATATGCCGAGGCAGCGGAATGTGCAGAAGAAACAGTGGAACACTGTATCCCAATTACTGTGGCTGCTTCTATTAAGCGCAATGCCATCAGTAGCCAAACAGTTATTGAAACTTTTTTGCCGAGTCAGCCCCTCAATATTGAGACAGCGCCGGGCAAAACCACCAAACTGTCTGCCACATGGCAGACCCCTAAATCAACACTACTAAACTCAGAAATAGAACATGATGAGAATGATAAACCTGAAGATAGACGCTCTTCCTTTGAAGTACTTCGCATGATGATGAAGACGCCCTACTCAAGAGAACAGGCGCCTGGAATGGTGGAAAATTACACGCACGAGCACCTTCAAATCGGAATTCACCTTTGCCGAGGCAAAGAGTTGATGCGTCTTGGTGTTGCAACTCTCATTGTAACTGGTGACGAAGAAGGACAGGTCATGATGCATATCCCAACCAAACAGTGTGCCGAACCAGGTATTCAGGAACGAAAGTGTGGTTCCAAACCTCGCAGCAAGGTGGTAAATTCCAAGAATAAAAGAAAAAAAGCAAGGATGCACTTCAAGAACGACAATCGCATCTTTCGACTTGATGAAAATGCTTCCATCTTTGTGGGTGTCCAGGTGCTCCCGCAACATGACGTGAAAGCTGCAGAATGCTTTCAAGACATTGAACTGACGGACTCACAGCTTCTGCGCAATGCTCATGCTGCCAAAGCTTGCATGTTAGAAATGCGGGGAAATGAGAGATTCGAACAACTGCGACTGAAGAAAGAATCCCCGCGGTGCCAAACAGTGGCAAATTCAACTCTTCTATCTTCTAAAAGTGAGAAAAGACTTAATGATACTGTTAAGTCCCCTCAGGACATTTCCGAGGACATGATGACAGGCATCTTTTGTGGAGCTCTTTCTGGTATGCTAGCTAACAAAAGCGCATCGCCACTGATTCCCAAATCATCACCCAAGAGTTCCGAAGGCGTGAAGCCATCTAAAAAATCGCCCGTGTTGAAGACAGACGACATTATCACTGAAGACAGCTATGATGACTCGTTAGATTCTTCCTTAGATGAAAACGACACTGTCCCAATGCAGGAAATTGTTAACGTCAAGTATGCGCCTAGATATGCCAAGTCATTTTTCAGTGCCGTGACATTTGCTGATTCCCAGAACGACGAGGAAAATGACGACGAAGATGACGACATGACAGCCTTAACTCAGACTGTGCTGAAAAGTTTAAGATACCAATCATTGTATGAGGCCTAAAAGACGTGTTGGTGCAGCAACAAAAAGTCCGTGGATTTCAAAATGCCATGAGTGATTCATTCTTGTTTTATGTGAGAGATATCACCACGAAACAGTTTCAGTCGAAGCCGCAAAAGAAATCCTATAGAGTACATTCCATGTCCTCTTAAAGCTTTAGCCTCGACGAGAGACCTTTTCATATTTGCATAGTCTATAATTCTTGGTATTCTTCCATTCCACTCCCTCTTAAAGCCTTAGCCTCAACGAAAAACCTTTGCACAGTCTGTAAGTCTAAGTCTTAGTATTCTACCACATATCAACGATTAGGGAGTTCACAAATCGTCTACCTTTTGTAATGACAACAAACTTGAGCAATCAAAATAGCTTGAGCAAAACTTAAGCAACTAACTTTGAAACATGTCTATCAGCTCGGCAAACCCAGGCCGAAGGATAGCATCAACACCGCATTCCTTCATTGCAACACAGAGTTTGGATGAATCGAATGGTTCTCCGTTGGTCTTTGCTTCTGTCGCGGCCTCGGGCGTTGCTACACCAATAGCTCGACATCCCGCTGCCAAAGCTGCGCGGACATCATCTGGTGTATCTCCAACCAAAATAACCGTTTCCGATGGAGCGACTCCCATTAATTTACAACACTCCAACACTGGAAATGGATCTGGCTTGGGTGGCCCGTCTTCCATGCAGACACTTGAATGGATCAAGTGTTCAAGATTGTGCTGCTTCAAAAATTTGATACAGTCACTACGTGGTCGTCCGGTAACAATGCCCAATTTTCCACCAGTGGATCGCTTCGCCAAGGCCTGAAGAGTCTCTCTGGCAGGAATCAGACTCTCGGTATCACAAAAGCCTTTGGTGTCTCCGTCTCCTTGATAGAATTTCTCAAACGTCTCAGTGACTTGATCCAACGTTAATCCATCTTTCCGCCCATCTGGGGACGCACTTATCAGATCGAGCGATAGTTTCCAATCGTTGTTGCAGCCTCCTCTGGCTTTCCAATCAGCAATGGTATCTTGGGTGACCGACTTGGCACCGTAATGATGGCACGTTGCCAGAATGGCAGCACGGTAGGATTGAGAAACTTCGGCCAAAACTCCGTCCATATCTAAGAGACAGGTTGTGTATTTTTTAGCAGAGGTCATATTTTTGAAGGATGCAGGTGTGAATTGGAGAGGAAAATGAAGGTCGGCCGAAACAAACTGGAAGCAGACCACTAGAAAAAGAAATGCAATACAATGTGCTGAGCTGAGAATGATTAGCACTTGGGATAAAAGCAGAGAATGAAGTAATTGCTTAATGAACAGATGGGGTCGGGATAACGAGAGCAGCAGAGAATATATTGTGTGATCTCCTCGGCTGCTCTAGTAAATCATCAATAAATCCTTTGGTTATGATTGATTGATGAGGCCTTGGTTTGGTTTGGTTTTGTGTACTCTAGTCTACTGGTGGCTGTACTACTAGTAGTACTACTAGTAGAGAGTAGTAGTACTAGTGCGTAGCTACCACTACTACTAGCCAGTAGTAGTCTGGTAGCTACCAGAGCTAGTAGTAGACTAGCTACTAGCTAGATAGCTAGTAGAGCAGTCTAGTAGCTACTAGTAGTGGTACTGTACAGGCAAAAGTATCTGTCTGACGTTTTTCTGGGAGATTGGGAGCAAGTGTGGGAGAAAGCTAGAACAATCGGAATGAACTTTCCATTGATGCGACAATGGCAACGGCATGGCAACGGCAGTTGCCGTTGCCATAATCCCAGCGGAGGCCCAATGGTGGGATCGCCTGTAGTGCTATTATTCCTACAGAGTGATGGATCAACCCGACAATTTGTCATTACCAAAGAGAATAGCTTCGCCCAACGAGGTAACCACCGTCGTACCGGTTTGATCTGTCTTCGAATTCTACAGGAAGGGCTTTGCGGGAATTGAACAAGTGGGTGGCAACGTCCCTCGCCAGACTTCGCGGTCACTAAAAATGTTAAAAGAAGCAAGGTAATCTACAAAAAAGACTGTATTGCAGCGGAAACTATTGTTCACTTATTTGCAGAACAACAATTACAGTATTATTACCTGTATAAATGTTGTTGAAAAGACGCACACTGTTGCAACGAGTCCAATTTCCTCAAACAAAATACCAGCTAGACTGTAGAACTCGAAGCAGACTCACGTCTCACAATCGTTCCATTCGTCATTGTCTTACCCAAACAAACAAAATTCATATATAAGCCATCATGCCGCGACTTCAAGATCCGTCACCGCCCAAAGTTGGACCAGGATCGGCATTCCACAACCAAGAAGGCATGCAGGGAAAACGATCTCGAAAGCGTTTAAAGAAGGCGACCAAAGAACATCGACAAAATAATGTGACAGCAGACGATTCTTCCTTGTCGTGGACCGATGATGCTCCTGTTACTTCCATTGTGCCAAATCGTGCCACTAACACAACGACGACGTCGTCAAAGTCAACAGCAACGACGACGACCGTCAATGTCGTGAGCACTGTCAAAAAGAAGAAATCCAACAGCAACAACAAAAGACGAGTGGATCTCTTTGCTTCTGATGACAGTGACAGTGACGACAACACTGCAGCGATTGCGTCTCGACACCAAAAAAAGCAGTTAGAAAAAGAAAAATCCAAAAAGCCGTTTCCTTCTAAAATTATCAAGTCCATGGCGGTATTTGTAAACTCCTCCAAAAATACCACTGGTGTGACCGACAACAAGTCGGAAGCCAACGTCTCGGCTCACACCAAAACCACAGCGATTCGTCCAGAAGGGTCTACCAAGAAAAACGTCAAGTCAGCTTTTTCTGGTCACGGATGCGTCGCTACTCATACAAGCCAAACGAAAGGGACGATTTCCATCTTGGCGACCGGCATGACGTCGAGTCATGCGCAAGTACCCAAGCGGGGGATAGTCACTCTCGATAAATGTCCACAAAAGGTTGCCAAATCGACCATCACGGTTCGCAAGAAGACTGCCGCTAATCAATCGTCAAATGTATCGATACCAAAGCAACAAATGCACGACAATCATTGCGACGCAGTCCCAGAGGTAGTACAGCCACCCAATCGCTATGCAATGGCCTTTGACACTCGTTTCGTGAAGACAGATCTTGGACGAAAGACGGGCGAAACTTTTTTGAACGAGTGTCATGCATTCTTAGAATCTCTCTCGTCCCGAGGCGCTGAACCGTCTTTGTTGGTGCATAGTACCCAAAAGGAGATCACTGGTTCCCGCAAGCGACCGGTCTTGGCCGTTCGAGTTGCCGACTCGTGGCACGACGAGGACGCCAAACCCGTCTTGGTCGCCACATTTATTGCGCCACCCATCAACATGGCCAACAAGGTCAATCGAAAAGCAGTGCAGGTTCCCAAACCACTATTAGCCAACAACTCTTGGAAGCATTTCGGCGAAATGGTGGAAGCAATTCTGGAACATGACGCCGAGAAGAACCAAACGTTTGTTACGACTGTCCAAAAACAACGTCCTCTGAATATCACGATTATTTCAAGTGATCTTTCGTTTTGTTGTGACATCAATGGCGGGTCGCATAAGCGAGCTATGAATCGCTTTTGGGATCTGGTCGAGCCATTTTTTGAAGACGGAACATTGCGTTCGATTCATATTGATATCATCAAGACTGGCGTCATAGCCATGGCCAATCCGATTGCCAAAGAGACGGAGGACGGTAGTCCAATTAGCCTGAATGAAGACAAGGAAAACGCCAGAAGCATAGAAGAAGGTCTCAGCTTCAACAGCAGTGGTAGTTACAGTGATACAGGCGAACTCATGGTTTCGCAAACAGACCAAGGCAGGCAAAACGAGTCTCGCATCCTGCACGAGATTGCCGTGGCCCAAATGATTCGTGCTGTAACGGCAGCTATGCATGACCGTGCCGAATTAGACGCCAAGATGAATCGCATCGGACGAATAAAAAATTGTGTGCATCTGGTTGATTTGTCGATTTCTATGTTTGATGCCACTGCACATCCCCGTTTGGCATTCAAGTATCTGCTGCGACGTCACCTTCGAGAAATTGTCAGCGCTGCAGCTTCTGCCATGCGATGCAAAATGGATGCCATCGATGTCCCCGCTAATAGATCAACTATCAGTCGTATTTGTTTGCAACTACCTACCACTCTTGATGGCAACCAATGCGCCGTGTCTTTGGATGTTTCCTACAAACTCTTACCCTTCGCGCTGGAACGACCCGGCATTTCTGCCGGTTTCTTTGTGGACTTGGCAAAGCTGACAGACTCCAAGTTCGAGATGGTGCAGCAGGTGCCACTTGCAGTTCTCGACGCATCTTTTATTTACGGTGTCCAGATGAGTGTTCGAGCTGGCCTCGAGGATGATTACGATCATTATGTCGAATCCCAAATCATGACTCGAGCTCTCTTGAAGAGTCTTCAAGCCAAGCAAGTCGCTCTTCTACTCCAGATCAATACTCGAAAAGACAACTCGACTTCAGCTGATGGAAGTTTGAATGGAGTCTTCCACAATGCCAAGCGTGGCCAAACCTTCCTACTCATGGCAGAAGAGAGCGTGGGAGGAGCTCCCTCAACAACAGGAATCCTCTGTCGCTATGCATCTGCCGATGATCTCTTATTGGAAACAGAACAACCAGCTGCTAGTCCTGATGTTCCACAGGAGGTTGTCGAGCAGTATGAAAGCTACGTTGACAATGCATTGGACCTGCTAGACTGTACCACGGTGAATCCCCTCACTGTGGACTTGGCTACGATAGAGCCTCCAAGAAAGAAAGCGCGTCTCGTGGACCCCAGTGATTTAAGCAGTGCACCGTCTTCACCGGACGAGGACAATCGCTGGAACGACAGCCAAGGTGTGGGTGCCTTACAAAGTGTAGGCTTGCAGTATGTCGCTGAAACCGAAGCCACTAGCCTGACCGACGACGACGACGACGATGATGACGGAGACCGTGACGAAGGCACCAATAGTTTCCTTTATTCACAGCAGAGCTAAATGTAAGCAGGTTGACCAGTGAACTTTCTACAAAATGTATGGATGCAATTTGAGAAGGGAACGTTCAGGACTATGCAGCCACCTGTATATCTCTAGCCTCTAGCTAGTACACAGAGCATCAATGTAAGTCAAAGAAAATGAATACTTGTAACTTAAAAGCTTCTTTTTTTATTAGGAGGCGCCCAAAAAGTTGTTCGCCGATCCTGTCCTTCGTGGATGTGGTCCAGTTGTGATCACCTCTGTCACCCCCTTCCCGGGGTGCGGGCGCTTACCTACAGGCGCCAATGCAACCCACGACCCATAGTTGTAATCCCTGTAAATTAGATATTCAATTTGGGGGGGGGGGGGGTGGGGGGGGAATCCCTTCGGAGGCTTGCCCCTAACCGTTGAAGGGTTACCACATGGTGGTTTTTTGGGGTTATTTTTTGTTGTGTATAATTGGTTTATTTTTA
>Ga0100391_1004321_pt1 | contig 13768 bp, 23 predicted proteins | sample CryGeymeta201515_FD_81541 | JGI IMG/M metagenome (GOLD analysis project Ga0100391, IMG submission 81541) | Groundwater microbial communities from Crystal Geyser aquifers in Utah, USA - Crystal Geyser metaG 2015-15 | ecosystem: Environmental > Aquatic > Deep subsurface > Groundwater | place: USA...
ACGGGCGAGGCCCTCGTGGATGGCGTGGCTGAGGACCCCGAGACCGGTCGACACGGATCCGGCCCGGGGCGGGAGATGCGCATCCAGACGCGACTTCGTGCGCAGTTCCCTGCGCTGACGCCGTGCCTCGATGGCCGAGGGCTCGATCGTCAGCGTTCCCCTGGTGAAATCGATCCGCAGCGTCTCGATGCCTTCGAAGCTGCTGAGGGCGCCCGCATTGGCGATGTCGATGATGGGATTCTCGTTGCCGCGGCGCTTGCGCCGGCTGACGGTGCGGTCGCCCTGCGCATCGAGCGCGAGGATGATCCGGCGGGCATCGGCGTCGATCGTCATCCGGTAGCGGGACTGCGGTAGGAATCCCGCCGCCTCGAGCTTGCGGCCCTCGATCCAGATGCGCGGATTCCCGCGCTTGTCGCTGGCGAGCCTGGTGGTCGCGATTGCCATGGTGCTCATCTCAGAACTCTCCTGGATGGATGGGTGTGTCCCGGTTGGGGCGAGGGGTGTCCTCGTAGATCGGAGTGACCTTCGGATAGCCGCGGTTCTGGATGTCCTTGCCCATCCGCATGAGAGCGCTTCCGAGCCTCTCGATGATTCGGCCGAAACGGTCGATCATGTTGTGTCCTTTCCATGCGAGAAGGGGCCGGCGCATGCCGACCCCTTGCGTGTTCCAACTCTCTGCTGCCGGGTCAGGCCGCGATCGCGACCGGCATATGCGCTCCGACCACAAGGTGGATCCATGGGCCATTCCCATCCCGTTCCACAGTCAGGGCGGCCTCGTCAGTAGCCAGCAGGTTCCAGCCTGCGATCTCGTCCGGCACGCATCCCACCGCATCGTAGAGCGAAAGATGACCGGTGCCGTACGCCAGATCGGTCATCACGCCCTCGAGGTCGGCGTATTCACGGGCTTCGGCGGCGTTGAAGGAGGCTTCCGTGAAGGCTCCGTCGATCTCGATGATGTCTCCGTGGCGCAGCAGGTCCGCGACCTTTGCCGGCATGGCATTGGCGTTCTCGAACTCCTCGACGTCGCGGATCTCCCTCTCGAGGGTGACGCTGCGGTAGCCGGACGGCGTGCGGATGGCGATGGTCCTCATGATTTTCCCTTCTGATCGTATGTGGCATTGTCCCCGACCGGAATCGGGTATGGCTCGTCCATCTGGAGACGCATCTTCCAGCGCGCCGAACCGCGGCGCCGCAGGGATGTGACGGTCCGGCCCGCGAGATGTGGCAATGGCACGATGCGATCCACGGTCCGACCGGTCACTGTGGCCTGGATGCTTTCGGGCAGTTCGCGAAGGACGATCTCGTTCTCGCGGACGCGCCAGTCCTCGCTCCTGATCTCCGCCGAGAACCGGTGGACATGGAAGTCGTAGGACAGTTCGGTCCATGTCCCCTTTCCGAAGTGGCCGTGAAGTCCGTTGAGGAACATGACCTGATGCGGGGCCTCGAGGATCCCGTACCTGTTCGGTCGCCTGGTACCCATCCGGTTGTGGAGCTTCATGGCGAGATCGTGCCAGGCGCGCTCGAGGCCGATCTCGAGGAGTGCGGTGTGGGCGTTCGGGAATGCGGTGACGGACGTTCCCTCTCGGCGCTTCGGCATGGCGTTTTCCTTTTCCGGAGGTGCTATTCCTTCAGTTGCTTCACATATGCCATTCCCTCGTTGCGCCATTCCCCCATGGTCATGGGCACTTGGATCACGGCATCGTCGCGATGGCTGCCGGAGAGGATGAGGATCGCCCCCGCTCCGTTTCCGTCGACGTCCTCGACCATCCTCCCGGTCAGGAAGGGCAGATCGATGATGTCATTGGCTGGGAACGGTGCGACGGAGAGCCGCTCGCGGTGCCTGAGGATCACGCTCTCCGGCACGCCCGAGAGACTCATGGTGTCATCGTCGACGCGCCATTCGAGCGGCACCTTGGCGGAGCGCAGGCGTGCGTGCAGCCATCCTTGATCGCATCCGGGATCCTTCTCGACCCTCCAGTCGATGATGCGCGTCTGGCCGTTGATGCTGCCGATCGTCTTGTTCAGGCGGTCGTTATCACCCACGCCTTCCAGGTGACTTCTCGCATTGTGGCATGTCATCAAGGACTGCCTGGGAGCGCTCGCGCCCTCGATCATGAGGAGATGGTGTGCAGCGCGTGTCAGTAGCACAGGTCGCATTCCTCATCCGTGAGAAGGATATTCCATCCGTGGTCGAGCAGATAGAGGGTGGACCCGGCTCCCGCATCCACGACGCGTATGATCTGGATGCCTTCGAGTAGGTCCATGTCGACGACCTCGCGCGCGTCGAAGCCCTTGGAGGCAAGGCCCTGATGCTGGGTGCGCTTCGTCTCGGGGACGCCGTATATGCTCATCGACTGGGCGTCGATGGCCATCACCTTCGTCAGGAAACTGGCCCCGAGAATGATCTTGTCGATGTCGGCATCGATGAAGAACTGGAGCGTTCCCTCTCCGCAGGGCATGGAATGGACCAGCTGGCTGACGGTCTCCTCGATGCTGCCGTCGATCGCCTCGTCTATCCCCGCGACGAGGGTGGCGTCGAGACCCGCGTCCTGCCTGCGGCCGAGGTCGAGGATGCGCTTGGTCCCCCTCGTCATTCCGATCTTCATTGCGTTTTTCCTTCCTTCACTGCCTTCCTTCCGGCGTTCCCTGTCGGGATGCGTTCGTTTCCGTCTGTTCATGCACCGTGCCCGGATAGGCCAGCACCGTGTCCGGCCTGTCCGGGCACGGTGCGAGGATCAGGACCGTGCGCCCTCCCGGTCCCCGCATCACTTCGATCACGGTTCGACCATCGAGCACATCGAACGGACCACCCTCCACGACCTCCCGGATGTCGAAGGGGGCCTTCCCGGCGAGCGAGACACGGATGCTGTCGGGTATCCCCGGGATCCTGACGGTTCCACCCATGATGGAGACGGTGCCGTTCGGTCCGGGACATCGCCAGTGCACATCGAGCACCGCCCTGCCCTCGCGCACGGTGACGTAGTACTGGGTCTCGCCCGTATCGCCCGGTCCGCCCTTCTCGCGGCGGATGTATCGCCCGCCCTTGCTTGCGCTCGCCACCATCTCCCTGCCGATGTGGCAGGCGTCCCTGGCGATGCTCGTCATGATGCCGGGATACGATCGGGCTCTCTCGGCCAGGGCTAAGCGGGCCCAGTGTGTCACGAATACGCTCACGTAGCCTGCTCCATTGCTGGGATGGATGACCCGAGGATCGTCCGGACTTCGGTCCAGACCGGCCATAGCCTGACCTTGTCCTGAGAATCGTAGGCGATTTGCAGCCAGATCTTGTCGCGGTCTGGATCGATGTGGCCTTCCGTGATGGCCCGCATGTCGTCCGGCATGAACGACACGACGTCCTTCACCGCGAGGTCGCCCGCCTTCGCCTTTGCCAGGACCGATTGCATCTTGGCATGGGGCATTCCGGTGATGCTGATCAGCGCCTCGCCGATATAGGTTGCGCCCCCATCGAGTGTGATCTGTCCACACAGGGCCGGCACGCCGTCTTGGAATCTCGCCTCGAGACGATATTCGATGCCGCCCTGTTCATGCACGTATCTCTTCGCGCCCTTCTCCTCGCAGCGGTTGGCGATGGCGTCCTCGATCATTCCCGAGGCATGGCGCCTGTCCGCATCGGGAAGTACGGACAGGGCGGTGAGGATCCTCCGTGCTACGGGGCCGACATGCGTCGGTGCTCCGGTGCCGGTGCAGGTCCGCTTCATGTCCATCTTCCCGTCCATGTCCTGAGACCCTGGTGGGTCAGCGTCCCCGCCAGGTTCTCACGCCCCAGATCCGGCACGAGCAGGGAGAACCATGGCGGTCCCTCGCTGTATTCGTCATGATCCTCGTCTCCTTCCGTACCGGTGTAGCGCATGCCCGCCCAGGGATCGTCCTGGATCGCGCCGACCTCTGCGAGCGTGCTCCCGGACCTGTTCGCCAACTCGAGCTTGATGGCTTCCGGGATGTCCTTCAGCGAGAGTCGTCCTTCGGTCATCTGCCATGCGGGAGCATCCAGCGCGAATCCGAGATCGGCGATGCCGCCCTTCAAGAACATGGTGCAGGAGAGGCTGAAGTCTCCGATGTCCACCTGTGCCAGATGGATGATCTGCTGCACGTTTCCCAGGCTGCTCGTGTAGGCGTTGTGCGCCGATCTGTGGAGCTCTGCCTCCAGCTTCGGGTAGCGGTCCCGGGCCATGTGCAGGCCGATCGCGCCGAGCAGGGATACGGAGAAGGAGTTCATGGCGATTGTCCTATGCGAGAATGAGGCTGATGGCACAGCCCATGACGATCAGCGAGCGAAGGGTGTCGATGAGGCGGCTCACTCTTCGAATTCCCATGGGGCACCATCCGTATTGTCGTTCGAGATCGCGATCTTCGTGAGGAGCGGTATGCGGTAGCCGTTCATCGCCATCTCTTTTCCGTTCTTCCTGCTTCTGCCTCCTCTCGCGATCACGCGTCCTGCTGCATGCAGGAAGAAAAATCGCATCGGCTGAATTTTCCTCTGGACACGGATTACCATCCTGCATATCATTCGCCGCATGTTCACGAAGACCATCCTCTCGCAACGATATTTGCGACTATCGGAATCATCCCTTCAGGGGTGAGGTCTTGACGCGCCTCACCCCGTTCACACGGAGGGTGGCGCTCGTGGGAGTAAACCGGATTCGAAACCCGGGCCTACCGTGAGGTAGAAAGTTCGACTCTTTCACCTTCCGCCAGTTCACAAGAAGGCGTCAGCTCCCTCGCGGGATCTGGCGCCTTCTTCGTTTCATCGTTTCAGGAGTTCACATGGGCAGGCTGGGCACGAGTGAGCCCACCAGACTGTAAATCTGACGCTTAACCGCTGTGGAGGTGCGAATTCCTCCCTTGCCCACCAGACACAGGAGAATACGGTATCGAATGCAGGTGATGTGATTGCGAGATTGGCGGAACTGGTAGACGCGCCCGCTTTAAGCCCGGGTGTCCTCGTGACGTGGGGGTTCGAGTCCCTCATCTTGCACCATCACCGATGACGGATCGCGGAGTTGGCGGAATTGGTAGACGTTCCTGCTTCAAACCCAGGCGCTCCCATGGAGCGTGAGAGTTCGAGTCTCTCACTCCGCACCGGTCATCATTCGAGATCATGGAATTGCCCGATTGGCGGAATTGGCAGACGCGCCGGATTCAGGATCCGGTTCCTGTGAGGGAGTGCAGGTTCGAGGCCTGTGTCGGGCACCAGACTGAGGAGAGCCACGCGGTCGTGGCGGAATTGGTAGACGCGCAACGTTGAGGTCGTTGTGAACGAAGGTTCGTGAGGGTTCGAGTCCCTCCGTCCGCACCAGCTCTCCTGATGCCCCTTCGGCTAGTGGTAAGCCTCCTGACTCTGAATCAGGCGACCGGGGTTCGAATCCTCGAGGGGCATCCAGTTTCCGACGCCGCTTCCCACTGGTGTGCGGTCGGAGATCGTGGGGGTCGCCGATCGGGCGGCCCCCGATGGGATGTCAGGGAACGCGTGGCGTCCAGGCGACGATGTCCCCGGCCTCCAGGCCCATCTCGCCGCTTCTTCCCCCTTCCAGCTCCAGCACCGCTCTCACCGGCTCATCGGGTGACACCTCGGTCAGATCGCCTGGCTGGCGGTTCGCCGCGATGCTGGCGATCGTCCCGTCCGATTGTATGAAGATCATGTCGAGGGGAATGAGGGTGTTCTTCATCCAGAACGAGGGCACGCCCTCCGTGGGAGAGGTGAACAGCATCCCGTCATGCCTGCCGATCGTCCTTCTTCCCATGAGACCGGCCTCGTGCTCGGGACCTTCGTCGGCGTGCTCGACCACGAGGGCCCGTGGCCCCTGGGACGTGGTGATCGTGATCTCCACGGTGTCGAGCTCGTCCTGTCCGCTGGAACATGCGGACATCAGGAGAAGCAGCGCGGATGCGTACAGGGTTCGTGCGAGCATGGTGCGGTCATAGGACGGATGACGATGTTTAGGAAGGAGGCCATTGCGCACCACCCGATGGCGGATGGGGATGCAAAAAAGGGCCGGCTCCCTTGCGGAACCAGACCTTTCTCGTGTTGGCGCGCCCTGAGGGACTCGAACCCCCGACCCTCGGATTAGAAATCCGGTGCTCTGTCCGACTGAGCTAAGGGCGCAATTCCTTCAGGCAGCGTCCGCGCTCGCCTGATCGTCGTTCGAGACGACGCCGGTGACTGTGACGGCTTCGCGTCCGGTCCAGCGCATGGTGAGAGTCAGTTCCTCCCCGCCGACCGAATGCGCCTCCAGCAGGGCGCGTGCATTGCGCCCTTGGGCGATGAGGGAGACCATGCGGCTCTCCTTCTTGAGTTCCACGTTCATGATGCCCTTGGCCATCGGGTTGGCCTCGGTCCCGTCCTCCCTGAGGAACTGGATCCGCACCTTGTTGGTGCTCTCGGGTCCACGCTTGCCTTTCGTGTAACGCATGACTTTTTCCTTTCCGGAATCTTCTTTCCAGACCAGCATGCCGTTGGACATGCCGTGTTCGATGTGAGGAGACCCTTCCGGACCATGCCGTCAGGGTGGTGTTGGTGCGCTCGAGAGGATTCGAACCTCCGACACCCAGATTAGGAATCTGGTGCTCTATCCGACTGAGCTACGAGCGCGCTGGAGGACCGGGGTCCTCCTGTGAATCTTTCAGTGGGGTCTTCGCCCGTCGAGGTCCTGTCCGTACCCGATGCTGATGACCGCCGTCCTGATGGGAAGGCGGGTCGTGGTGACCGTGGATTCATGGATGCCCATGCTCTTTTCCTCTTCCCTTCGTGCATCACGGATACCGATCATCGATCGATGCGAAAACTTCGAATGGAGGCCCAGACAGGATTTGAACCTGCGTTCCTTTCGGAAACCATGGATTTGCAGTCCAGTACCTTACCGCTCGGTCACCGGGCCCCTTCGATGCGACCTTGTAGGATGAGGTCGCGAATTGTCAAACGTCTACCAGCGTTCTCCGCAGATGAACGCCATGTTCCCCGCCTGCGGACGGATCATGAGGTTGCGTTCGGCCATGATCTCCAGCCCCCAGGTCTTCTTCTCCAGGCCCGGGACGCGCTGCACACGCAGCTTCAGTCCCAGTTCCGGCACCTCGACGATCTCGGTCGGGATGAGCCTGCCCTTGAAGGGTCCGTGCTGACGCCATATGACGAATTCCTCCGGCTCTCCCAGAGGGACGCCGAACACCTTCTCGGCCTGCTCGATGGCGATGTCACGCGTCTTTTCCGCCGCAGCGATCCGATCGGCGGCCCACTTGGGCAGACGCTTCATGCGCCTTTCTTCCATTTCCGCGGCATCCAGCCTGGCTTCGGGCACGTCCGTCCCTTCGATGTCGAGGTTCTGCGCGGCATCATCGATGGCCGTCTTCAGGTCGAAGCCGTCGATCGTGTCGATGAGTTCCTCGAGCGCATCGTGGTCCATGGCCATGATCTGGCCGCTCTCGCCTTCGCGCGCGCCGTCGCTCATGTTGTCGAGCGATTCGGCGAGATCGTCGCGGATGCCTCGCAGATCGTCGAGGGCGGCCTCCATGGTCGCCCGTGCGGCGGCGATCACCTCGAGAGCCTTCCTGGCCTTCGCGCTGCGCTGCTTGTTCATGTCCGTTTCTCCCTGTCCCGCATGCGGGTCCCGCGCGTGATGAAGTTCGAATCCGTCTTGCTCATCGGCCCCATGATCGCGCACGTCATTGTCGGCCCGGCGAAGACCGTCCGTCCCTGATCCCGTACGGTCTCGACATGGACGCCGCGTGCACGGGCCTTTTCGACGATCCAGGTCAACTGGGGCTCGTCATCGACCTCGATGCAGATCTTCGGCTGGCCGGCAGCGAGATACCGGTTGACGAGATGCGGCTCGTCGATCGCGAGCCGCACACCGGCCGTGAAGGCGGCGTGCGCGGCCTGCACCTCGGACTTGCCCCTGGTCATCTCGGGAAGATCCGCGCGGAACACGAGGACCATCCGCAGTTCGTCGTGATTGGCGGCCTTGGTGTCCATCAGGCGGTATTCCTTCCTGTCGCGGCCTTGGCCGCTGCTCCCCATGGTTCGGGTTCGAGGTTCTTGACTTCCACGCCGTAGAGCACGGCCTGGAAGAGGGCGATGCGGTCTTCCTTGCGCTGGAGCTTGAAGCGCTTGGCGAGGTAGGTGGCCGTCAGGAACAGCCGGTAGAACTCATCGCTCTGGGTGGTGATGACATTGAGGTCCCCCTTGCGCCAGGACCGGAATCCCCCGGCATCGTTGCCCGTGTAGAACTCGGGTGATCCGTCCTGCCCGAAGCCTGTCTCCTTCATCCGCGTCTCGGGAACATCGGTGACCAGCACCAGCCAGTCCTCGTCCGTGTCTACGGGCGGGGGGTCACACGTGACCCTGCTGCCGACCGGATGCGTGTCACGCAGGACATCCCCGAGTGCATCCATGATGTCCACGGGGACCTGGGCAGTGGATATCTCGTGCATTTTTTCCGTTCCTTCAGCCGATTTCCACCGCTCCGCCCATGTAGGGTCGCAGGGCCTCGGGGATGGCGACGCGTCCGTCTTCGAGCAGATTGTTCTCGATGACCGCGACGAGAGCACGTCCGACCGCGAGGCCGCTCCCGTTGAGGGTGTGGACATGGCGCGTCTGACCGTCCTCTCCCCGGTAGCGTGCGTTCATGCGCCGCCCTTGGAAGTCGCCGCACCAGCTGATGCTGGCGATCTCGCGGTAGGCGTTCTGTCCGGGCATCCAGACCTCGATGTCGTAGGTCCGCCGTGCCGCGAACCCCATGTCGCCTGCGCACAGCAGGACGACGCGGTAGGGCAGCTCGAGCCTGTCGAGGATGCGGCAGGAGTCGGCGAGCATCCTGTCGTGTTCGGTCTGCGCGTCCTCCTCGCGGCAGATCGTCACCAGCTCGACCTTTTCGAACTGGTGCTGCCGGATGTATCCGCGCGTGTCCCGCCCGGCGGCACCCGCTTCGGCGCGGAAGCACTGTGTCAGGGCGGTCAGCCGCATGGGCTGTTCCAGGTCGACGATCTGCTCGCGCACGAGGTTGGTGAGGCCCACCTCGGCGGTCGGGATTAGCCACCGGTCATCGGTGGTCACGAACAGGTCCTCCTCGAACTTGGGAAGCTGGCCGGTGCCTTCGAGCACGTCGCGCTTCACGAGGAGCGGTATCGCCGTCTCCTGATATCCTGCTTCGTCCGTCTGGATGTTGAGCATGAACTGGCCGAGCGCTCGCTGGAGGCGGGCCATCTGCCCCCTCAGCACGGTGTTGCGCGTGCCTGCGAGGAGCGTTCCAGCCTCGAAGTCCATTCCGAGATCGGGGCCGAAGTCCGCGTGATGCTTTCCTTCATCGCCTGGGCCGCCTCGCCGGGCGATCTCGACATTGTCGGTCTCGTCCGATCCGTTCGGAACGTCGTCTGCGGGAATGTTGGGCAGATTAAGCAGGAATTGCCGCTGTTGTGCAGGAATGTCATGCTGCTTCAGATCGTACGCGGTGATCCAGTCCTTGGCGGCCGCGACCTCGCCCTTGAGGCGTTCGGCCTCCTGTGTGTTGCCGGCCTTCATCGCCTCGCCGATCTGCCTGCTCTTGGCGTTGCGCTCGGCGAGGCGCTTCTGCTTTTCGGTCTCGTTGTCGCGCAGTGCCTTGTCGAGGGCGAGCAGTCGCTTGACCTGTTCCTCGGCATCGGGAACGCCTCGGCGCTTCAACCCTTCGACATATGTCTGCGGGTCGGCCCGCATGGCCTTGATGTCGTGCATGGGATTTTCCTTCACATTCCCTGTTTCATGGCTGCCAGGGTGAGCCTGTCGACCCCAACGGCCCAGCCGCATCCGTTCTCGTAGCTTCCGCCACCGGCGACCTGCTTCTGCGCACCGAGCGCTTCCACCCGGGCCTCGAAGCCGTTGCGCGAGTAGTAGGAGAGGCCGCGCACGGCGTCGCCGTCGATGTCGCATTCGATGCCCGTGTCCTTCAGGGCACTGACGAGCAGGTCGCGGCATTCGTCTTCGTAGTCACCCGGCCCGAGGACTTCGATCCCGAACTGGGTGAATTCGCGGTAGCGCCCGGCCTGTGGCCGCTCGTAACGGTAGCACCGCTGCTCGTAGAACACCCGGATGGGCTTCGGGAGCGACTTGCCCCAGCGCTCGCGGTATTCGCGCTGCAGGAGCGCGGTGGCCTCGGGGATGAGCGTGCAGGGTCGCCCTCCCTTGTCGTCGAAGGTCCACATCTGGCCCTCGATCTCGCGTCCCGAGCGGTCGTACCAGACGTCCGGCTCGGCGATCGCGGGGAGGATCACCTCCGAGAAGCCTTCATCGATGAACCGACCTCCGGAGCGAGTCGACGATGCCGCGGAAGATGGCCGCTTCGCGGCCCTGGATGATGCGGGTTCCCTTGAGCATGATGATGTTCCTTCTGTCCTATCGCCTTGCGCCGCGCGCAGGCCTGTATTCGATGCGGCAGCGACTGCCTATCGGCATGATGCACTTGTCGCCGCTTCCGGTGTTTCCGATGAGGATGGGCTCCTGTCCCGCATCCTCCATTTCGCGCGCCGCCTTGCGCAGGCACTCGAGTGCCGCTTCGAAACGGATGCGCGCCGCCGTTCCCTTGCGGCCCAGCTCTCGTGATTCGCGGAGGTTCATGAGTATGCCTCCAGCATGGTGCCGTGTTCATGGTAGCGGATGCCGGCATTGCCCTGCATGCGGATCTCTCCGCGCTCCATGGGGCCGGTCCAGCCGGATACCACGGCCTCGATGCCATGGACGTTGAGTTCCAGGGCGTACTTGTCGGCGGCGGCCATCGCCGCCTCGAAATTCTTGCGTGCTTCGGCGATGCGGGGATCCTGCGCGGCCTTGTCGTTGATGTCGAACATGTCTTCGTCCTTGATGCGATGGAGCGGGCTACCGGATTCGAACCGGCATTCTCAGCTTGGAAGGCTGATGCTCTACCATTGAACTAAGCCCGCTCAGCGCCTCCCCGTGGGCAGGCCTGATTCCTTCGGAAAGAGGATCTCTTCTTTTCCCCTTATCCGAAAACTCGTTCCGTACGCTCTTCAGGAGCGTTTCATCCATTCATGCAGGATCTCGTCGATGTCCTCGTGGGGACTCGGCGAGAGCATGATCTCGATGCGATTCCCGTTCGTGCTTCCGGTCATGGAAGCCATCGGTCTGATCGTATGACCGGTGATGCGCAGTCCCTCCAGCAACGAGCAGTCCACTATCTCGCGGATGTCCCGTCCCTCGGTCAGCTGACCGGTGAGGGTAGACGGAATGCCGTTGATCTCCACGCTGCGGCTGCGGGCAGTCATCCTGTCCTTGGTGATGGCCCCTGTGAGCAGCATGGTCATCTCGATGCTGTCCTCGTCCGGTTCCTGGAAGAGCAGGCTCAGCGTGATGGTCGTACCCTCGTCGTTCCGTCCACGCAGGATCTGCATGGACGAATCCGCGAGGTCGCCCTGTGTCAGCACGTACGCGGCATTGTCGATGGAGCGCACCAGGCTCTCGCGATGCTCGACCGGGAGTTCCGTCATGATGGCCCGCGCGACTTGGTCCGTCCTGATGAGGACTCCGTCGTCGTTTCCGTGTTCGAGACCGATGTCATATCGCATCGTTCCACCTCTCCATCTCGTCCTTCCAGGACAGGGGTGCCAATCTGGAGAGCTGCAGGAGGACGTTGTTGTCCGTGGTCTTGACGCTCTCGATGATCCTTCGCTCCAGAACGGGCATCTCGATGAGGTCCGAGACGGGTGTCCCTTCGAGATCCCTGGCCGTGATGCTCGCCGGCAGGTCCGTGAGGAGCACGCTGTTCGCGCTGATCTGGATTCCGATCTCGTGGAGGTCGAGATGTCCTTCGATGTGTGGATTGGCGAAGTTCCCCTCCCCGTCCTTCGTATCGCGTATCCAGCACTCCAGTGTCATGCCTGCGCCGTCGTCGGCGCGCAGGAACTGGATCGGCTCGCAGTCGCTCTCCTCCTCGCATTTGTGGTAGGCGGTGCAGATGTTCCTGACCGTCGTGAGCATGAATTCGGCCGGCAGATCCTCCAGGATGCGCTTGGCGAGGGCATCGATGGTCAGCGTCTCCCAGTCCGGCATGGCATCCTTGAGGAGCCCGATGTCGTAGCTCATCGCCATTGTGTTCTCTCCTGTGGTAAGCGGGCCCGTCAGAGGAGCTCGGCTATGTGCGGCACGCCCGGAATGCGGGCGATACCGTCGAGGTGGAGACGGATCACGTCTTCCTCGCTCTGTATCTCCGTGATGATCCTGTGCCCGAGAACGGGTATGTCCACCCAGTGATCCAATCGGTCTCCGACCTTGATGGCCGTTCTCCAGGTGGCCGGCGCCTTCGTGATGGTGACGGCCGATTCATGGATGACCCATCCGGCGGTGACGTCCTCTATCTCGCCGGACAGGTCGGGGCTCCCCCCATCGGCGTCATGCCCCAGGAAGACGGTGACGCGCCTGCCCTTCTGCCATCCGCGGAGCACCTGTCTGAGCGAGGTTCTCGGGCGGGACATCTGCGATTCGTGGGCGAGCCTGATGGCCCTGATGAGGGTCGCGCGCTGTTCGATGGGCACATGCCTGAATATCTCCGCGGCCAGAGGTCCGGTACGATACTCGTGCTCGAGGAAGGGCTCGTCCGTCTCTATGCCGATATCGAGATGATCACACATGCGGGATCCCATGGGCACCCTCCTGATCTCGTCCGTGATCGATGGGCGTGGCCAGCTCGTCCATCTCGTGCATCGTCTGTTGCGCCGGTGTCATCTCGGGGGTCATCGATCCTCCGCCGCGCTTGACATCGATGTTGTCGACGCGATCGGCGCCGCGTGAATGGACCATCCACTCCCGCGATATGACGAATTCCTCGAGACGCCATGGGCCGCCGCGTTCGTGATACCAGTCCATGAGATCGCGGTAGGCGCACAGCGCGTTCTCGAACGGGACTCTCTGCTCACCGAGCGCATCGCCTATCTCGGCGAGCCTGCGTCCGATGCAGGGCAGTGGCAGGAGTGGTTCGTCGTCCGGATGCCCCTGCGTCTCCGATCCGAAATGCTCCGGATCGAGATAGACCGTCTCCTGGGAGATGCGGACGATGGTCCTGTCCTCTCCGTCGGTGAAGACCGTCATCGGCGTCATGTAGGCAGGGAGGCCGAGAGCTGCGGTCGGGTCATCGGACATGGTGATCTTCGTCGTCTCGGGGAGGGGAGCGTTCAGGACGATCTGGCTGTCGTCGTATCCCCACTGCCTTCCCTCGACCACCAGGTCTGTCAGGAGGTGCCTGATGCCGCCGTGGTCTCCGCGACTGCGGAAATGGAGACCGGTCCAGCCGCCTCCCATCGAATCGTGGGGCAGGTCGGTCAGCTGCAGGGGAAGGAAGTAGCGCATGTTCGTAGGGCCGGAGCCGTCCCTCCACATGTCCCGCAGGGCACAATGGAACACTGCTCTGGCGATCTGCACCCCTACCGGATGGAGTCGGACCAGATGCCGCCTCGCCATCTCGGTGGCGAGATAGCGGACCTCCATCTACCCGAGGTCCCGGGTCTTCGACGCGATGCCGAGCGCGTCGACGATCGCCTGTTCGTAGTCGTCACGCTGGTTGGGCTGGAAGTAGTACTTCGCGCTGTTCCGGCACAGGTGCTCCAATGCGTGCTCGTGCTGAGCGTGGAGACCGACGTCCTGCGGAGGCGTCGAATCGTAGCAGAGCGAGATCTTCACCAGATCGTCCTGGCTGCGCCGCCCGGCTGCGAGCACGTCCTTGATGACCTCGACCTCGAAGCGCTGGAGGTCGGCATCGCCTTCGGGATAGGC
>Ga0100391_1004325_pt1 | contig 13763 bp, 9 predicted proteins | sample CryGeymeta201515_FD_81541 | JGI IMG/M metagenome (GOLD analysis project Ga0100391, IMG submission 81541) | Groundwater microbial communities from Crystal Geyser aquifers in Utah, USA - Crystal Geyser metaG 2015-15 | ecosystem: Environmental > Aquatic > Deep subsurface > Groundwater | place: USA...
CCAAATAAAATCTTTTTTCAAAAAAAAAATTTCACAATTTCTAAAACCACAAAACCCCCAACCACCTCCCCCCCCCCCCCCCCCAAAAAAAACGATGTTCACGCCAACAAAACAAGACGGAGAAAATTGGAACGATTTTCAACAGAGATATGGGCGGCAGGGAAGCTGTTCGAACCTTTTAAAGTCAATGTCAAGTGGCACTAAAAAGTCATCGACTGGAGGTCCCCCAAAACCAGGCGTGGGCCGTTCTGTCAGCGGAGGGTCTCTTCTTCTGATGGCTGCTTCTATTGGAATGAAAGATCGCGGGTTGGCCCGCACCAACTCTTCATCCTCTTCTCAAGGAGCAATGGTACGCAGCGGGTCAGCTAAATCTCTGAACTTGTCGTCTCACAATCGACGGAGCCCCGTTTCTACTGGGGAGATCAATGCGGCAGGCAAGCGACGACGCCCCCGTAAAACCGAATCTCGGTGAAATTGTCTTCTGCAAGCCTTGCAGCATGAGCGAGTTCAGCAACAGATCATCTCATCTAAACTAGCTCCTTGCCGGAAAAAGCTAGTAATGTAAATTGTAAATAATCACATAGGTATAACCGATATTGGTCATTCTATAAACTGCTACACGTCTATCTTGGTGTAAGTTCGGCTTGACCCACTCCTTAGTTCTTGAAGCTAGCTCCTGCTTTTCTGACTTCCCTTCTACCTGGTAGCTAGTAGAGCTCGTCCAAGAATGCGGTGGCTACTGCTGCGCTGAACGGCTGCGACTACGATTGATCAATTTTTGGTGTATCTGAACCCGGGTCTAAAGCTCCGGATCCGGGGTTTTGGACCCCGATGCCGATTTTCGATTTTCTACAACAACAACATGAATGGAGGTCACAAAAGAAACAAAACAAAACTTGGTTGTTGCTGATAGCTTCCAACTTTATCCCTAATTCGATTCTCGTCAGATATGTGGCGCTCCGGCGCTCGATACTTAGACAGAGGATCGTTTGAGTCTCTCGCACAGTTAAGAACGTACTTAAGAAAATAGCGCAAACGACAGGCAGGTGTGTTAAATATTATTATTAACTTGATGGTTGGCTCAACCACTGTTTGTTGATCACATTTTTCGTTATCTCTCATTCTTTATTCTTTTATTTTCTCTTGCAAGCAAATTGACCAATAGTCAACATAAATTACTCAGAAAAAAAAAACATAACCATGATGACAAAAAACTCACATCTATTACTGCCTTTCCTGGCATTTTTGTCTGCCGAAACGGTCCTGACTCAAGAAACATGCGTACCTTGCGAGGGCGACGTGGATCCCACCCTCAGCTTTGATGGCGTTCCCTGCGAGAATTGGTTGGCGGTTGCAGGTGCATCTCCATCCGGAACACCCCAATGTACTTTTGACCGCATGGTTGGCATTTGGTTTTGTGGCTGTCCCGTTCCCGAGGCAGTCAACGATACTTGTACTCTGTGCAAAGATGGTTCCGTAGGATACAACAAAAACAAGACCTTTCCCGAATCCGCCATTACCTGTGACCAGCTGGAATCCATTCCTGCTATTGACGGAGAACTCACGTGCATTGAATTGAGTCTCATGGGTGACTACTGTGGATGCCCCGCTTCGACCGAAATGTGCCAACTCTGCCCTGACGGAGGCGAGCCTACCAAGTTAGACAACATGTTCTTGACGACTGGTGATACTTGTCAATACGCTTTAGAAATTCTCCAGGTAACTCCTGCCTCAAACTGCAACATGTACTTTCCTGATATGATGGTCGATCTTCCCTCCTTTTGTGGTTGTCCCGAGGCAGAGGCACCTAAAACATGTTCCTTGTGTCCGGATGGATTACGTGTTGAAGATCCTGACAGGCCACTTGAATTTATACCAGGATCTACCTGTGCCGATTTTGAGACGTATTCACACTTTGTTAACGGAGAGCAACTCTGTAGTTACATGCAGGAGATTGTTGCTGCCGAGTGCTGTGAAGGCTTTGTACCAGCGACCAAAGAAGTAGTAAAAGAGGATTGCAACTTTTGTCCTGACGGAAACCAAGTCACTGAACCTGATCGCTTACTTATGGGACTCAATATCACTTGTGGAGAACTGGCCAATCGAGCACGCGAAGATAACTCAACTGACTGTCCCGATGTTTATCAGACCAACCTCGATATGCTCATTGATACAGGAATTTATTGCGGCTGTCCAGAAATCGAGCCTACCGATGTTTGCTCCTTTTGTCCTCTGGGGCAAGAGTTGCTATACCCCGAAAAACTTGTCACGAAAAGAGTAAATGTTGAAAACGCTACTTGCGCTCAATATGCTTCTTTGGCAGACTCGACCTTTGATGACGACTTCTGCTCTGCCGTTCGTCGCATTGGAATGGAGAACGAATGCTGCGGAGTTCCCGAGGAGGGAGAATTAGGAGCAAACAATGAGAGTTATTGTCACTTGTGTGGACTTGGTGCAAGTGTTCAAGATGGAAACAAGACGTTTTTGGGAACTTCATTGACTTGTGAGACGTACCAAAATGAACTTGCTGCCGTCCCAAAGGGGGGCGAGTGCGATGGTATCATTGCCGACTTTACCTCCACTTTTGACCCAAGCATTTACTGTAAATGTCCAGAATCAGAACCAACAGGCGCTTGCAGTCTTTGTCCCGAAGGCACTGAAGTGGTGGATCCCTCCATTGTGATTAGTGATATTTACACGACATGTGGTCAAATTGAGGAAATTTCCAAAGCAACAGTTAATAGGGGATTCTGCTCTTCTCTCCAAACAGTGGGACAGTTCTACTGTTGCTATTCTCCAGTCATTTTGCAAGATGGAAAACGTCATCTACGAAAACAATCAGACTCCACGGCATTGAAGCCATTCCATCACAGAACCTATCACTTTGCAGCTTTGAAGGCTATTGAGAATGTCACCACGGTGGTATCTGGATTAGTCGATAAGCAAAATTTGCTTGATTTCAAATCTGATAAGCTTTAAAGAACAACTAACTTCGTTTCTGAAAAATTCAACCTTGATTGAATCGGCCAACCGAACATACTATGCTTTTGTCAATCTAAATGTAATAAAAGCAAATTCTTTCGTTCCGATTTCCGATCTGACAATTTTATTTTCGAACTGTCCAACTCCCTATTCCTTTTTTTTTGCATCAAAATTGCTCGTGCAAATCTATTTTAGTGTAATGTGTAGGAGCACTCCAGTAAATGCAGAGCTATTCCTTTCAAAGGATGGTTTACTACTAGTAGGGAATGGACTTTTTAGTCATGTGCAATCGATTTGAGTATCAACAAGACGAAAAAATAATAATGGTGGCACACGGGTAAAGACGTCAGTTGTTCCCCTCAGTGTTATCGCCCACATTCAAACTACTGTAGTACGCCAGTAGATTTGAAGCCTAATTACAGTAAATGTCTGTCGCTTATGGAGGATGGCGAGCTATGCCTGAGCAATACAGGATCATTTTTTGCTTCTGACGACGCCGACAAGCCAGGAAGCAAAGGTAACAAATACAGTAAATACTAGTGTAATTACATTAACACCAAATCAAGCACAATGAAGCTTTGTCTGCTAGTTCTCCTCAACACAATTATTATCTTACCGGTAGCGGGAGACTCGTTCTTCATAGACGGAAAGCCTGGGTGCAAATCCAGTTCCTACGGCTTAGTCTTTACCAACTTCACACTTACCGGCGACAACTGCCGAAATAAACTCTGTAAAGTAGGGGAAGATTTCTCCATTAAAGCGAATCGTAAGTTTCTGAAGATTAACTAAGATTTTCGAGATTGCATCAGACTCCATATTTAACAACTCATCTGTCGTCTCCATCTTCCGACCGATACCATTCAACCAAATCAGTCGAAGTAGGAAACAGACTTCCCAAAGTTGTCAAAGTGCTACCCAAGATTTGTCACGCAAATGGTTATTCTTGTTCCAATATCCTATCGCAGAGGATAAGCCGAAGCTTGTGTAGTTCACTAACACCACAAGATGGTCAAACCTGTCCAAAAAGTGGCGACTACAAAATGTTAACAACAATCAATATGCCCCAAGAGGATGGCAATGATCAAGCTGAAAACCAATTTCGATTGAAAAACTTCCTTGGGTCTGGTTCAAGCTTATTTATCATGAAAGCACAATTAAAGCCGCTTAAAACTACATATGAATATCAAATGGCCAAAGAAGCATGGTTGGCAAAGCACACGGACGAAAATGGCGATTACACTGAAGGCGACGATGCCACAGATGACACCGCGGAAGAGGAAGAAGCTGCCGCTGCCGAGAATGAAGAGGTTTATTATGACGATGAATACATTGAAAAAATGGAGCAAGACGAAAATGAACCTACAGAATCACTATTTTGTCATATTCCATTACACTATACTAACAATGATGATTTTGATGTTGATGCTTACTTTCAAGGGAAGGCTGCCGGCAGAGCTTATTCACGATTTCAAACACAAACGGAAGCAGCCAGCGTCGGCTTCGTTGCCTTACTTGGGCTTTCCGTTTTTGGTCTAAGACGACGAAGACAACAGCAAACCAGCAACGAAAATCAAGAAGAGGAGAACGCTTCGCAACCCGGTGCAACAACAGCTTTCGTTGTCTTTGGCGAGCAAAAAAGCCAACAACAAAAGCACTCGATTGTGTAACTAGGGGATAGTGATGCTAAGTGGGTGCTGGAGAAGAAACCTGCTGATTGTGTGCCACCTTCATAAAGTATGTCTTCAGAAATTCTCAAATTTTATACTGTATTCGCTTAGAACTTTTCTCCAGGTAAAAATAGTTCCTCGGCGTAGATTTCGTGCGGGACTTTTAGATGCTCTAATGCTCTATTGACTCTCTGGAGTAGAACATTTCTAGGATAGCTTTCTCATTCTCTTAGTTCCGCTTTTAAGGCGAAATGATGCAAAGTATTCAGTACTGCTCACGTCGTGCTTTGTCATCAATTTGTATCGCCGCTGACTCGTCAATTCAATGCAGGAACCAGCCATGGGTGGTGGTGCAGAAACCATTCATCTCTGCCTTGGCTGCCGTGCCTCGCTATGAGAATGTTTAGTGCAGCACCCGCCTCAGAACGTGGCCTGAACTCTCCTCCTCCAAGTGGTCTTAAATGCTGGTGACTTGCATCCCTCCCTTGTGACGCTAGGTGGTTGGTGTGCCCTGTCGGTCTTGTTTATTATTAGCCGCGGTTGCTTAGTGGCATAAATAATTACTACGAGTAGGAACTTGGACATGGCAGTACTTAACGCTGTGCAGAAAAACAAGTAACGTAATCACGGCCGTCTAAAAGATTTGGGCCGGCCGGCGCGTCCGGTGAGTAGGTAGTGAAGCTTCCAAGGCTAATTTGTTGGTCAGGCCACGCATAAAGTGAACATAAAAAAGTACAACCATGGCCTCTCCTCCACCGTCCAATAGCGTTGACAATGATATCCCTTCCTCTGTAGCTGTCATGAAAAACAGCTCTACTCTTAGAGGTTCCGAAGACGTGCAAGAACGAGAAGGACTATCGATCGATAAAGATATGAGCAAGCACACCACCTCTACTGCGAGCGTCTCATTGACAATGGACATGAGTGAACCATGCCATTATAGCGCATCGTGGGATAACTTTTCCACTGTGAGTTCTTCCTTTCAACAAGACAGCTGCAGTGTTACTAGTAATACAGCCAGCAGCCGAGGCCGTATGCCTCGCTTTTTCAAATCCATGCGCGGCAGTTTTAGAGGAATCACAGGACAACAGCATGGCGGCACACAAGCGGGTCGCGCACGCTCCACGCCTAAACGTGAAGACACTTTCAATACCAGTCAGTCATCTGTTGCTGACTTGTCTACCGAAATGCGTGCACAATGGGAGGAAGAGCGCGTGGAATTAAACGAACAGATTGAAGCCTTGGAGAAAAAGCTGCAGACCAAGGAAGCTGCTTTGCAGGCCATCATGATGCAGCTCTCATCCCAAGGTGGCAGTGCAGCCAATGTGTTGAATGTGGCATCGGGTCAACAGCAACGACAGCAATATCAGATCGCCATGGCTGAAAAGAACCGAGAAATCCAGCGCCTCGAGGCCCAGGTTTGCACACAAGCCAATCAGTTGATCACCTTTGAAACTCAGCAAAAAGAACGGATCCAACGCGAAGCGGAATTAATTTTTGAGGAATGGCAAGAACAGGAAAACGATGAATCGTTGTTGGAAAAACTACAAGAGCAGTCGGAAATGATTGAACGTTTGAAAGCGGAACGAGACTTTCAGCAACATCAACATGAACGAAGACGCGAGCGAGAGTTGGAAGAAAAAGTACAGAGACTCCAGTTGGAGCTGCAAGAGCAAAGGAAATTAGCCACGAAGGCTACTACTGGTGATGTTAATTTACCTGCTATGGCTACTGCTGTGCCAAACACAATCCAGCTGGAACAAGAAAATGCCCAGTTGCAAGCACTACTGGAGCAATCTTTATCGGACATGGCCGGATATCGAGGTCAAGTCGAGACCTTGACGGAAATGGTACACAAAATGGAAAGCGACAAGGAAAACGAAATCCATCTTTTGGATATTGTCATGTCCCAACTGAACGATGCTTTGGAACAACAAGAGTTGTCTGAAGATGCATTAGATTGAAAGCAAAACATGCAATCTTGCGCAGGATTTCGCCATTGGTATACATCACTTTTCGGTATAGATGAGGCATGTTTACTCTGCCGCTGATGAATCCATTCACTTAGTCCGGTGTTAAGATTGTTGTTCCCTTGACGTATCTTGTTGCTCGTTTGCTTGAGCAGCATTTACTTTCCGCACACTGCCTGTCTGTCTGTAGCCAATTTGCCCCAGAAAATCTACTAGATTTCATTATTGCTGGAGGGTCCGCTGAATACCTGGAATCGGTTAGAGCTATTAGGAAGTCACCCTGAATGCATTCCAATAAGCAAGCTTACCACTGGACCAAGGAGAGATAATTAGACAGTAGGCAAATGCTATGCACCTGTAAATAGGGAGTAGAATTGTCCATGCGGTAACAAACCTTCGCTCCACCATAGGCCATAGGTGCCAGAATCAAATACATGGTGTGAGATGTGAGTATCATACACTAACACACAATATTATTGATAGCCGCCATTATCATGAGCTACGTTTTGAGAGCACTATTTATTTTTTATTTTTCAGTTGGATTGTCAACTCTAGTAGTACCGTACTGCCTCTGCTGTAAAGAAATAATACAGCAAAGAAGACATGTTACTTTGGTCAAATTTTGTCTGCTCGTCAAAATCTTCGAGAATATTTATTTTTGACTACAGTAACTAGACTACATACCTGGTACCTGGTACCCGGTACCAGTTAGTAATAATAAAACAGAACTCTATCTGTGCCAGTTGCCAGTTGAAAGATATTGTCTGACCAAAATTAGTGCCAGTAGATTAGTAGTCGTAGGTAGTCCTACTACTACTACTAGTAGACTACGCCAGTAGTACTTTTTTGTGCAAACAAAAAATAATATTACTAGACTAATGATACATTTAAGTTCTACTACCCTGGTAGTACTAGTCTACTCTAGCGTACTGTAGTACTTTAGCAGGAGTGTTCTTTACAATCCGCTAGTCTACTACTACTACTAGAGGGTTGCTCGTCTACTACCAGGTAGTGTTCTTGGATGAGTCAGCTGTGGCCACTCAAACACCTCGTCTGGCCTCATGAAAATCAAAAGCATTCTTTAAAGAGTCAGAGAGTAATATTTATTTGTTCACATGGTACTATCCTTGTTCTAGTACTAGCCTAGCTACCTGGTACAGGAGTAGTACGTACTACCAGGTACTAGCCTGTTCTTGGACATGCTAGTACCTGGTACCATGGCCCGGTAGTAAACTAGTACTCCGTACCAGGTAGTACCAGGTAGGCCTAGCTTGTGGTCGACTACTACCTACTCGAGTATTACCTGGTAGTAAATCTAGTACTACAGTAGTAAAAACTCAAAGATTCATTGAAAGATTTTCACTGAGAAGATTCAGATGTCGAATGTTTAAAAGTTTCAGTAGTATTACCGTATTTAACATTCCCGGAGTTAGGAATTATTTTGGTAATTTTTCGTTTTCTTAAGTGATGCTTCTTTTGCACTAATTTCTTTAAATGTAAAGATATCTTTGTGACCAGAAAGTAATGGAGCTTCTATTGGAATTGCAACCTGCTTTTGTGTCACAACATTTTTATTTATCGACTAAAAGTAATAGCCGCTTCGGAGAGTGGCAACAACTGCTCTGCTCATTCCATTATCCCTCAACCGAGCACAATATATCCAACTACCACAGCTTAAGACGTCAACATTCCCTATTTCCGATCACGTTGCAGTTTCAGGTTTCAGTTGCATACCAGTACCATTATGGCAGAGGATAACAGCTGCATCGACTTTTCCAAGCTTGGATTTGAAATCATTTGCCCACGGCACGATACAATAAATTGCCCGTGCAACGGCGAAGCTATTGGGCCGAGTCAGATACGCAAACCTTGTGTATCCGGACAAGACCCAAGTGTCGTCGAAGACCAGGGTCCAATTGATGTCAACATTACTGATTCTACAGATGAAGTGAGTGCCTTTGACGTGGATTCTGCGTACGGATCTGAATATACAGATTCAGACGACGAAGACGACCCTCCTTTCTCTTACGAAGCCACCGAGCTGAACGACCCAAACTATCAAAAGGAGGATACTTGTCATGTGCAAGCTGTGTCCCACCCAAGCTACGATGATTTGGGCTACAGATCTTTCGAGCCCGTCCGTGCATCTGACCCTGGCCCCAGCAGCAGCAGCAACCTCTTAAGTCAGGCTCAACTTGGCTACGATGATGATCATCACCATCCGACCTGTAGGCACAAGTTATTGCACGGAACCGGTGCACGTCGATCTGCTGATATGAGGAGACGCCTGAGCAGTATGGGCCGACGCCACTCCACCAACACTGAGGCTTCAAGCTCATCCGTGTCTTCTTGCTCGTGCAAGAAGCAGGAAAAACGGGTTGTTGACCGTAGCAAGAGCGGGGAAGCTCACCGTGAGCGCCTGGTCATCCAATCGAGGCGAAGATTTTCATTGGCAGCATGTGATGGGAAGGCCGTTCAACAGATCCTAGAAGATCTAGGATGCTCTAGTCTGCTCGTCGAATCGCGTCTCCAAGGCCAGCGCGCCCCGCGACGTGTATCATTGGAGTACGCATCATGTGGCAGCATCGATGCTCGCAGACCCAAGAGTATTTCGCTTGACTTTGGAGAGGGCAGTTCCACGGAAGGCAGTTTTTCTCGCACTAGAATGCCTCGAAGAGTTAGCATCGGGTACGACCAAGAACAGCGTTTAGGCTCAAAACAAACTATCCGTCGGAGAGGATCGCTAGACTATTCCGTTCGTACCTCCGCGTTACCACGTCGAGGTTCACTGGGGAAGGATTTTAAGGCGATTCAGCATCAGTCCGACGAGCGAAAACAGAGTCTTGCAAGTAGCTGCTACGGCAAGCAGTCAATCAGTAGACGAAGAAACTCCCTTGGTCGACACGCTTTAGTTGAGAAAGAGATCCACATGGAAGAGGCCCGAAAGAAGGCTCGCCAAGCCCGCTTTGCAAGCAGAGGCTCCATTGGTTTATCGCAAAACGGCCAAGAAAGTGCAAGTAGTTGCCGAAACAGACAAACCGCGGAGTACGTCCCGTGTAAGCCACTGTCAGCGAGGAGGCTCAGCATCCAACATTTTTGAGACGTGAAATACCCGACACACAAAAATTTGCTTGACCGTTCTACCTTGCGAGCATATATGGAGTGGCTGAAATAATCAATTTTTTACTAGCTTGGAACTATATTTAACCTTTGTGCAAGCAGCCTACACTGGGTTTCTTGGGCAGCTAATTCGCGGGCAGCAATTCGCATGGTCCAGATGATTTGCTTATGTCTCTTCGGTGAGAGAAAAGAGCGCCTCATTTTTGGCGCGCATCGTTAACAGATCCTTGACCCGTAGTAAAATCTTTTCGTAAGCAGCTTCCATAGATGGTCGTAAGAATCGATCGCTTAATTTTTTGGGTGCCTCGAAATCATCTTCTTCCATGGCGACCTTGCAGCCCAACTGCACCACTTCTGTCACTGAAGGGTAGACATGTTTGAGGAGAGACCAGGAAATGTTGGCAATGGTTCCGGTGTTGAAACATAGGACCCTTCGATACTTGATAGGGTAGCCCCCAAAGAACTCATCACTAGTGCGGACATGTATAGATAAATTCCAACTAGACCACCTCATTGCTCCAAAGTCTAACATTTGAAAGTTTCCTTCCCGGATCGCCGCCAAAAAGGGCTGCGTCGCTTTGAGCATATAATAACACCCTAACAACCAATTTTCCAGGTGATGTTCAGGACCGTGCGGCGAGGTTGCATCCAAAACGCGACCAACATCGAAAGCGCCAATGTCGTACGCAAAATTCCCCCCCAGTGTAACAGCATCCAAATCCAACGCCAATAACATTCCGGGCTGCTGTTTCATAAATCTTGCAATGGCATCCACTCCCTGAGTGACCATGCCTGTCTCGGATCGATCAACGCGATGCGATCGTTCAAAGCGTTGGACCACTTGCAAGCGCCGCAGTGCTTGAGGCAGATCGCCCTGCGTGAATATAGCATACTGGGCACACTCGAAATCTGTGACCAAATCGTGTTCCTCGCTCTGTTGGACAGCACGTCGAATTTCTAGTGCCCATTCACGTTCGTCCGTACTTAAAGACATGGTCAGTGGATCCTTGTGTGGATCATTCCTATGCAATAGGAGATGAATAACATCATCATTATCCTCCTCATTCTCATCTGAATCATCATGATGCTGATGTAGTGAAGAATCTATCTCGTCCTCAGTATTTGACCCTTCATGACTCTGCGATGATGAGGAGACTGAATGACTTTCGGCCATGCTGCTGAAACGATGAAACTGGAAGAGTGGAAAAGGAGAGAAAATTGGTTGTAGTATGTACTGTAGTATGTATCGCTTGAGCTTCTCTCTGTTTACTACCATACACCTGTACTACGGTACTACGTATGCGAGTACTAGATTGCCAAACTCAAGAACGCGTAGATTTCAGGGTACGGTAGTACTATTGTCTTCGAACCACAGGAAGGTTTGTTGTCTCTCTTAGCACGCACTGGTACCAGTTACTGCTACTACTGGTGCGACTTCTACCAGGTACCTCGGGAACTATTAATCAAAGAATGATAAGCGTACTTTTCAAGCATGAAAAGACTCGCACGAAATATGACAATCTCTTAAAACAGGTTAATTAATTACTCGAGTATTATTATCCTCGTCTCCAAAATATTCAGAGTTCCTTCATCGGCGGTACTACTACTACCGTAGCTACTAGCTACTAGAGTACTTGGTACTACTACTAGTACTACTAGTACTACTAGTAATTTAGCAATACTAGTACTCTAGCTACTAGTATCAACACTGATACCAGTACTAGCTCTAGAGGGTCTACTAGTAGGGTCAGTCCAGCAATCACTATTATGCTGGCTTAAAATTGTTAAGTTCTTCGGGAGAAATTTCTAAGGTTTCGTGAAAGATGAGAGTTTTGGCTGTATTGACAGTCGCCGCATCGCAATGCTGCTGCTTGTAGTACAGTGCTGCTCGGTTGAGAGCTCCTGATTCTTCGCAAATGAGATAGGCCAGATGGTTGATGTTGTCTTGCTTGGTATTGCTTCCAAATTTGGATGCCTTGATATCGGTCCGATAGTGGGGCGGATCTGGATCGATAAAATAGTCGAACAGCGCAGCAAAATTGTCGGGTGGCTCGGCCAACAGGGGGGACTCACAGACTTTGGCAGGGTCCTCCTGACCTACAAAACTTTGAGGCAGGCGGTGTTTACCTAGAATATACTTGCCCAAAGCGTAGCGCTGACAGTAATGCAGTACATGCGGTCGAGATTGCCGTGGTATTCCGCGGCATACTTGCTCTGGTTGATAGTCTTTGTTATCAAAGAGCTGAAATCCGGCTTCGGGATACTGGGACACCATAAAGGAATGCGCCGTTTGATGCGGCATGTTGAGATGAGCAGCCGCCCAACTGTAGGCATACATTTCGGCCAGAATGTTGTCAGGAAAGAGTTTGAGAACGGGAAGCGAAAATTGTCGCCACTTGGCAGCCAATTTGTAGAAGTCGCGTGCTGTTGCCATGTATGGTGGTCCGCAGGTGTAATTCTCGGTCAGTTGCTTTTTAGTCATGTTGGAGACAGGAGATGGTAATTCGTTGGCTGGAACGACATCACGAATATCGTTGACCCCAAGATACCAGGCAATACTATATCCATATTCAGCGGCCATGGGATATCCGTGTCGAATTTTGTTGATATGCGGATATGTTGTTCGTTCGCGCCAGATTTCTTCCGAATCGGAAAAGTCGTTGATAAAAGGTCGAACCAATATCATATCTGGGTCCAACAACACCACAATAGTTTCATCGTGTCTGGTACTGGGGGTGGTAGGACTGTATCCCAGAACATGTTCCATCCAGTGGGCTGTACCGTAGGGCTTGTTAAGGTAATGGAAAGTATCAACCTTTCCCGTCTTGTCGTTCCTTACCTTGCCGAATTCGGGAGTTACATGCAGATGAAATCTTTCTGGTGCCATGATTTTGATTTGTTTCTCAAAAATTTCTCGAAGTTTGATAGTCCTATCGTCTGGACAACCCGAGGCAATCCGTGTGGCGTGACCCGTTTGACCAGATTCCATAATGGAGTGAAACAACACGTAGGCTTGTAGATCCTGTTTGGCACTGCAACCAGTCGAAAATATGATATGGAAATCCGGCGCTTCGGTTGTTGTTTGCTCTTGCTCTCGTCGCTTTGTCATTGGACGATCAGGCATTGGTAGAGAATGTTGTGCATGCATTTGTTGGAATGTATTTCCCAGTTGTGGATTGTTCTTGCACTTTTCCTGCACTTCATTGCGTAGCTTCTCTTCCGCCGAGTAGGCAAATAAAGTGATAGATAAGATAATTAGATTTGCCACTAGACCAGCGATATTTAAGGGAGAGCAAGAATTGCGATTCGATTTGTCGGGCTTGGAGGGAGAATGTGATCTCTCGCGGAGGTTTGCTGCTGCTGTTGTGGCAGATGATGGAAAGACTTCTTGACCATTTCTGGTTAATGAGTTCGGTATCGCCGCGGCGTCCTTTCGCATCGGCCGGACCATTGCTGTCGGATTAAGCAAAAAACGAGTTATTTCTTCGTTACTTGATGTGCCACAGAGCAAGGCATGGTCACAACAAGTGCTGAACTGCTGAACTGCTGAACTGCTGAACTAATAGGCTGTGTGATGAGGTACTTTCAGTAGGAAGTTTTTTCAATGTTTTTCTTTACTAGTCTGGACATTTGCTCGGACGTATGCGCGTCTTTAATGAAAGGACTTCCTACCGAACTGCTATGTTACATTTGCTCGGACGTATGCGCGTCTTTAATGAAAGGACTTCCTACTGCTATGTTGTGATACTACTAGACTAGTCTAATAGGAGTCTACCGTAAGCTAGTGTGGAGACTATTAGATATTAGAGTAAATATTATGGAGTAAACTAGTGGTCCTGTATGTATACAAAGCAGGCTAGGCAACACGACCTAATAGAGTAAGGTCTAACTCATGAGTCCCATTGTTGAATAGACAATTCAAACACTATGTCTATACTTTGGTATGGTCACTTGATGATACTCTGTATTTATTATTAGATAATACTGTTAAAGTGAGAGGACTCTGATATCACTACTTGATATC
>Ga0100391_1004326_pt1 | contig 13759 bp, 15 predicted proteins | sample CryGeymeta201515_FD_81541 | JGI IMG/M metagenome (GOLD analysis project Ga0100391, IMG submission 81541) | Groundwater microbial communities from Crystal Geyser aquifers in Utah, USA - Crystal Geyser metaG 2015-15 | ecosystem: Environmental > Aquatic > Deep subsurface > Groundwater | place: USA...
CTGAAACATCGAACGGCCTCCAAAGGGCGCTTGCGGCAGAGGACCGGGCATGCGCCATTCAATTTTCATAAAACACTCCCGCCGGAGACACCCCCGGCCAAAGCCCGCGCAAGGCCCCGGTCACAGCCACGCCACCCGCACAGCACCGGCCCGAGCGCAGCGAGGGCTCCCGGCGACGGCGGAGCCGGCGCAATCCCTCATCAACTCGCCCGCCGGATCCCCATCACCCGCGCCCGTGCCCGCGGATCGGTATCAAACAGGGACGCCAGTTGCTCGGTGATCGCGCCGGCCAGTTGCTCTGCATCGGTGATCGTCACCGCGCGTTCGTAATAGCGTGTCACGTCATGGCCGATGCCGATCGCCAGCAGTTCCACACCGCGCCGCTTCTCAACCATTGCGATCACGTCGCGCAGGTGCTTCTCCAGGTAATTCGCCGGGTTCACCGACAGCGTGCTGTCATCCACCGGCGCACCGTCGGAGATCACCATCAGGATCTTGCGCGCCTCGGAGCGGTTGATCATCCGGCGATGCGCCCATTCCAGTGCCTCGCCGTCGATATTCTCCTTTAGCAGGCCCTCTTTCATCATCAGGCCCAGATTGTCGCGCACCCGTCGCCACGGCGCATCGGCGGACTTGTAGACGATGTGGCGCAGGTCGTTCAGACGGCCCGGCTGTTGCGGGCGTCCGGCACCAAGCCATTCCTCCCGCGCCCGACCGCCTTTCCACGCCCGTGTCGTGAACCCCAGGATCTCGACCTTCACCCCACAGCGCTCAAGCGTTCGGGCGAGGACATCGGCGCAGATCGCGGCGATGGAGATCGGGCGGCCGCGCATGGAGCCGGAATTGTCCAGAAGCAGCGTCACCACCGTATCGCGAAATTCAGTGTCGCGCTCCACCTTGAACGACAGGGGCGTCGTCGGGTTGGCCACCACGCGCGCCAACCGGCCGGCGTCGAGAATGCCTTCTTCCCGGTCGAATTCCCACGACCGGTTCTGCTGCGCCTGCAAGCGACGCTGGAGCTTGTTGGCAAGGCGGCTGACCGCCCCTTTCAGGGGTTCCAACTGCTGATCGAGATAAGCGCGCAGGCGTTCGAGTTCCTGCGGTTCGGCCAACTCTTCCGCCGCAATCTCTTCATCATTTTCGGTCGAGTAGACGGTATAGGTCGGATCGGCTTCGGAATGGGGGGCGGGCGGCGGCGGCTCCAGCGGGGCCTCGCCATCGGGCAATTCCTGCTCCTCGGCCTCGTCCATGTCGCCCTGATCGTCCATCTCGACCTGGGCCTGGGAGGCATCTTGTTGATCTTCCTGTGATCGCTCGGGGGAGGCTTCGGCCTCGTCCTGCTCGCTGTTATCCTCGCCCGTGCTGTCGGGGGTGTCGTCGTCGGTATCTTCGCCGGCGTCATCCTCGGCCTCGTCGTCCATGTCGTCGGGGTCATCGCCCAACTGGTCGCCGTAGCCCAGATCGTCGATCAACTGCCGCGCCAGCTTGGCAAAAGCCTTCTGGTCCGACAACGTTTCTTGCAGATTCTCGAGCGTGCCATCGCAGCGATCCTCGATGAAGCCGCGCCAAAGTTCCATGACGTTCGCAGCCTCGGGCGGCAGGTCACGTCCCGTGGCGAGGTTGCGGATCAGGTAGCCCGCTGCCGTCGCCAGTGGCGCATCGGCGGCATCGCGGATCTCGCCATACCCCTTGCGGCGCGCATCGTTGCCGATCTTGGCGTCGATATTGCTGGCGGTTCCGGGCATGTCGCGCGCGCCCATCGCCTCGCAGCGGGCGGTCTCCATCGCATCCATCAGGTCGCGCGCCATGGCACCCTGCGGTGCGTAGCGTGCGGCGGTGCCAAAGTCGTGGTAACGGTGGCGCAAGGCCAGCGCATCGGCGGTGCCGCGCGCCAGCAGAACTTCGTCCCGGGTCATCCGGCGGCTGACTTGCGGCAGGCGCAGGCTGTCACCCGACAGGCCCGGCGGGTCCACGGTGTAGGTCACCGCAAGGTCCGGATCGTCGGCCATCACGCGGGTCGCGTCGGCCAGCGCCTTCTTGAACGGATCGGCGGGATTGTCGGATGGATTGAACTTGCTCATGGCGCGGAATGTGGACCTGCCCGCGGGGGAGGGCAAGGGGGAGCGTTCGGCAATTCGCGCCTCAACGGGCAGTGTCGAACCATGCGGTGAAGGCGCTTTCGCAAGGCGCGGGCAATACGTGTCCCGATGACCGATCGGCCAAAGGTGCAACTACGCGCGCAATCTCGCCGCTGGAGGCAATGTCCGAGGTCGTGGCTCCGCTTTCCGGATCGACCCGATCCGCCAGCGCGACCCATGCCCCGTTCGCCAGATCGACATCGCAGAAGAAATCGTCTCCGACGGCGCGATCATGCGCGACATAGGCTTGGCCCGCGACGATGACGCCCGCGCCAGCAGCACCCGTCAGGTGGCGGATCGTCCGGGTCCGGGACCACGGCGTCCGGCCAATGCCGACCTGCCGCCCCCTGGTCAGCAGGAGCGTTCCGTCCGATCCGGCTTCAGTGTCGGGGTTTGGCCGAAACACGGGTCGATATATGCGACATCGCGCGCCCCGACGAGAATTGTCTGGGGCTCGGATGCGCTGCGGCCGCGGAAGATGACGAGATCGGCACTGTCAGGTCACAGCTCAAACGGGAGAAGGGCAGCGGTGTCGCAGCCATTGAGCGAGGGGATCAGGTCTGCACAGACCGTATCGGTGAAGCGGGGCAGCATCGCCGCCTCCGCCGGTGTCGGGCCTGTCGGGTCGGTCCGTGCCGGTGTGGCTGCCAGGGTCGTGGCCAGCAGGACGACGAACGACCAGGGCCGAGACGCCTTGCCTCACTGCGCGTCTTCTTGCAGCGTCCCGTAGATGGCGTTGCAGAACTCCACGCTGTCGATGATCACATCATCGAACGGCGCGTCGGTGCGACTGGCCAACTCGCTCATGTAGGCCAGGTATTGATCCGTTGCCGTGTTGATCGGCGGCAGGAGGATCTCGAAGACTTCCTCCGGCGTCTGGTCGGCATTGGCGTCATCCGAGGCCCAAAGCGCCCCGGATAGGGACGCCATGTAGCCTTCACGCCCCCGGAAGGTGGTGGCCATCTCGCTTTCGTCGCCCAGAAGCAGGGCGAGGGAGCGGTAAAGCGACGTGCAATTCAGCGTCTCGACGAGATTGTCGTTGAGATTTACGGCAGCGAAGGTCTCTGTCAGGTCCGACCGCAGGTCGGTTTGGGCGGCACCAAGCCCGGGCATGGCGCAGAATGCGGCGCAGACAGGCGCAAGAAGGCCGGGACGGGCGCGGCGGATCATTGCACAAACCAATCCGGCTCGGCATTGCCGCCGCAGAGCAGCACGCAGATCCGTTCGTCCGGTTCGGGCCTGTAGGCGCCGGAGGTCAGGGCGGCGAGTGCCACGGCGCTGCCCGGCTCACCGATCAGGCGCGTGGCCTCCCAAAGGCGATGCGCAGCGTCGAAGACGGCGCTGTCGGGAACAAGGATCGCCTGATCCACATAGGCGCGGATCATCGCATAGCTGTCCACCCCAAGACGTGGTCCCCCGAGGGAGCCTGCGGCAATGCCGCTGGCCGAGACATCGATATCGGGGCCTTCGCGCAGGGACTTCTCAAGTGTATTGGTCTCCTCCGTCTCGACCGAGACGACGCGGACGCGGTCGCGAAACCATGATGCGACCCCGCCGATCAGACCGCCGCCCCCGGTTGAGACGAAGAGTGTATCCACCGCGCCCAGTTGCGCCTCGATCTCGCGCGCGACGGTCCCCTGACCGGTCAGGGTCGGGACGGTGTCATAGGGATGCACCGACAGCGCCCCTGTCTCCGTCGCGTGGGCGGCATAGGTCTCCATGCATTCGGCGACAGTGCCGTCGGTCAATATCACCTCGGCCCCGAACTGGCGCATTCGGCGCAGCTTTTCTTCCTTTGCGATGGCGCGGGGCACGAAAATGCAGCTCTTGTGGCCCAGTCTGGTCGCCGCATAGGCCACGGCAGCGCCGTGATTGCCGCCTGATGCCGCAACGACGCCCGCTGGTGGAACATCGCGCGTCAGCATGTTGTAGAACGCGCCGCGGACCTTGAAGGATCCGGTGACCTGCGTGTGTTCAAGTTTCAGCGCAAGAGGGCAGGGCAGGGATAGTGCCTCGGCCTCCAGTGCAAGAATGGGTGTCGCGCGGATATGGGGCGCGATCAGGGCGGCGGCGGCGGAAATGGCGTCTGGTGTGGGGTGCAACATGGGCGCGACGATGCCTGCTCGGTTGCGTGGGGTCAATCGTCGGCGATGGTGAGGATCTCGTCGCTGCGCGAAGATGCGAAGAGCACGGCCGTGCCCAGCAATCCGCAATTGCCACCGATCACATAGGCAACGGCGCACCAAGCCCACCCCGCGCCCATGAGAATGGCGAAAGCAACGGAAAGAACGCCAGAAAGGAGTCCGGCACATACAAGGGGAACAGGGCCGTGCATCCCTTGATCGTGGGGCCAATTCGTTAACAAAGTGATAAATTCGCAAGGCGTCGGGTTCGGCAAGCGCTTCACATTCCTTTTCGAGGCAACGGGCCTCTTCGACGCACCGGGTTCGCAGAGTGTCGCGTTCATGCGCATGCGCGCGACAGGCTCTAGAAGTTGTCGCAGGGATCCAAAGCGGCTTCGGGTTCCGCGCGGTTCTCGATCCTTCGGGCGATTTCCCGGGACCGCCGCCAGATTCCCAACGTATTTCCCGGCAGACCGATCGCGTTCAGCGCCGCGCCTTGCATCCCGCCGGTGATGCGGTTCCGCACATGGCGGCCCGCCCGGCATTCCGCCTCCTGGTGGCTTTGGGGGTTGGTCGGGATCGCGGGGATGTCACACACTCCGCGAAGATCGCTCAGCGTGATGCCGGGGGCGACCACGGGCCGCGCGGCGCGGCGTGCGAACGGCAAGGCAACGGATTGATGCGCGGCAGTCCCGTGGTCCGCGTCCTTTCGAATCGCGCAGCCTGTCGTCGTCAAAGCGTGGCGATGCTTCCAAAAGTAGCGAAGAGATAAGCCGCAACGGACAGCGCGAAAAAGGCAAGGCCAGGGCGGCGACGGATCAACAAGCCGAGGCATCCAACCGCCATCGGCACAGCGACCGATCCCAGCGTGTAGCCGATGAATCCGGCCCAATCGAATCCGTCCCACAGGTCTTGTGCCCAGACGATCTGAAGCGGCAATCCGACTTGAAGGGTAACGAGCAACACAAAGGTGAGCAGAACCCACCACGCCACGGCAGAGCGACGCGCGGGACTGGCGGTTTCGGGCTTAGCCAACGCTCATCGACGCGGCACTTTCCGGCAATTCCTCGTCGAAGCAGCGCTGGTAGAATTCGGCCACGGTCTGCCGCTCCAATTCGTCGCATTTGTTGAGGAACGAGACGCGGAAGGCATACCCGATGTCGCGGAAGATCTCGGCGTTCTGGGCCCAGTTGATGACCGTGCGCGGCGACATCACGGTGCTGAGCTCGCCATTCATGAACGCGGTCCGGGTCAGGTCGGCGACCGTCACCATCTGGTTCATGTTCTTGCGGCCCTTCTCGGTGTTGTAGTGCGGGCATTTGGCCAGAACGATGGCGACCTCCGCATCGTGGCGCAGGTAGTTCAGCGTCGCCACCAGCGACCAGCGGTCCATCTGGGCCTGGTTGATCTGTTGCGTGCCGTGGTAGAGACCGGTCGTGTCGCCCAGGCCCACGGTATTGGCGGTGGCGAACAGCCGGAAATAGGGGTTGGGCGTGATGATCTCGTTCTGATCCATCAGGGTCAGCTTGCCGTCATGCTCCAGCACGCGCTGGATCACGAACATCACGTCGGCGCGGCCGGCATCGTATTCGTCGAAGACGATGGCGACGGGATTGCGCAGGGCCCAGGGCAGGATGCCCTCGTGGAATTCCGTCACCTGCTTGCCGTCGCGCAGTTTGATCGCGTCCTTGCCGATCAGGTCGATCCGGGAGATGTGGCTGTCGAGGTTCACGCGGACCGTGGGCCAGTTCAAGCGCGCGCCGACCTGTTCGATATGGGTCGATTTGCCGGTGCCATGATAGCCCTGCACCATCACGCGGCGGTTCCACCCGAAGCCAGCAAGGATCGCCAACGTGGTGTCGGGGTCGAACTTGTAGGTGCTGTCGACCTCGGGAACACGGTCGGATCGCTGAGGAAAGCCCTTCACCTTCATATCGGTGTCGATGCCGAATACATCGCGGACCGAGAAGTCCTCGGTCGGTTTCGCATCGATGTTCAAGCTGCTTTCGGCCATGGTGCCCTCAGAGGTCGGAAATTCCAATCGTGTCGTGGTGCAACATATCGCGGGGGGCTGCAAGGGGAAGGCCACATCGGATCGGGGCATGTTTTGCGGCTGGTAAGTCTGGGCGCTCCGTGCTGAATTGTGGCCATGACGACAGCCCGGGATCTTGAGGATTTGATGGCGCGCATTCAGATGCGCGACCGCGCTGCGTTCTCTGCCCTCTACTCGGCCACTTCGGCGAAACTATTCGGCATCTGTCTGCGTGTGTTGAAGGACCATGCACTGGCAGAGGATGTGTTGCAGGTGGTTTACGTGAAGGTCTGGAACAAGGCGGATCGGTATCAGGTCACGGGGCACAGTCCGATGACGTGGCTGATCACGATCGCGCGCAATGCGGCGATCGATCGGCTGCGCGCCTCCGGACCCGCGACGGTGGATGTCGATGACGTGCTGACGCTTGCCGCACCCGGCCCGACGCCGGAACAGGCCGCCGTGGCAGCGGGCGAAGCGCGCCGGATCGTGGATTGCCTGGCCGAGCTGGAAGCTGACCGCGCGGCCGCCGTGCGCGGTGTTTATCTTGAGGGCCAGTCCTACCAAGACCTGGCCGAGCGATATTCGGTGCCGCTCAACACCATGAAAACCTGGCTGCGCCGCAGCCTCATCAGCTTGAGGGAGTGCCTGTCGTCGTGACCGACCGGACTGACATTTCGTCCGACCCTACGGGGGAGGCCGCCGAATACGTGCTCGGCCTGCTGGACGCGGATGACCGGCGGGCGTTTGAGGCGCGTCTACGATCGGAGCCAGCCTTGGCGGCCGAGGTACGTGCATGGCAGGGCTATTTCGCGACCATGGCAGAGGTCGAAGTCGATGACGTGGCGCCACCGGCCTCGGTGCGGCGTGCCGTGGAGGCCGCGCTGTTCGGGCCCGAAGCGTCGGCCGGACAGTCGATTTGGAACCGGGTCGCGTTCTGGCGCGGCTTGTCACTGGCCACGACGATCATGGCGGCGGTGGCCGTGGGCTTCGCGATCGTTCCTGACATCCGGCCTCCCGATCCGGGCCAGGTGCCCGAGGTGCCGGACGAGACCGGGATTCCGCCCGGCATGCTGTTGATGACCCATCTCGTGCCGATCGACGGATCGGGCCTTGGTCTCGCGGTCACGCGGGAGCCGTCGGGTGTGTTGCAGGTGCGCCGCGTAGCGGGCGGCGCGGGCGATGGCCGCGCGCGGGAACTGTGGCTTATTGCGGGTGAGCGCGCGCCGATATCGCTGGGTCTTTTGGGTGACGAGGCGCTGACGACCCTCAGGCCCGACGACGAGGTCGCGCAATTGTTCACGGTTGGTGCGTCGCTTGCGATCTCCGATGAGCCTCCGGGCGGGTCGCCCACCGGTGCGCCGACAGGCGCCATCCTGGCACTCGGGACCCTTGTTGCGCTCTGACCGCTTCGGCAAGGTGATCAAGACAGTCATCGTTTTCGATGTTCCGAGATATTTTTCGACCCGCGCCGAAAGTTTTTTCACGAATTCTGAAACTCCCGCCTGTCAGCCCCCGTGGTTGAGTGCATGCCCGGCAAGCAACCGGGCCGTCAACCAAACGGGAGCTACCATGACTTTCACGAAAAAAGCCGCCTTGCTGACCGCCGCCGCCACTTTCTGTGCAACAGCGGGCCATGCACAAAGCAACCCCACCGTGGGTGGCGCGCCGATGCTGGCGGAGCAAACCATTGTTCAGAACGCATCGAATTCGCCCATTCACACCACGCTGGTCGCCGCTGTGGTCGAGGCGGGTCTGGTCGAGACCCTGTCCGGCCCCGGTCCCTTCACCGTGTTCGCGCCGACCGATGCGGCTTTCGCTGACCTGCCCGCAGGCTCGGTCGAGGCGCTGCTTGAACCGCAGAATGCCAACCGGCTGGCCCAGATCCTGACTTGCCACGTCGTCGCGGCCGAGGCGTTTTCGACCGACATCATGGGCATGATCGCTGCCGATGGCGGCAGCCATGCCGTGACAACCGTGGGCGGATGCGTATTCAACGTCTCTTCGTCCGGTGGGCAGATCATGATCGAGGACGAGCAGGGCCGTATGGCGACAGTGACGATCGCTGATGTCGATCAGTCCAATGGCGTGATCCATGTGATCGACACCGTCCTGTTGCCGACCGGCTGAGGGCATCGGAAGGTTTGATCGGTTCGATCGGGGGCAGCGGTCGATCAATCCGGAGGGGCGGGCATTGCCTTGGCCCCTCCACCGCTTCTGGCAGACACCCATCAACGAGACGCGGTCGACCGGTTGCTTCCCCCTGGAAACTTCAACTTCCGTGTCGAGGCGCCCAAGGGAAATGGCCGGACTGAATGGCTCGGCCTTTTCTTTTTGGCAGCATCGTTGCGCCAGTGCAGCCCTGCACGATCAGGGGGGTCAGTTCCAGCAACTGACCCTGACTGTGATATCGGCGGCTTCGCGGCTCAGGTTCTCGCGGTTCATGGGTTGTGCGGGCTGTGCCAGCGTCACGCTGACCCCGGCCTGCTGCAAGACCGTCACGAGTTGATCTGCCCGCAGCGCCAGCGTCACGTCCGACGGCAAGGTGCGATTGCCGACCGTTCCCGGCAGAACCATGCCGATGACATTGCCCGACAGGTCGAGCACCGGGCCGCCAGCCTCGGTATCCTGCGTTTCGACGTCGAGGCGTTGCACGGTTTCTTCCCCGTTCAGCCCGCGCAATTCCGCCAGACGGCCAAACGTGGTGGCGGCCGAGGAAAGCGCGCCGCCGAACGGATAACCGGCCACTGCGATATCCGTGCGCAATCGTGCGGGATCGGAAGCCAACCGCGCAAAACCAAGCGGGGCCAGCTGCTGGTTCGGCGTCAGGATCGCGATGCCAAGCGTGTCGTCCCGGAACGCCACGGTCGCGTCATAGGAATTGTCTATCAGAACCTGCCGACATTGGCCGATCACTTCCGTCGTGGTCAGCACTGTGCCGCGCGCATCGAGGAAGAAGCCACTGCGGATCAGGTCCGGACGGCGCACCGTCAGGCCCGAGACCATGTCGATGGACTCGTCCAGCCCCTCCGGCACGGCGGCCGGGTCGAGCGCGCCATCGACGGCTTGGAAGCTCGCCTGCATCAGCGGCAGGACCCGTTCCATCAATTCGTCCTGTTCGGGCGGCCAGATCAGGGTGAAGCCCTTGACCGCCGCTCCGACAAGCCGTGCCTCGGTATGGCTGCGCAGGGTCGTGTTCTGGCCGGTCAACAGGAAGCTGTCGCCCTGCCGCTGGCGCTCGCCCTCCAACGGCACGATGTCGAGGGTTTGCATGATCTCGTAGAGCCCGAACAGGGTCGCGCGGTCGCCGGGTTGAGAGATGAGAAGCACGCGCACCCCGCTGTCGTTGCGGCTGTCATATTGCGCGAAGGGGAAGTTGTAACTGTCGAACTGGACCAGCGCCATCGGCAGGTCGATCTGGATGCCCGCCTGCGCATCAAGGGTCGGCTGCATGCCCATCTGCGCCAGTTCGGACTCGACTTCGCCCAGAAGCTGCGCCCGCTGTCGGGTGGTCAGGACGCCCGTCGGCTCGAACCCTCGGGCCGTCTGGTAAGCCTGCATCGCGGCCCGGGTGCCGGGACCGAAGTCGCCATCGATGATGGACGTGTAGAACCCGAAATACTGCATCGCGATCTGCAGGGCATCGCGCTCTTCCCGGGTCAACTGCGCCTCGGATTGGCGGGCTTCCTGCAAGGTCTCGTCCAGAACGGGGACGGGGGCAGGTGCAGGCGCGACATCCTCGATGACGGTTTCCACTATGCCGCCATCCGTGACCGCAGAAGCGACACCGCCGCCCTGAAGCACATTCGCGCCGACAGGGTAGAACTGGTTGGCATAAAGGTCACCCTCCTCGAGGAAGCTGTCGCGGGGGATCAGGCCCTGGGCCAGCAACTGTTGCAGCGCGAGGCGTCCCAGATCGGGATCGTAGGGACCGAGGGCAACGGCATAAAGACCCGTGGTCGCACGGAACCCGTTCACATTCTCCACCAACTGCGCATAGGCGCGCACGCGGGCTTCAGCGGTGGCGAGGTCGGGATGCGCTTCGATCTGCAAAAAGACGCGGTCCTGAGCCTGCGCGCCCCGGGGGAAAAGCAGCCCAAGGGTTGCAACAAGGGTAAGGGTCAGAAGCCCTCGCAAAATCTGCATCGACATGGGGGTCACAAAATCCTGTTCAACGTTATCTGCGGTTTGCCATCGGGTCCGCCGCGCAGGCGACCCGATCATCGGCGCGACATTATAAGGGGTTGCGGGCGATTGCACCCTCAAACGCCATAGTTTTCTTCCGTGGCGTGACCGAGATGTGCCAGCTTCCGGCAAAGCGCCTTTGTTGACCCTGCCGCACGCCCCGTCTAGTCATCCGCCAAACCCCGAGAAGTCCGGAGCCCCTGCATGGCCGAGCCGTCCCAACCGCGATCGTTTCAGGAGATCATCCTGCGCCTGCAAGCCTATTGGGCGGCCAAGGGTTGCGCGATCCTGCAACCCTATGACATGGAGGTTGGTGCCGGCACGTTCCATCCGGCGACCACGCTGCGTTCGCTTGGCACGACGCCATGGGCCGCCGCGTATGTGCAGCCGTCGCGCCGCCCCACCGATGGGCGCTATGGCGAGAACCCCAATCGCCTTCAGCACTACTATCAATACCAAGTGCTCATCAAACCCTCCCCGCCCGATTTGCAGGACCTCTATATCGGCTCGCTCCGCGCCATCGGCATCGATACCGATGTCCACGATATCCGTTTCGTGGAGGACGACTGGGAAAGCCCGACGCTCGGTGCATGGGGTCTGGGGTGGGAAGTGTGGTGCGACGGCATGGAGGTCAGCCAGTTCACCTATTTCCAGCAGGTCGGCGGCCATGATTGCCACCCCGTCTCGGGCGAGCTGACCTATGGGTTGGAGCGTCTTGCGATGTATGTCCTCGGCATCGATCACGTCATGGACATGCCCTTCAATGATCCCGACGCGCCAATCCCGCTGAGTTATGGCGATATATTCCGCCAGACGGAGGAGGAATACAGCCGCCACAATTTCGACGCCGCCACCACCGCGACCCTCCTGCGCCATTTCGAGGATGCAGAGGCGGAGTGTCGGCAGTTGCTCGAACACGCATCCGTCGATCCCAAGACCGCGAAGCGGATCATCATGGCGCATCCGGCCTATGATCAGGCGATCAAGGCCAGCCACGTGTTCAACTTGCTTGATGCGCGCGGCGTGATCTCGGTCACCGAGAGGCAAGCCTATATCGGCCGGGTGCGGGCGCTGACCAAGATGTGCGCCGACGCCTTCGTGCAGACCGAGGCGGGCGGCGCAGCGCCGCAGGGGGGCGCGGCGCCATGACCTCAGGACGCCTTGTTGTGATCGCCATCATCAGCATCACGATCTTGTTCGGGATCGGCGTTTGGTATGCCTCCACCCGCGCCTATTACGTGCGGTTGGAGACGGTGGAGATCACGCTGCAACGCCCAGACGGAACGCTGCTGCCGCTTGAAATGGCGGGCGCCGAGGGGATCGACGCCGATACCTCGCCATTGCGCTTTCGCGCCTGCTTCCGGGTCGAGCCGGAGACGGTCGCAAGCCTCCTCGCCGCTGCGATGCCCTATGCCGAGGCGACGCCCCTGCTGGCGCCCGGCTGGTTCGACTGCTTCGATGCCGACGCTATCGGCGAAGCGATCGAGGCAGGCGAGGCGCAGGCCGCTCTGGGCGTCCGCAACATCTCGCGCGGGGTGGACCGCGTCGTGGCGCTGTTCCCGGACGGGCGTGCCTTCGCGTGGAACCAGCTGAACGGCACGTTGGAATAGCCCCGCCTCCCTTGCTCCCCCGCTCCATCCGCGCGATAGACCGCGCCAAGCCCCGCCAAGGCGCGACCCACCAAGGAAGTCCCAGTCCCGATGCCCGACCTGCTGCTTGAGCTCTTTTCCGAGGAAATCCCGGCCCGCATGCAGGGCCGTGCCGCCGACGACCTGAAGAAACTGGTGACCGATGGTCTGGTCGATGCGGGGCTGACCTATGCCTCCGCCGGAGCCTTTGCCACGCCCCGCCGTCTGGTGCTGACGATCGAGGGGCTGACCGCAGCCTCGCCCACCACCTCCGAGGAGCGTCGCGGCCCGCGCACCGATGCGCCGGAACAGGCGCTGGAGGGATTCCTGCGCGGCGCGGGCGTCACGCGCGGCCAATTGGAGGCGCGCGACGAGAAGAAGGGCAGTTTCTTCTACGCCACGATCACGACGGAGGGCCGACCCGCCTCCGCGATCATCGCGGATGTCGTGCCGCAGGTGATCCGCTCCTTCCCCTGGCCGAAATCCATGCGGTGGGGGACCGGCAGCCTGCGTTGGGTGCGGCCGTTGCAGTCGATCCTGTGCATCCTGTCCGATGAGACCGGGTCGGAGGTCGTCGCATTCGACGTGGACGGCATCGCCTCCGGCAACACGACCGGAGGCCACCGCTTCATGGCGCCGGACCGGTTTTCCGTTGCGAATTTCGAGGATTACAGCGCGAAGTTGAAGCGCGCCTTCGTGGTCCTGTCCGCCGCCGACCGCGCCGAGGCGATCTGGCATGACGCCACCACCATGGCCTTCGCCGCGGGGTTCGACGTGGTCGAGGACGCGGCCCTTCTGGCGGAAGTTGCCGGGCTGGTGGAATGGCCGGTGGTGCTGATGGGCGAGATCGGTGAAGCCTTCCTGACCCTGCCGCCGGACGTGCTGCAAACCTCCATGCGCGAACACCAGAAGTTCTTTTCCGTCCGCAACCCGGCCACAGGCCGGATCGAGCGCTTCATCACCGTGGCCAACCGCGAGACGGCGGACAACGGCGCCGCGATCATTGCGGGCAACACCAAGGTTCTGACCGCGCGCCTGTCGGATGCGAAATTCTTCTGGGAGAACGACCTGCGGGTGGCCAAGGCGGGGATGGGTGATTGGCTCGACGGGCTGAAATCGGTCACCTTCCACGCGAAGCTGGGGTCTCAGGCCGACCGGATCGAACGCATTGCGGCGCTGGCCCGCGAGATCGCGCCGATGGTGGGCGCCGAACCCGATCTGGCCGACGAAGCGGCGCGGATTGCCAAGGCCGATCTGCGATCCGATATGGTGGGCGAATTTCCTGAATTGCAGGGCGTGATGGGCCGATACTATGCGCTGGCGGCCTGCCGCGCGCCCGAGGTGGCCGATGCCTGCCGCGACCACTGGAAGCCGATGGGGCAGGGCGACGACGTGCCGACCGCGCCCGTGTCGCTGGCCGTGGCGCTGGCCGACAAGATCGACACGCTGACGGGGTTCTGGGCGATCGACGAGAAGCCCACGGGGTCGAAGGATCCGTTTGCTTTGAGGCGTGCGGCTTTGGGTGTGGTGCGGATGGTTTTGGAGAATGGGGTGCGGTTGAGACTGCGCGATCTGCTTGTGAGCGGGCAGGTTCTTCATCTTCCGGCTGTTTTTACCCTCAAAGACCCGTCTGACTTTCCCGATGACTGGCAA
>Ga0100391_1004329_pt1 | contig 13758 bp, 11 predicted proteins | sample CryGeymeta201515_FD_81541 | JGI IMG/M metagenome (GOLD analysis project Ga0100391, IMG submission 81541) | Groundwater microbial communities from Crystal Geyser aquifers in Utah, USA - Crystal Geyser metaG 2015-15 | ecosystem: Environmental > Aquatic > Deep subsurface > Groundwater | place: USA...
AGGGTAATAAATCTGATGTTTCCAAAATTTGTTTTTAAAACAAATTTCTAAAAATTCATCTTAACCCACAAACTTTTTGCTTGACCCAGAAAAATCGTGTACTGTATCGTGTACTGCACGCAAAAATACGGAAAATGGTGACATAAAAAAACGGATTGTGAGGACACAATCCGTTGATTTTACTGGCTTTCACCTTTGTAGCGGGAACTGGACTCGAACCAGTGACCTTCGGGTTATGAGCCCGACGAGCTACCTACTGCTCTATCCCGCGATGTTTTTTAAATAACGACAGACGTTTGTTTTTCCGAAAACTTCGCTTCAGCTTAAATCTAAAGTGAGTACTTTATCCTAGGCGAATTCGAAGGTTACTGCTATGTCTCGCGATTTAATTTCTAAAATGAGGTTCTTAGCTTTTAACTTTCGGTTCATAATGCCGACACCATCATTAAAGGACTGCAAAGATAATAATTTTTTTAGATTAAAAAAGTGAATAATAAAAAATAACGCTCAAATTAATTTATGTTATCCTTCGATATAGCATTTGTCAATTAATCATCGTTTTCTTCATCTAAAGTGGCTACAGCATTTTTAGTCGTACTTTCGTCTGCATCAAAATTTATGATGTGAGGAAGCTGCTCTTTCAGTGCTGCAAAATTTCCCTTGAATTGATTTTTGCTCAATAATAAAGTTTTGAGATTTTTTAGCTCTGCCAGCTTATCTGGCAAATCACCATAAAAGGCATTATTTGACAATACAAGTTCTTCCAAAGCTTTTAATTCGCCAATGGAATCAGGAATATTACCCAGAAATGTATTATCAAAAACACTCAATACTCTCAGTGCTTTTAGATTAGAAATACTTTGCGGTAGCTTTCCTGTTAAACGATTACTACTTACTATTAAGACTTCTAATTTTGTGAGATTTCCCATTGATTCTGGTAATTCACCTGTGAAATTATTATTGAATATCTCTAAAGATTTCAAATTAGTTAGCAATCCAATGTCTTGAGGAATGCTACCGCTAAACTCGTTTGAAAAAAGTTTTATCTCTTCCAAATTCCTCATGCCCGTGATACTAGAAGGCCATTCTCCCACTAGCTTATTGAAGGATAAATTGAGAACTTTTAAATGTATTAAATCCGATATAGATGCTGGAATTTGACCGTTTAAATTATTGAATCCAAGATCTAATGCCACAACATTATTGTCTTCGAGACTGACCCCGTACCAAGAAGATACCGGTTGTTTTAAATCCCAAGATTTATGCCACTTATCGCCTGCTGTAGATTCATACAAATCTATGAGTGCTGCTTTTTGCTGTTGGGATATTTTTGCAAAAACTAAAGTGGGAATCAGGTAAAATAATACAGTGATTTTTAAGATTTTCATAGGTGGTAGATTTGCGTGTGGGGACACTAATTCTTTTTAAAATTAAGTGCTACCTCTTTAAAATACAAAAGTTTTCGATGAACTACATCAAAATAAATTACAAGAATCTGATTATAAGTATTTCTGTTTATTGTTCGATACTTTCTGCTTGAAAACTAATAACTTCTAAATCTTCAGTTAATATGGTGAGCTGAATGGGATTACAACACACTTCGCAATCTTCAATGTAACTTTGTTGTCTTTGAGAGGTATCAATCAACATAGATATCTCTTCCCAACAATACGGACATTGAAAAAAATATTCTTCCATTTTTTCTAAATTAAAATTGAACATTTAACAGCTCTCCACTAATTTGTAGCACTGCAACCTCTGCTAATTTGGCATCGTACTTGGCTTGATTTCTTGCGAGTTCTGATGATAGCAAATTGAGCTGTGCTTGTCTAAATTCTATAGAAGTCACCTGGCCGAGCTTAAACTTTTCTTGTGTTCTGACGAAATTATTCTTCGCTGTTATAATATTGTCTTGCTGAACGTTAAATATTCTTAGTTTGTTTTGATAATCATCCCAGGCGTTATTGAAATTACGTTCAATATCTTGCTTTAACTGTTCTTTTATAAGCTTTTGATTTGCAAGGTTAATTTGTGCGTTTTTAACTCTTGTGATGGTGCCGCCACCATCAAATAAATTCCAACTAAAATTTATTCCCGCCGATAATCCGGTAGTGGTTGTAAGTGCCACAATATTTGCAGCGTTGTTATTGGTCTCGTTCCAGCCATACGTACCTGTTAGACCTACTGTAGGTAAATAACCCGACTTATTAGCTTTTAAAATAAACTCATTGATAGCAATATTTTTTTCGTTCTGAATTAATGAAACGTTATTACGATTCATTTTATTCATAAGATCTTCCTTATTCAATTCTAATAGAAACGTAATTGTAGTATCAACAGCAAACTCTTGGGGTATATTATTGCCAGTAACAAAATTTAAATCGCGCTTGGCGTTGATTAAAGACTGTCTGGCATTGATTACATTGATGCTGTCGTTATTAATATCCACTTCAGCATTTAAGACGTCGAGCATAGTATTTTGACCATACTCAAACTGATATTCTGCTCGCGTTAATCTGTCATTAGAAATATCTAATGTTTCATCTAGCGATTTTAAATTTTCAGAACGTCTTGCAATATCATAGTAAACGGTTAATAATTGTGCAATAGTATTTTCAATAGTTTCTCTCGCCTGAAGCTCAGAAAGATTAAATTCTTCTTTTAATCGCTTATAATCGTAATGACGGCCCAAACCATCAAAAAGAGTGTAATTAAGATTAATATTCGCATTATAACGCGAACTCTCTGCACCACTTATTACTCGTGGTTCAAATTCGTTATTAAACTCTGTTCTACCGCTATCTCTATTGTAAGTTGCGCCCGCATTGCCTGTTAGGGTTGGTAAGTAACCTGAATTGAAAACACTTTTATTATTCTCTGCAATATCTAAAGTATTGTTTGCTATAATAATCCCGTAATTATTCACTAATGCTAGGGCTATAGCTTCGGAAGGCTTAACTACCTCTTGAGAATAACCCAATCTTATGATTAAAAAAATCATTAATAAGAAAACGATCTTAATGCTCTGCTTCTTCATTTTGCTCTTTTATAGCGCGTTCAACTTCTTCTTTAGAAACCTCATTTCCTGTGGCTAACCATTTTGCCCCTACCTTAATATTATTACTTATAGACAAAAATAAAGGAAGAACTAAAAGGGTCAGTATAGTAGCGTAAGCAATACCAAATGTTATAGAAATTGCCATTGGCTTTAAAAACTGAGCTTGCCTGCTTTTTTCTAAAAGCAAGGGTGCCAAACCAGCAATTGTTGTTAAGGAGGTTAAAAATATAGCTCTGAATCTCGACTTACCTGCTTCGGATAAGGCGAGATTGAAAGGCATTCCCTCTCGTAAATTGCCATTAAACTTACCGATTAAGACCAAGCCGTCATTGACCATGATACCAATTAATGCGATAATACCGAGCAGGGATAAAATATTAAGCGGAAATCCTAACCACAAATGACCCCAAGCTACGGCTGTTAAACTAAATGGTATAAGTAGTATGAGTAGCAGTGGCTGACTGTAACTTCTAAATGTGAAGGCAATGGTGGCATAGATGAGAAGTATAATAACTAAACCAGCGGCGCCAAGTGAACTGCTTAACTTTTCCTTTTCTCTATTTTGTCCTTCAAAAGATGCTGTTATGGTTGGATATTTTGATTTGAGCTCTGGAATCACATTCAAACGTAAATCTTCCATAATGTCGGTATTGCTTGCATTGGGATCCTTCATATCTGCTGAGATTTGAATCTCACGTCGTCCCTCTAAATGATTAATAGCCACATCACCTCTCGCGATGCTGTACTCGGCAATGTCTCTTAAATTGACCCTTGAACCTGTTGGTGTTACGATTCGCATTTCATCTAAATCATTAATCGATTCCCTGTTGCTTCTATCGTAACGAACCCACACTCTAATTTCATCTTGTCCACGCTGAAAACGTTGCGCCTGAACTCCAAAAAAACCAGCGCGCACCTGATTCATAACAGTTCTCAAATCTAGCCCCAACAAATAAGCACTTTGTTTAAGCTGTAATCTTATTTCCTTGATGCCTGCTGGATCGTTGTCTTCGACATCCTTCAGCATAGGATTTGCATCCATAGCCCCTTTAAGTTCTGTTTTAGCCGCTTTTAATTCTTGTATATTATTGCCTAATAAGGATACAGAAATTGGACTTCCCCCAAAGTTACCACCCGATCCAAAGGTAAGACGCTCGGTGCCCACAACCGGACCTACAAGGTCGCGTAATCTGTTGGCTACTAAAATAGAACTTATAACATCTGGGCGTTCCTCGCCGGGCAACATATTGATTTGCAGAGATGCACTTGATGAACTATTGATGGTTCTTATGGTATTTTCAACCAACACTTTATCCGTGTCCTTTAGGTATTTCTGGGTAAATTCTTTATTGACAATTTCGGCCTTATCTTCTATCATTGAAATAATAGAATCTGTGATTTTTTCATTGGTACCATTTGGCATATCTAAAGTTACAGTGACCTGATCACTCGCTATTCTCGGAAACAACGTAACACTAATAATACCACCACCTACAGCTCCAAACGTAAAAATTAAAAGTCCGACAAAAATCCCTAAAGCTAAAACTTTAAACTCTAAAATAAACTTTAATACAGGTGTATAAAGTTTGTCTCTTAAAAACGCCATTATGCGGTCGCCAAACTGATTGACAACGCGCATTTTTTGAAAAAACTTTTTAAATCCTGTAGCTTTAACATCCGTTTCCTTTTTAGCCCGCAAGGCCTTAGAATGTGCTAAATGAGCAGGAAGAATGATGAGTGCTTCAATCAAGGAAATCGTTAATGTGAGAATAACAATCACCGAAACTTCACCAAAAAACTCACCAATTCTACTGTCTAAAAACAAGAAGGTTGAAAAGGCTAAAAGTGTAGTAATGATTGTAGAAACTACTGGCGGAATCACCTCCATAACACCGTCTATGGCAGCTTCTATTGGTGTTTTTCCACGCTCGTAATGTTGGTAAATATTTTCGGCAATGACGATACCGTCATCAACTAAAATACCAATAACGATGATCATACCAAAAAGCGAAAGCACATTGATAGTGACATCAAATTGCCCAGCAAATATAAACATTCCTAAAAACGAAATTGGCAAACCAAACGCCACCCATAATGCTAAACGGGTATTGAGAAATAGAGACAAAAATAATAAAACCAACAAAATACCTACGATGGCGTTTTCCATTAACAATTGCGTACGCTGCTCTAGGGTTATGGATTTATCTCTTACCACATTTAGCTGCACGTTATTGTGCTTTTGATTGTAATCTTCTATATAATCTTTAACCTTTTGTGCTGAACTTATTAAATCTTCGTTATTGGTGCTAGTGACTGTGATATCTACAGACAATTCACGATTAAAATAAGTAGCATTAGGCGTCTCAGAAAAACGGTCTCTGATGATAGCAACATCCTTCAAACGCACCGTTTTACCTTGTGGTGTGGCCTTTATAATAACATTGGAAAGTTCATCACCGTAATACGCACGGTTATTGGCTCTAATTAAATACTCTTCAGTATCCGTTTTTATATTACCTCCCGTTACTAGAATATTAGACTGACCAACAGCCATAGCAACATCTGTAAATGTAATGTCATAGGCTAATAAACTGTTTTCATTAACAGCTATTTCAATTTCCTCTTCGGGGTAACCTGATAATTCAACTTGAGATATACCACTGATGGCTCTCAAATCGTTTTCTACTTGCCTACCAATTTGTTTTAGCGTTGCCAAGGGAATATGAGATCCGCTTATAGCAAAGCTAATGGTTTGTCTTACCTCTTCACGCTTAGCCACAATTAAAGGTTCCATTCCCGTTGGATAGCTTGGTACGCGATCTACAGCATTTTTAACCTCAAGCAGCATAAAATCAATATTCTCACCTTTTTCAATCTCAACGGTAATTGTGCCACTATTTTCTCGAGATACTGAAGTTACGCGATCTACGCCACGTAGTCCCTTTAAATTATCTTCAATTTGAAGTACGATACCTTCTTCAATTTCCTGTGGTGAAGCGCCAAGATAGGTTATATTAATGTTTATGATTTTTGATTCTACCAAGGGAAAGAAACTAGATTTTAGGCCTAAGTAGCCCAAAATCCCAAATACAAAAACAGCACCAATTAAAATATTAACGGCAACGTGGTAGCGAATAAAAAATGATATAATTTTTCTCATATCATTTAATTAGCTTGACTCGAAGTGAATGGTTTAACTAACATACCCGAATAGGCACCTGGCACAGGTTTAGCAATAAAAACAACACCATCTTTGAGACCTTTTATAACCACTTTAGAATCGGTATAATAAACTGGCTTTACGTCCACCGCTTCTAGAATGCTGTCTCTCAAAACAAACATGGTATTTTGCTCCGACAATAAATTTCTACTCACTTCAATAGCGTTGGGTTCTTCCTTGGCATCTAATTCTGCAACCAAATAGGTTCCTTCTTTTAAATCTTGGTGCTTCACCTCTACAAAGGCCGTTATGGTTTGTGTTGTTACATCTACACTGCCGTTAACGCGGGATACTTTGCCTGTATACGAATTAATACCATCTAAAGTTTGCAAAGCTACGGTTTTACCTACCTCTAAAAAGGGAGCGTAAGTTTTAGTTATGGCCAATTCAATTTCATAAACAGAGGTATCAATAAACTCACCGAGTTTCTGACCGCTTCTTACCAAAGCGCCTTCGGTAACTAGGGCTTCTGTTAAAATACCAGAGAAAGGGGCATTAATATAGTACTTAGACAAACGCTGCTCTAAATTTTTCACATTATAATAACTAGACACAATACCCCTGCCCGTAATAAAATAGTTTTCTTTTTCAGAGGTCATTTTTGGAAGTTGCGGTGTTGTTTGTTCTAAATCAAATGCGCTTAAATACATTTGCCATTTGTTGTAGATATCTGGAAAATCTAATCTTAAATCTGGCATTATAGCCGCGATGTCATTGTATAAATTACTCTTTGCGGACTGCACTGTGGCATAATATTCAGACGCATCAATTCTTATGAGCGCTTGTCCTTTTTTATAGGCTTGCCCTGGCTTAAATAACCTACCGGTAGTATTAAAAACTCCCTGAACCTCAGAGAAAAGCTCAATACGACGCTTCGCTACTAAATTGCCACTCGCAGAAATCACTATAGGAACGGTGGTATTCTTAACGGTATCAACAAATACGGTCTTTACCACTTTAGAGGGTACGGGTTTAGGTCGGTTTTTATTGGCAATGAGTTGTTTGGACACTAAAAAAGCACTTACAACAAGTGCTAAGCCTAAAACAGATAAAATTACTTTTCTTAACATAATAAAGCAGTCAGTAGAGTGCAAAAATACCCATATGTTACTGTGAAGCCGTTAAAATAATCTTAATTATTAGTTCTCAAACTGATCAAGCTCGTGCTGCACATGCTCCCAATCTTTCATCAACTTTTCTAGTGCCTTTTTTTTAGTTTGATAGGCATCAAAAAACTTAGGATCGGAAGCTGTCTTATCATAATCCGTTGCCAGCTTTACATCATCTGATTTGATATCCTTTTCATGCTGATGAATTTTAGCCTCAATATTACTTAGCTTATTATTTAAAGACTTCAATTTTTTCTGATCCTCGTAAATTTGCTTGCTAGTCTCTTTAGGTTTACTAGCAACAACGGTTCGTTTTTCGGCCTCTCTCAAGTTTTCGAGATTGCGTTGGTCTAAATAGAAATCAATATCACCAAGGTATTCTTTTATATTTTGATCCTTAAATTCGTAGATAGTGTCTGTTAAACCTTGAAGGAAGTCCCTATCGTGAGAGACTAAGATAAGGGTACCTTCAAATTTTTTCAAGGCGTCTTTAAGTACATTTTTAGATTTTATATCAAGATGGTTAGTGGGCTCATCCATGATTAAAACGTTCAACGGTTGAAGCAATAATTTAGCTAAGGCTAAACGATTTCGCTCACCACCTGAGAGTACTTTTACATATTTTTCTACTTCATCTCCTCTAAACAAAAATGAGCCTAGAATATCTCTCACTTTACTTCTATTGGTTTCATTGGCCGCGTCTATCATTATATCAAGTACGGTTTTATTTCCGTTTAGGTACTCAGCTTGGTTTTGTGCAAAATATCCTATTTGCACGTTGTGTCCTAGGGTTAGAGTGCCCTCGTATTCTAACTCACCTACAATGATTTTAGCTAGAGTAGATTTCCCCTGTCCATTCTGTCCTACAAAAGCTGTTTTCACATCTCTGGGTATGGTTAAGTTTACATTGTGCAAGACTTGCAAGTCACCATAACTTTTAGATATATTTTCAATTTTAACAACTACTTTTCCTGGCGTGATGGATATTGGAAACTTTAAGGACATAACACTGTTGTCGTCCTCATCGACTTCTATTCTGTCAATTTTATCTAACTTTTTTATTAAGGACTGCGCCATGGTGGCTTTAGAAGCTTTTGCCCTAAACTTTTCAATGAGTTTTTCGGTCTGCTGAATTTGCTTTTCCTGATTCTTTTGAGCCGCTAATTGTTGCGTTTTCATTTCTTTACGCAGCACCAAAAATTGGGAATACGGTTTGTTATAATCGTAAATCCGTCCTAATGAAATTTCAATAGTACGATTGGTAACATTATCTAAAAACATTTTATCGTGAGAGACAATAACTACAGCACCATTATAATTTTTAAGAAAACCTTCTAACCAAATAATAGATTCAATATCGAGATGATTGGTAGGCTCATCTAAAAGTAAAAGGTCATTATTTTGGAGTAGAAGCTTTGCTAACTCTATTCGCATTCTCCAACCACCAGAAAAAGTGTCGGTAAGTTTATCAAAATCTTCACGCTTAAAGCCTAAGCCCAAAAGAATTTTCTCGGTCTCTCCCTGATAATTATACCCTCCGAGTATTTCATATTGATGTTGTATTTCGTTCAAATCTACCATTAACTGATGGTAAGAATCGCTATGATAGTCGGTGCGTTCTGCTAATTGAGTATTGATATGGTCTAGTTTATCCTCACATTCTTTTATGTCTTTAAAAGCTTCGTACGATTCTTCTAATACGGTTTTACCAAAATCAAAGTCTATATCTTGCTTGAGAAATCCAATTTTTAAATCCTTATCGGCAGCAATTTGTCCGGTGTCTGGTTCTTGTTCTTTTGATAAAATTTTGAGCAGCGTAGATTTTCCCGCGCCATTCTTTCCTATTAAACCAATACGATCACCCTGACCTAGTTTAAAAGTAATTTCATCAAAGAGATATTCTCCTTGAAAACTTATAGATAAATTATGAATGTTTAACATAGATTTTTTTGAATGTTACAATTGCAACAAAAGTTACAAATGTTACAAGGCTAGAATTATAATGAATTATCTTTGCATGGTTTTAAAAAACGCAAAAGTAAAGGTTTTAGTTATGATTAGAAAAGGAATGAAACTTTATAGTATACTTTTTGGTGCCTGTCCTAAATGTCACCAAGAATCTATGTACACCAACAAAAATCCCTATGTAATTTCCGATATCTTGAAGATGCACGATCATTGTTCGCATTGTCAAACTAAATATAAAATAGAACCTTCATTTTTTTATGGCTCTATGTATGTAAGTTATGGTGTTGGTATTGCTTTTGCCGTGGCTGCTTTTATTATTAGTTATGTGATTTTAGAATTATCACTTGTTACTGCCTTTATTGCCATTGTAGTAACCTTAGTGGCTTTTATGCCTATCATAATGCGTTTATCTCGAAATATTTGGATTAATCTTTTTATGAGTTACGACAAAGAACTCGCCAAAAAAGTAAGCACGAAGTCTTAATTAGTTAAAGCGGTTGCAATCTATTTCTTTATCTATAGGTGTGCCGTTTTCAATAAAACTAAACAATTGCTCAGCAACGTAAGGTGCAATCATCACGCCCCGGCTGCCGAGACCATTAAGTAGATATAAATTTTTAAAATTTGAAGGTCTCCCCACCAACGGTCTTCGGTCTTTTACTGTAGGTCTTATCCCAGCCATATGCGCAACAACTTCAAAATTACATTTTATAAAACTTTGCAATTTAGTAAGGAGTTCTTCCCTAGCTTTAAGGCTAGGCGAATGGGTTTTGTCATTGTGGTTGTACGTTGAACCAACGGTATATAAATCGTCTCCAATAGGAATTATAAAAACACTGGATTTTATGGCATAATCTAATTTTAGATCTGGAGCTTTCACAGTAAGGACTTCCCCTTTAGTACCATTTAAAGGCCAATCTTTAAAATAAGGGTTTTGTTTCGCACCAAAGCCCTCGGCAAAAATAAGGTGCTTGGCTTTTAGGTTTTCATAGTAAATGACATCAGCTTCAATTTGTAGATTGTCGTAGTCAAAACGCCTTTCTATTAATCTTTTAGTCTCTTGTAAAAACGATTTATAAGCTTTAATAAGGGTTTCAGTATCTACACGCCCAGCATGTAACACTTCGCCAAAACCAAAAGGCGCATCTACCAAAACATTTGTATTTTTGATGAGTTGCGGTGATAGGTAGGGTTCTAAACTGGGTTTATCCATAGCACTAAACCAAAGATTCTGTTCTTCTATGGAAGCAAAGCGTCTGAGAATTCTAAGTTTATAATCTATTTTAATATCTAAATCGTCTTCAATTTTTGAATATAATTTTGACAAGGCCAAAAGCTGTTCTTTCGCTTGCCAAACTTCAGTAAATCGTTTTAGAATTACCGGATTATACAATCCTGCGGCCACAATAGACGATTTTTGTGAGGCATCGTCACAGACTACAAAAGATTTATTATTAGCTCTTAATTGCTCGCAAAACGCAATGCTTGCCAAGCCACAACCTACTAGTATATAATCTATGTTTTTCATCGTGGCAAAGGTAAAACATCTCAACCTAGATTTGTTCAACATACAGCTCTAAATACAAAACGCCCACTTAAAAAGTGAGCGTTTGATGTTTTACAAGGTTGTGTTCACTAGTAACTCCACATATCTTGTTCAAAGTTTCTAATCTTATCTTTAATGCGTTCTGACTCTAAAAGTTGCATTAAAGCATTTTCAGCTACATATTCTTTTACTTCTCTATCGCCGTATACATTTTCTTCTCGGTAAATTATACCACTAAAGCGTCTACTATTTAAAAGATGGTCAAAGGAGATCGGTGCTGAACTATTTTTGTCATTAAATGTCTTAGCATCGTGCAAAATATCTCTTACTTCTGGAAAAAACACCCAAAATAAACCAATAGGCTCTTTGTTAGCTTCATCTTCACCGTCAATAAAGTTTACGTCTGGTGCAGCAGGTGCAATACCTAATATGCGATACTTTAACTCCCCTTGACGCTTATCAAAAAACCAAAGACCTTTTATTAAATACGAACTAATATCCGCAGCTCCAATTTCACGACGTATCACAAATTCTTCTGGCACAAGAGACCGGTCAGTGACCCCTTCCGCATTCATCCATTCGATACCTGCATCAGTTACATCTTCTTTTCTAAGTGTTGGCCCTAAGTCTTTTAAAGTTCGCTCTGTCGTAAAGTAGGGATCCGCGTAAACCTTTGGAATCATTCCACTTTTTACATTTTCCATTAATACTTGGTATAATGAACGTCTGTTCTTACCACTCAATGTGTCAATAGGAAAATATAACGGAAAGTTAGCGCGTTCATCTAAGACTACTTTTTCCCAAGTCATTTTTGAAAATAAGATATCTCTATCACCAACATACCCATATTCAAGTGGCTTATCATTATCTAGAAGTAATTGGGCTTCCGTTTTAATACCAATTTCTTCTGGTATTTTTGCGTTAAGAATATTAGTCTGCGCAAACATTGTATTTGCGGCTAATACGCTTAATCCAATATATAAAAAGCTTTTTAGTTTCATCTTATTTGGTGTTAATTTGGGATTTTTCTTTTTATTTTGAAATAACCTTTTGTTTAATCCGTGTTTAATTGGTTATTTCTACAGTTACAGGCGATACACCTTTTAATTGATATTTAGAGTTTCCTTCAATAGACGCTTTAATATCAAAAATTTGAATAATATCACCACGTCTCGCTCTTGTTATTGAGGCTTGTGCTTGCGCATTCATTTTTGTTCCATTAACTTGAACAGTTGGTTGTCCTGGAACTTTAACCTTAAACGATGTGACATTGATTGGTAGGTCGAACACAAAATCTTCTAATTTTGCGCCAACCGTACCGATTTCAACGTTACGTTTTGGTAGTTTTACAATACCATCTTGACTAGCAATAGTTCCTGTAGGTTTTGGAATATCTTTAATTCTGAACGTTTGCTGATCACTAACATTGCTACCATCGTCTAGAGTTGCTGTAACATTTATGGTTACTTCTCTACCTGTACCTGGATTCATAACATACTTACCAGTACCTGATCCTTTTGATAAACCAGAGCCTGAAGCGTTCACTTTATTATCTGGTACACCAGCAAAGGAAATTGTCATTGGGTTAGCAACCCCACGATAAACAACGTTCATCTTATCTGCAGAAATCGTAGCAGAATTTGGTCTTGGCACAACCACATAGTTACCTACAATAGGAATATCTAGAGGTTCCCCGTCTTCAATAAATGTAAATTGACCTTTAATCTGTTGCTCGCCTACGTTACCAACGTTAAAATCTAATCGCGCAGCACCAGCAGAATCAATAGCGTTTGTCAAGTCAATCTCCTGACCCTGAACCATTAATTTTGTAGGAGTAACATTGGCATACTTTCCTAATACAACACGCCCTTGAAACTGTTCACCTGCAAAAAACGCAGACTTATCAGCTAAAACAATGGCTTGATAGTTTTTTAGAGATACTGCTTCTGTTACCAAATTACCAAGAAACCCGTTATACATGTTCGTCTCGGTGGCTTTGATATCATTTTACATTACGGTTAATTTTGTATAGGAAGCAATGGAAGGATAGCCTTGGAAGTGGTATTCTAACCAATTCTTCTCTTTACCCTCTCCATCAACAACAGGATCTAGACTAAAGCGTTTTTCAAAGCTTTCAATGACCTTTGTCCATTTTACATCGTTACCAACAATCTCTTTGATATCAGATTTGTATTTTTTAATTGTTGCAACAATTTCGTCGCCTCTTTTAGTATAACGATCACCTGTAAACCAGAGTTCATCAAGCCTATCACCTTTATCCATTTCCTCATAAGGTAATTTGCCGTCAGCTTCTCTTTCATATCCACCGTTTTTTACAATATCGTTTTGTTTTACCGATTCGATAAACTTATAAAAATCTTCAGATACTTTACTTATTTGTTGTGCTTTACTCGCTACAACTGCAAATTCTTGGGGCTTCTCTTCTGCTTTCTTTTCTAATTGGTTAAGAATGCCTTCGTTAGAAACAGCCGCTAATTCATTTGCACTGTCAAATTTTTGATTCATTAATCCGAATGCAGATAGAACTTCTTTAGACATTGTCATTGCGATCATAGCAATGAATACTAAATACATTAGGTTAATCATTTTCTGTCTTGCGGATTGCTTTCCTCCTGCCATTTCTAAATAGTTTTTTAAATGTTAATTAAATAAATTGATTAATAAAAACTAATTAGTTTTTGCTCATTGCAGATAGCATTCCACCGTAAACACCATTTAAAGATGAAAGGTTTGAGGCTAATGACTGCATTTGCTCTTTTAGCTTCGTAGCGTTTTCCACAGATTCTTCATTAATTACCGCTTGTCTGTTGGCGCTTTCCATTTGTAATTTGTAAAG
>Ga0100391_1004346_pt1 | contig 13733 bp, 5 predicted proteins | sample CryGeymeta201515_FD_81541 | JGI IMG/M metagenome (GOLD analysis project Ga0100391, IMG submission 81541) | Groundwater microbial communities from Crystal Geyser aquifers in Utah, USA - Crystal Geyser metaG 2015-15 | ecosystem: Environmental > Aquatic > Deep subsurface > Groundwater | place: USA...
TGGAAGCTTTCAAGAATAAGTTGGTTAAAGCCAATGAAGCAATAAAAGAAGATTTGGCACAAGCTACTTCAAAGATTGCTCTACTAGAATCCACCAATATGGATGCTTTATCAACCAAGGAAAATGCACTTCAAGAGGCCAAATCCAAGATTGCTGAATTGGAAGCTTTCAAGAATAAGTTGGTTAAAGCCAATGAAGCAATAAAAGAAGATTTGGCACAAGCTACTTCAATGATTTCTCTACTAGAATCCACCAATAGGGATGCTTTATCAACCAAGGAAACTGCACTTCAAGAGGCCAACTGTAAGATTGCTGAATTGGAAGGTTTCAAGAATAAGTTGGTTAAAGCCAATGAAGCAATAAAAGAAGAGTTGGCACAAGCTTCTGCTAAGATTAATCTACTGGAATCCAGCAATATGGATGCTTTATTGACCAAGGAAACTGCACTTCAAGAGGCCAACTCCAAGATCGTTGAGCTGGGGTTGCAAGTACAGTCTACCCTTGAGTCCAGCATTGTTGACAAACAAACTTCAAAGCATTTGCGGCAGCAGAATTTGCTGCAAGCAGAAGAAAAAGTTATAGAATTAGAATCAAGCAGCAATGATATTGTCGTAGATGCACAAGTTGCTATCAACATGTCTACTGACAAAATCAAAGCCCTTGAATCTCAGAATTTGGTCTTGGAAACTGAACTCTTAACAGTCAAAACAGAAAGAGATGAACTTATTGAAGAGCTTAGCAGATCTGAGAGCAAGCTCTCTGCAGTAGGAAATGAGCTGTCAGTGTTGCATCAAACTTACAAGGCGGCTCTTGCTGAAAAAGAAACCTTAGATGAAATTTTAGAAGAAGCTGATGCAGCTTCCAAAAAGCAACGAGAGCACATCTCTTTAATGGAACAAACCTTGATGGAATCCGAAAAGGCCAAGGTATCCATGGAACACGAAACAACATCACTTAAGGAGGTTATTGCTAACATGGAGGAGCAATCTGGAGTCATGAGATTGGAATATGCTGATAAGCTCGCTGAGATCGCTTCAGATCTTCAAGGAGCAAACCATCATACTGAAATACTAAAATTAGCCTTGGAGGAAGCAAATGAATCAACAAAATCTCTAGAAGAAGAGATGACATTCTTGAAGGAAAATGTTGCGAGCATGGAAAAGCAATCGAGAGCAACTAGACTTGATTATTTCGACAAACAGGCTAAGCAGGACGCAGAGCTTGAGGAAGCCCGCAGCAAAGCTGCAATCCTTAAAGTAGCCTTGAAGGAAGTTGAAGAAGCTCGTTCAATTAGTGTTGATGAAATAGCAATCCTAAAGGAGAGTCTAGCAAGTATGGAGGAACAATCAAAGTCATCTAGATTGGAATATGCAGAGAAACAAGCCTCAATATACGCAGAGCTTGAGACGGCTTATGGCAACATAGATAAAATGGTGAAGGAAAAAGATATGTTGGTTGCAGAAATAGAAAATATGACAGCAAACTCTGAGGGGCAATTTCTGCAATTAAAAGAAGCCAAAAGAAAAGTAGCTTTACTGGAAGAAGGAGCTGTGCTTGCTAAAAAAGAATCAACAGATGCCAACATTGCAAAGGAAGCCCTTGCTGCAAGTCTTCGAGAGAGTGTTGTTGCCAAAGAATCATTGTATTTGGAGATATCCGCACTCACTAAGACCAATGAAATGCTCCAAGCAAAAGCTCATACTGCAGGCATTGAGCTACAAAGTCTTCGTGTCTCTCACAATGGTATCGTAGATAGGTTGCTGTATTCTCAAGCTGCACTTAGTCAGTCAACAACAAATGCAATTTCAATGAGGCTGTCTCGAATGAAAGCAGAAAAAAAGTTGAATGCCATGGAATTTTCGTTGAAGTTGCTCCAACTTGATCTATCACATCTCCGTGATGACAAGAGCACTCTGGAGGTTGCATTGAGCAGACAGAAGACATTGGAGCTATCCATGCGTGTCAACCAGTTGAGAAATCAGCACAATGCGGATACAGACAACAACAGTGTTGACAAGAAATGGCCATTGGGCCAAAATGACACGACTATTCTAGAACTTGAATTTGGCCAGAAAAAACCAAAGGAGCACTCTCATGAGCTTGCAGGGGAAAGAATTGAGGCTGAGCTCCAGCAAAAGATAGCAGGTGCCTTCTCAGTGATGACCACTGCTTCGGAGGTAGGGGCGAAAGAAAGGCAGGCCCTTGACTGTCAGTGTGAAGATTTTGAGCCAGTCAAAAATATAACAAACAACGAGCTTCAGTGTTTAAAGGAATTCAAAAGATTGGTTGATGGAAAGGTTCTTGCGCTAGTCAATGCAAACAAAAAGATCTTGACTCTTGAAACACTTTTAGCTGAAGCTTCCACTGAAGCTTTGAATTCAGAAAAGAATGAATCAAGAGCAGGATCTCCAACAACACGGTTGGCAAACACTGGAGCATCCAAAATTGGTCTACAAAAAACAGACTCTAATATTCCTGGCCTAGAGACTTCATTATTTGAGCTGAGGACAGCAAATGAAAAAATGAAGGAGGAGCTGACAGTAGCCACTGCAAAAATTCATGTTTTGGAATCAAGTAATCAAGACGCAACTGTCAATGATGCTGCTCTTGAAGAAGTCAGTATCAAGATTTCACACCTCAAAATTGCCTTTGAGGAGCTCAAAACTTCCAAGGATATAATCACAAAAGAGCTGGCAGCTGCTATTGCTAAAATTTCTGAATTGGAATCCAGTAAAGAAGACTTGACTACAACGCATACTGTATTCTCTGATACCAAATTTAGAGAATTTGAGAGTCTCAAAGAATTCAAGAAATTGGTCGACAAGGATGTATTAGCATTAGTCGATGCAAACAAAAAAATCCGTTTGCTTGAATCATGCTTAAATGAACCTGCTCCCGGATCGAAGGGAGAACAGCATTGGTTGTCACTTAATAAGGATACGCTGCACGATGAATATTCTGTACTAATGGAAAAACTTACTTCGGCAGAGCAGGAGCTTACAAGTATTCGCGGAGAAAAGGTAGAAGCTGTCGCCGCGAAGGAATCTCTGAAGACTAGCCTGCAACAGTATGCAGCTACAGTAGAATTGCAGCGGGTTTGCATTTCGGAACTAGAATCGGATAAGGAGAGGTCCATTGCATCTACGAACAATCTTGAAGCCCTGTTGCAGGAAATGCGTGATGCCGCCTGCGAAGCTGACAAAAGGTTTGCATCGCTTCAGGACCAGCTTAGCCAGTCACAAATAAAAAATGACGAGCTCGCGAGAAAGCTAGATCTAGCTGAGGCCTCCAGCCTTACAGTGACTACTGGTGTGATGGAAGAAAACAAATTGCTGCGCATAGCTATTGGCAACGCAAAGAAATTAATGGTCGATTCTAATGACAAGATCTTGAATTTACTGGGGAGCAAGCAATCTTTGGAATCTTCGCTTGAACAGGCTGAATTAGACTTAAAGAAGATTACAGCTCAGCGCGATAGCCTGCAGTCGGAACTACAGGAGGCTCGTGACGAACAGGAAACCATAGTCAGCAGGAGCCTTGGAATTACGGACCATAATTGGAAAGAGCTACAGATCATCACAACTGAACGCGAAGCGTTGAAAACTGAACGCGACGGACTCCAGGCCGAGGTCATCAGGTACCAGCGTGAACTGGAGAAAACAAAGTCTGCTATGCAAGCTATAGAATTAGAACGCGACTGCTTCAGGTCCGAGCGGCGTGATTTCGAGTCCAAAATAGAGGAGCAACAAGAAGAATTGGAAATAGCATTGTCTACCTTGGACGCCCTGCGGTTTGAAATAAGAGGTCTAGAAGCCAAATGCACCAAAATCCTTGAGGAGAAGAAAGCGCTTGAGAGGCAAATGGAGGAGGCAGAGAAGTCGTTTGCGTACACAAAGGCTATCTTCATTGCTAAGGCCAAAGAAAATGCCGATAATATTTATCAGCAATTGCAATATGTTGTAGCAGAAAAAGAGGGCCTGCAGACATCCTTAGACGAAGTCCAGGCGAAAAAAAACAAGGAGAAAGAACATCGCGAATACCTGAAGGCTGAGCGGTCAGCTCTTGTAAACCAAATCAATAAGCTTGAAGAAAAGCAACGAGAAACAACTCAAGGCAAAAATGCTGAAGATTACCAAAACGATAGCTCCGAACGGGCCTTGCTGTCACACGTTGCCGCTAGGTTAAGTATGACAACACCAGAGGGCTTCGTGCGCGGTGCCGCAAGTTCCTATGACGAACAAATTTCTGCGCAGAAAGAAAAATATATATTTTCCAAAACGAAGGATGACAGTAAGGAGGATATTTTGGAAGAGAACGAGCGACTCCGTGAGACAATTGTTGATCTGGAAGTTCAACTAGTTGCACTGGATTCCTCGTTTGACTCACTTATTAATCGATACCCACCAGTACACGGTAGAAAGGTAGAGGCGAATGACGCCGACATTGGCACTCCCTTGCTGGTCAAATTTTCGCAGATTGAAGAAATCTTGCAAGAATACAACGTATCAATCAAAGAAACGAGTGAACGCTTAGAAACTATCGTGTCAGAAAAGCTTGCTGTCGAGCAGAACATGGAATCAGTAGCTGAAACGCTCAAGCATTCACTCGCAAAGGAGGAATCGTTGGAAGCTCTACTGGACGAGGCCAACGAAAAGATAGCTGATCTTGTCGATGAAAGCCTAGGATCCATGGACGAGTCCCAACATCAGAACCGCCAGTCAGATTTGGAGTTTGAGAAGCGAATGATCCAGGCTCGTATTACAGAGCTTCAGGATTTATTAAAAAAGAAGCTGAACGAACCCGAAGACGCTCTGATGAGCGAAGAGTCGCTGGCCAAGGAGCTGAATAGTGCCACACAACGTCTACAAGAGTTGGAAGTCTTGACGCAACGTGAGGTTTTGACAACAGACGATACAGAATCAGCTATCGTGGCGACAGCAGTCGAGCTGAATTCGTTGAGGGAAGAGATATCGATTCAAGTAGCAACCATCGCCGAACGGGAACGTCGTATTGAGGATCTCAGCAACGCCTTGTCAGCTGCGGTAGCCGAAAACTATGTTCTAGAAGATGCCGCCGACACTGCTCGGCGACAGAATCAGGAATCATTGGATGCGCCCGATCAAAGCACAGTTTACGATGGTTCGTCAGCGGTTCCATCTCGGGCGTCCAGTAAACGCACGAGTCGTTACTTGTCAGTTGGCAACAATGCCGATGATAAGGAAGCATTGAAGGCGCGGGTCGAGGAACTTGAAAATAGAATCAGAAGCGATAGGACTCAAATGGCAGCTGTTCAGGAACGACTCGATAGCGTCCAGAAAGAAAAGGTTATGATTGAAAGCCAATTGGATCTTTTACAAGAAGAACAGCAAAAAGCGCAAGAAAGCAGAACCCAATTGGAATCATCCTTAAAGGCATCTACCGCGACTGTGAAAGCCTGCAGCCATGCTATCGGCGATCTTGAGACGCTTTTGCTACAACAATTATTGCCACAGGATATTTCAACAACGTTCAATAAAGAACATTCCCTCGAAGAGCGGATCCAGGCTCTATCATCAGTCATGGCCCATCTGTTAGTCTCGGATAGTAAGGAGTTCGTGGAAGATTTGGATGCTGTTCTCGCCGAAAAGCGTCCATTGGAATTCGTAATGGAGCAGAATTCCCGCGAATCGGTGGTTCGGTTGGAGAAGGCGGGCGAGAAATGGAGAGCATTGGAAGAAAGATTGCAAGAATGCGAAAAGGAACGAGATGATATTTGGGAACGTGCAACGATGCTGCAAGGCATGGTGAATACAATGGAAAAGCACAAGGAAGATGAAATTCACTTGATGGACATTGTGATGAGTCACTTGCGCGAGTTGGATATTCATGAGATACCAACGGACCTGCGGTGATGTGACATTATCTAGAGGTGATTGGCTCTGTAATGCTCTAATTTGGGGAATATATATTATATATATATATTATTATATTTGCTCATTTTCTACTACTATTATTAGTAAACACAGTACGAGTTACCCAGCCTAATAGTACCACCTGGTCCTGGTACTACAGAGGAGTGGTACCTACTACTAGTACTACCGGTAGCTCGCCTTAGTTGTGATCCCCGTTAATTAGATATTCAATTTTTTATTTTTTTTAGCTAGACCTACTACTAGATGCAGTAGATTAGCCAGTGGGTACAACGTACTACTAGTACTACGGTAAAGGCTTTAATAACGAACGTTGCAAAACTCTGTTGCTAGTCTACTACCTGGTAGCTACTAGTAGTAGTACTCTACTACTAGAGCTAGTAGAGTAGAGTAGTAGTAATGGTAAACTAGCTACATGTAGTTTCAACCCTAACTTTCGTTCGAGAGGCAGTTGAAACGGAATCGAACTCCTTTTTTTACTAATCACCAACCAAGAACGCCAGCCGATATGAACGCCTCATATTTTTCACTTTTTTTGTCAGGCTGCAGGAACCGGTAATTAGCAGTTTAGCAGTTTAGCAGCAGCATTACTGTAATTTGTAATTAGTATTCTGGGTATTACTGTATGAGGTATAACCTCCTCTCTACAACTGATCAACTTCCACACGTATTAAATTTTGAAATAATGAAACTTAAGTGTCGTCTTGGCAGGCACTCCAATTTTGAAGTTTTGGAAAACGATGATGTCAGTAGCAGTAGGGGTAGCAGTAGTAGCAACAAGAGTCACCTTCCGGGTGTAGAGGCTACAGCCACGCTACCGAGTGTGCCGAGCAAGTGCAGTGAATGGCTGCTGAGACAACTAAAATGCAGCCGAAAGCGTTCCCCTAGAAATGGCTTGGTGGAAATGGATGATGATGTGAAAGTTGCGCCTCGCTTGTGCAGTGAGAATGGACGAAACGCCGGCGGCATTCAGGCACTCTTATTTTCAGATGGTCAACAAATGGTGTCAACGCCCGACGACGACAACAGAAGCAAAACAGAGGCGCTTGCGAAGCACGTTCAAACTCTATCTGCACCTGCTGCTCAGATGTTTCGTTCACTATCACACGATAGTTATTCATTAACCAACGATCCTACCATTGTGGACGTCTTGGAAGCTTTGGGATATGTCGAAGAAGCCCAGAGCATTCGCCGTAAAACCAGAGAGCCGGGTAAGGCTAATACCAATATAAGTACAAGCCAGCCTTTACTGATTGATGCAAGTTCCAGCTGGAATCAGACACAAAAACGAAGCCCCGAGAAAACATCCCCGGAGAAATTGACGCCGAACAGCAATAGGAATAGAGTCGATAAATCGAGCAAGGAAAACGCGTCGTGTGCTACCTCGTGTGCACCCAGCATCCATACCAGCAGTACAGGACAATCTGCTGATAAACGGAACGAGGATTCTGCTTTTTCGTTTTCGTTTGAGGGTGTTTCAGTGGGAAAAGATGAACTGTCATCACAACGTTCCAATGAGGCGGTCGTATCCCATGACTCCGTGTCGGGTCTTCGATTTTTGGAAACAAGTGCAAAAAGTTTTGGCTTTGATCCCATAGATGAGCCGGAAACTACAGATGAAGCTTCTACTTCTACGGATACCAGTTGTAGTAGTATTGGGTCTGCGGCATTTTCCATTAGCAAGGACGGGCGAACGACAGTAGACGCAGAGTCGTCAGTTTGGCCTGCACATTCAGGAAGTCACACAGAAATGGCGGCTGGAGTTGCACCACTATATCAATGTCGCAAAGTTGACTGGCCACAGCCGTCACCCATTTGTGGTGAACCACATATTCTGTCTCAAGATCTATGGCAAGCTGGAATACCGTCATCATCTCAGAAGTCCTTTCAATCCGCTATAAACAACAACAAGTCGACGGTACCATATTTTAAAGTTGCCAGTGTAGAGCTAGTTGAATGGCCCAGCAATGAACCACTCGAGGACGATGTGATGGCAACATCGAATGACAAAATTATAGTCGGCGAAGACAACAAGCTAACATCTCTGTCGTGGACTTCAGATTCCGGAAGTGCATCGCGGAAATGCAATTTATCCAAGATGCGAAAAGCCAACAGTCTAGCTTCATGCTCCTCTGAAGATCAGACGACTAGCAAATCTATAATTTTCGAAGCAACACAGTCTCATTCCTCCCAGTCTACAACACGCAAGGTAAAGGAAATGAGAAAAAAATTATTTTTCGACCATAATGATACTTCCCTGCAACTCAGAAGACCAACTCCCATTCATGCAAACAGATTTCATAGCACCAAGCTGCCGGGCCCGCTGACATCCAAGATTCTACAAGGACCGCAAGGACCGTCTTCGTTGTTGACGTCATCCACCAAAGCAGCGAATCCTTTGGTATCCAAACAAGGCAGTGAGGTCCAGGAGCGATTCAATTTATCGCCGCAGTCAACAATAAAAAAACAATCACTTAATCACGACAAAGACAAGATGAAAGAATGGGACCAAGTCACTAAAACATCCAACATGAATAGTGGCAGAGTCGAGAGCGTAAATTCACCATCGAATAGTCACGTGAGTACAGCATCGAGTAGTGTCGAGCTCTACTGGAATCAACAGATCGCTTGTCGGTCATTAGAACAAATGCGAAAGTCATCTGTGGGGAATACAACTGCTGATGGTGAAAATGATGGTGATGATACATTGCCAAAAGTAGTCGATGAAAAACTGGAACGTCTAATTTACGGGGATCACAACTATGGCGCCCACAGGGCATCAGTATTCAATGGATCAGAAACCGAGTTGTCGCCTCGTCGCACGAACAAAAGTACTCCCGAACGAATAGGTGCCAAACAGCCCAAAATTTCGTCCAGGATTCAGGAATTACAAAACCAACTTGGTTGTAGGATGGATATTAGAGACTTCAATACCGGCTAAGTTAAAAGGAAGCTTTTGTAAAAAATCAATAACCTATAATTTTATAATGCTATATCCGTGTCAGGCTCATTGATCTGCCCATGAAAGGCTCGAGTTTCAAAGAACTGCTCATGAGGCTAAAGCCAAATGCATCAAAAAGAAATACCGATCATTTTCTAGTGTCGATGAGTTCAGTGCACGGTGCTTGGGCAACCGGGTAGGGTTAATGATTTATTCGAATTTCGAATACCACGTAGAGGACAAGTTCAGGAAGTAGTGCAACAGCAACTGCCGACAAACCTAATTTAAGTTACAGGTGACCTGACCTAACGCATGTTGTTCATTAATATAAATAATCCTCTACATTCTCCGTACATTTGTGTGTCATTTGATTTTACGCCTGTTCAGCAAACTCTTGAATCCTTTCTCCCATCCTCTCAGTAGCATCCACGGCAGACTTCTTCACATTTTGTGCGGAGTCCTGGACCTGACTGTTCACTTTCGACATTACGTCGGCCGCGGCCTGTTTGGCGTCGCTAGCCTTTTCACTGGCAGTTGCTTTGGCGTTGTCGTACATGTTCTTTCCGGATTCCATAATGGCCTCCGTCTTGGTTTGAAAGGAGTCTTGCGCATCCGAGGCCATGCTTCCTACTGTTTCTTTTGCTTCACCAGACTTTTCGCGAGCAGTGTTCTTGGCTTGGTCGGTGTATTCACCAGCTGCCTTATTAACCTGTTCCATGTTGTCACTGGCACTCTCAAGTGTCGTTGCGGTTGCAGAGGATACAACGTCCTTGACCCGCTCGCCCAAATTGGAAGCCACGTCCTTAACGTGGTCCATGGTATCGTGGGCTTTTTCAGTGAGCGTTGTCCTGGTCTGTTGGGCTGTCTCGCTCGCCACATTTCTGGCCTCGGCACGTTTTTCTTCTGACACTTCTGCGGCATTTTTCATGGCTTCCTGGGCGTGTTCTTTCGCCTTGGAACCTTGTTTCGTTAGTGTATCTGCCATCATGGAGCCATGTTCAGACGCTACTAGTTTGGCCTCCGAAGCTGCGTTGCCAGTATACGTAGTTGCCGCTGCCACGGTATCGTAAAAACAGCTACCTGTATTCTTGATGGTGTCCTTGATGGAGTCGACGTAAGTGCGGACAACAGCAGGTTCTTCCGGTGTTTTTGCCTCTTCTTCCTTCTTCCAGAACATAAAGCTACCCGAGACAGGCTCTGCCAGTAATAATGCAGTTAGAATGATTTGTTGAGTCTTCATGTTAGTTTGTCTTTATTATTGTTTAAACCTTGATTCTTTGCAATTGTGATAGAACGATTAAACTTCGATGTAATCAACAATATATGTTCCGGTTTAGGATTTCTAGAGAACTTCCATGGAAACTCCAAAGAAAGGTTCGGTTCTTTTGTTCCTTTTACTGGACAACTAGACTACTGTAGTAGTCTCGTAGCTGTAGTACTAGTAGTAGCCACTTTTGCTAGCGAGCTAGAAGTATCCGAACCGACAGTAGCAATGTACTACGAACTACGAGTAGTAGTGGCAAGTGATAAAATAAATTTTGACGAAGGTTTCACTGCACTAATGTCAACAATGATTGTCACCATCTAATAGATGCCCAACGAACATCATCTTATTCCAAAGAATAGAGATGATTCGTTCGTCGCATCTTCCGTTTCAAAAAAAATTATAATGCTGAAATACAGCATTCTTGTTCGCAAAAGTTGCCAAATCGCATGGCAGAAGTGCACATAAGGAATCGCTAGCTTTCTATCTATGAGTGGTACCGAAGAGAGTGGTATCCGGAGAGATCCGTCAACGTAATACCCGGAGAATACTGCTTCGCACTCGATGATGCTCATTTGCCTCTCCGTCGAACGGACCGTTTCTTGGCTGCTTGTTTACTATGCCATCTTTTCAATACTCCATCTTTCAGAAAATGACAGATTTTGCAGGAGTTCAAGAATCTGGCAATCATGTCTTTGACGTCTCTTGGAAATTACCTACAGTACTAGATTTTAAGAACAAAAGACGCCAAATAGAGCCCCATTCGGCTCGAATTCCACATTTCTGACGCATTCGGACTCCTAGCATTTTAGGTTTTGGGCCCAGTGCCGCTGCAACCAGCTATGGCTGATTCATTTTTGAGTTGTGATTTTGGAGTCAATGGTCACCCTTACTTGCTTCGCCTAACTAGTGGGCGTTCAGCTTGGTGGTGCAGACGGGTACAGAATAATTATTTGTTCGTGAGTTCTACAATCGTGTGACTCATGGCTTTTCATCATTCGGAGTTGAGAGTTCATGCTTCAATCAAAGAGAACAATAATGAGGTCATTTGCTTTCTGGGAGATTCCAGTACCAGTAAGAGTACTATTATGGCACCAGGTACTACTAGGTAGCAGAGTAGTACCTGGTAGTGGTACCATTCTTAGAGTACGAACCGGTAGTGCGTTTCTTCATGTTCGGGTTTCGGACAATCTGCGTTGTTAGCAGTACCTGGTACCTGGTACCTGGTAGTAGTACTACTACTAGTACCAGGTACCAGGGTACCCTAGTAGGCGATGCTCCTGCCTAGTGGTCACATGACATCAAATGAACCTTTGGGGCAAGAATTACGCACTGTAGAATGCGTTGTCTTCGTCGAAATCCATTGACTTCCCTTTGCAACTGTCTACCACGTGGTAGATCGTACTTCAAGAAGGAAATTCTTTGTACCTGGTACTGTACTACAAGGTACCTGGTACCAGGTACCACTAGTACTGTACCTGGTACAGGTACCTGGTGCCAGGTATGGTAGTGGTAGTACAGTAACAGTACCAGTGACTATCAGGTACCGGGTATGGTAGTGAATATGAACGGGAAAATGAATTAAGAGACGTTCACAATCCTGGAAAACATTAATTAAAAAAGTTGTTATTTTTCACCACTGGCCGTAGCGACTGAATCATTTGTACCTGGTATAGTACCTGGTACTACTAGTATTTCCATTGACCGTAGTACCTACCACTCCGTGGTGCTGGTACGCAGTAGTACTGCTGGTAACGTACAGTAGTTCCTTTAGAATAGTTAGAAGCGTCACACCCAGCAAAACACATCAGTTTTGGTAAATGAATGATGATTCAGGATGCTATACTTTTTGTCAATGAATCATCAGGTAATGTTCGATGTTCCATCGATGCATTGATTCTGACAGCTCCAATGCTTTCGATGGCTATGGAAGTACTGGTAGTAAAATTACTCCGCAATAATTGCTTCGTTGTGTTACTCTTTCTATTTCTCACAATTTAGTGAGAATTTAGTGAGAAAAGGCCACTCAAAACAAAAAGTAAGCACAGCCCAAACATACACTTCCGACATGAGCATGCTTCGAGTTCCAATGGAAATCTTCATCCCCTGCGATAGTCAGAGCGGCGAGACGTTGCATGAGGATACCACTACCACTAGCAGTGATGGCTTCTACTGCGCATCAAGATGGTCAAGATGGACGGAGGGTAAACCGGGCAGCAGCGAGATCTCTCCCCCCAAGCAGCCACCACGACGACAAGCTGTAAAAGGTAACGTCAGCAACAAAACTGATAGCTCACCAAGACTACCAAGGCGCAGCCTTCCACCAATACCCTCAATTGATATTGAGAGTAACTCCGCTCGATGCGTCTACTCTGTTCCTTCTTCCAGACGCTTGCAAAGACGACGTGCACGATCTTCCCCATCAGCATCCTTTATGGCATCTCCACGAAATTCCGCGTCATCAAGAATGTCAAGGATTGTTGAACATACCCACAAGCAGACCAGACCAGCTGGGCCACGAAGGAATACTGTCATGCCCAAGGCTGCCTGAATATTGGCCCAGGCTGCCGGCTGCCGGTTGCCTGAACGAGGAGGAGTCTGAGCTCTGAGCTCGTGCCTGGCTTTCATGCTACCAGTAAATAAGTTGATCTGTTTAGAGAAGCAATGTACTAATAAAACAACTTCAATACTAGTAAATAAGTTGATCTGTTTAGAGAAGCATTGTACTAATAAAAACAACTTCTATCAAAACTATTCTTCATGATCAAGTATCTTTATCATTACCCTGGTACAGGCCAGCGGGTGAATGCGATCAGGAGGCTGTGCCCTTCTCAGTTTCTGCAAACCAGTAAGGTTACTGCGAACTTGCGCCTTTAGCGCCGACGGGAACAAGTACGCTGGGCTTTCGACTTGGCTTCTTAGAAAATTGCAAGAGAATGTGATTGAAGCTTCGTCTGCAATATTTCGATTTTTACCAGCAACTGCACTAAAATAATACTATACTACAACATACTCTGATGTACCAGGTAATAATATTATTATCATCGAAAAACTACTAGAGTACTGGTACCAGTTAGTCTAGTACAAGTAATTACAGTAAGTAAGTATTCTGGTCCAGTGTCATCATTTTTAATGCTTTCCTGGACAGAAGGCGAATCCATCAAGAATTTAAAATACCAGTGCCAGTAATAAAGGAATAAAATGACGATCGGATAATTAGTTTACGAAGGCTCTCCAGGTCAGCTACACTACTAACAATAGCTACTAGTAGAGTATCTGTTACTAGTAGTGCTAATAGTAGAGTACTGGTAGGCGGCAGCCAGAGGGTAGCGATTGTGCTACCAGGTATGGTACTAGTAGTACCGAGGTACTGTAGTACCTGGTAGTGGTACCCTGTAGTCTACTCCGTGGCAACTTCATTATTCGTTTTACGTAGTCCCAGTACTACCAGGAAGGTCCGCCAATTAGAGCTCATAACCTCAACGAATCCCGTGCCTTGAGTCATGTTGAAATTTGTTGAAATTTGTTGAAATGTGTTGAAATTTATTGACACGTGTTGAAATGTGTTGAAAGCAGTACTACTACTACTAGGAATCGAACCCCAGACCACCAGCATAAA
>Ga0100391_1004349_pt1 | contig 13726 bp, 9 predicted proteins | sample CryGeymeta201515_FD_81541 | JGI IMG/M metagenome (GOLD analysis project Ga0100391, IMG submission 81541) | Groundwater microbial communities from Crystal Geyser aquifers in Utah, USA - Crystal Geyser metaG 2015-15 | ecosystem: Environmental > Aquatic > Deep subsurface > Groundwater | place: USA...
GGACGAGCGAGCAGATTTACAGAGTGCAAATTCCTCGCAGGGGAATTAAGCGTGCCGCTGAAGGAAACTTCCAAGCCTACTCCTGGGTAACCCTTAAAACCTCCTCGATGGTAGTGACATTTTCCAAAACTTTTTTTGCACCATCAGCGCGAAGCGTTTTCATTTTTGACCCAATAGCATTTTTTTTAATGAGATGGGCTGGCTTTTTCTCCATAATTAATCTTCTGATTTCGTCATTAATAACTAAAAGTTCAAAGATGCCGGTTCTGCCCTGGTATCCGGTTTCAAGGCATTTCCGGCAACCCTTGCCTTTTAAAAGCGGCTGCTCACCCAAATCAATCCTCCTTAACCCAATCTCGGCTAAACTCTCTTCCGCGGGAGAATAAGTTTCTGGGCAATTTTTGCAAACGCGCCGCACCAACCGTTGAGCCATCACCGCTAAAAGCGAGGAAGAAATAAGATAAGGTTCTATTCCCATATCCAGCAATCGGGTGATTGCAGAAGCAGAATCGTTAGTATGCAGGGTGGAAAAAACCAGATGCCCCGTAAGAGACGATTGGATGGCCATCTCTGCGGTCTCGGTATCTCTAATTTCTCCTACCATCATAATATCCGGGTCATGCCTGAGAATAAAGCGAAGTCCGTTGGCAAAAGAAAGACCGATTTTGGGATTGATTTGAATCTGGTTAATTCCGGCTAATTGATATTCAACCGGGTCTTCCAGGGTAATGACATTTTTCGTAGGAGAACTAATCTTATCGAGAGATGCATAAAGCGTAGTTGTTTTTCCGCTGCCGGTCGGACCGGTCAAAAGAATAATTCCATGGTCACTCCCGATCAAATGACTAAAAATTCCAAAGTTCTCGGAAGAAAGCCCGAGGTCCTCCAGGCCGAAAAGAAAGGTAGATTTATCAAGGAGGCGAAGCACCACGTTTTCTCCAAAAAAAGTAGGCATCGTAGAGATACGGATATCAAGTTCCCGGTTATCAAATTTGATCGTGGTTCTTCCATCCTGAGGTAAGCGGTGTTCAGCAATATTAAGCCCTGAAATAACTTTTATTCTGGAGACAATCGCCGGCTGAAAACGCCGGGGAAAAGTAAAACTATCGTAAAGAAGACCATCAATTCGATAACGCACCTTTAAACTATGCTCTAAAGACTGAATATGAATATCGCTTGCTCTTCTTTCGACCGCCTGGAAAATAATCTGATTTACTGCTCTGATGACCGGGGCTCTGGTAGCCAGGTCAAGAAGATTATCCGGTTCTTCAGGACCGAAATCAGGCTGGGGCGATTCAGATTCTTTTTTCAAATCTTCCTCTACCTTCACCGCATCATCTCCCCGATAATATCCTTGCTCAATTAATTTTAAAATTTCCTTTTTTCTTCCCAATGCCCTCTTTACCCTTGTCCCTAAAATTGTCTCTAATTCATCAAAAAAAGAAGCCAGGGGATCTGCCATTACTATCAGAGTCTCTTCTCCTTCCTTTCTTAACGGAAGAAAAACAAAAGAACGCAGAAAAGAGATAGAAAATTTAGAAAGTAATCCGGCCGGAACCTCAAAAGGAATTTCTTTTAGATAGGGAATAGAGAGTTGCTCGGAAAGGGAAAGCAGTAAATTCTCTTCCTTGACATAGCCAAGTTCAATCAGAATTTCTCCAATCTTATCTATTTTATGGCTGTTTTTCTGCTGTTGCCCGAGACCATCGCTTAGTTGCTCTGAAGTAATAAAGCCTTTCTTCACTAAGATTTCACCGATCTTTTCTCTGCTCATTTTCTAATTTTTAACCACAATATTGTCACGAATACAAGAACTTAGCCCCCTCACCTCCATCCTCTCCCCTTGGGGGAGAGGAAACATAGATGAGGGGGAACTTTGAAATTCCATACAATAAATTACAAAGATTACCACGAAGACACGGAAACACGAAAAACTACAAAATACTTTAACCACGAATTACGCGAATTAGTCGAATTTAAAAGATTTATAATTAAAATATTATTCCTCTTTGTTGTTCTTAATTCGTGAAATTTGATGAATTCGTGGTTGCTATTGTTTTCGTGATTTCTATATTTCGTGATTTCGTGGTAGTCTTTTCTCTGTGTCTCCGTGCTTCCGTGGTGAATATTGTTTTTTAATTCGTAGTTTTATTTTCTAATTTTTTTTCCTTCTCTCGCCTCAATTCGTCACTTTTTTTAGGATTGGTAATGATATGGGGAGTAATAAAGATGACCAGATTGGTCTTCTGAGTAACGTAACTTTTTCTTCTAAAAAGGTAACCAAAGAGGGGGATATCACCCAGGAAAGGAATTTTATGGATGGTGACAGTTTTATCATTCCTGAGCAACCCTCCCATCACCACCGTGTGTTTATCGTGCACAATAACGGTGCTCTCAGCAGCTCTCTTTGCGGTGGTTGGAGCCTCCGTTGAAAGTCCGGGGACAAGTTTGGTCACCTCCTGGCGAATCTTTAACTTGACATACTTATCCTCGCTGATGCGGGGAAGAATCTTTAAAAGAATACCCACGTCTTTATAATCATAACTTTTTACGATGGTGTCGGCTTCAGTAATTCTGGATTCTTTAAGATAGGGAATAGTTTCTCCAATGGTGATGGATGCCTCCTGGTTATCAACCACGAGAATCTGAGGGGTGGAGAGGATTTTAAAATTAGAATCCTTCCCATAAAAGTGAATGATATCGCCGATAGAAAGAGAAAGTTCCTTCCCTTTCACCGAACCAAGGGCAAGACCAAAAAGTTGCTCTCGCAGAAGGTCGCTCTCCCATTCTATTCCCAATTCCCGGGTAACATCCTCGCTTACTTCAGCCACCAATGCTTCAATAAGAACCTGGTTCTGAATGACATCAAGTTTTTCAATAATCTTTTGAAGAGCGGAATATTCCCCGGCAGAACCGGTAATAATCAGACTATTGCTGCTCTTGTCGGCAACGATGGCTGAGGGTACAATTGTCTCGGCCAGTTTTGTTCTTGAAGTAATAATCCTTTGCTGGATAGCACGCTGAGAAGCAATGGCGGTAAGAACCTTGGCAATCTCTTCGCTGTCGGCATTCTGCAGTTTATAGACATGGAGGTCTTCCTGTCCCGGCGGGGACTCCTTGTCTAAACTGGTAATCATCCTCACCAATTGGCTGATCTTGGCAGCTTGCTCAGTAATGATTAAGGTGTTGGTTCGCTCATCAGCAGAAAGATTTCCGGTTTTTCCCACAAAAGGGGAAAGGAGAGTGATTAAATCTTTAGCATTGCAATAGGTCAAAGGAATAAGCTGGACGACATATCTCTCTCCCAACTCTTCTAAATTAACCGATTCTTTCCCCACGATAACAGGGAGATCTTTTTCTTTGACTGCCGATACCGGAATGATAGCAGTCATATTTCCCCGGGGAATAGCAGTATAACCATAAACATTCAGAACCGTTAAAAAAACCCTCTCTGCCTCCGAAACCGGAATTTCCTGGGGACAAATAATGCTTATCCTCCCTTTCACGTTATCGTCAGGAACAAAATTTCTGTTTAGTTGTTTACTCATAAATTTAAGGAATATTTTGATATCCACATTATCAAAATTAATCGTAAAACTCTCCTCTGCGAACAAATTGAAAGAGAAAGATAAAACAAAAGAAAAAACAAAAACTAGTTTAAGAAACCTCTTTAACATTTTCTTTAACCACGAATTACACGAATTAATCTAATTAAGAACTGACACGAAGTGTCATTGCGATGAGTGAAACGAAGAAGCAATCTCGAGATTGCCACGGCACTTCGTGCCTCGCAATGACTTATTCTTTTATTATTACTCTTCAGTAATTCGTATAATTCGAGAAATTCGTGGTTTCATTTTTTAATCTGTGTTAATCTGTGGTTTATTTTTAATCCTCTGGTTGTTTTTATTCCTCTAATTTATATTTTAAAGTAAGCGGTTTTCCGTCACGAACAATCTCTACTTCCACCAGAGAATGGGGTTTCAGGGTTCGATAAATTTCAAAAGCTTTGGGAATGGAGGTAAGCAAGGCCCCGTTTACCATTTTTATTTTATCTCCATTTTCTATGCCCATCGCTTCGAAGAAAGGGTCAGGCGGAATATTGCTGATTTCGTAGCCATCAACCTTTCCTGAACTAAGAACCGGTTTGACCCTTACCCTGGACAAAGAAGATGCTTCGCTCACTTTCTTGAGCGCTTCTTTCATCCTGATAATCCTGGAATTCTCTTTTAAAGAAGATTGGAGAACAAGTCCCCGGAAAGATACCTCCCCATAGGCAAAAAAGAGAGGAATTTCTTCATTTTTGTTCTTAATTACTACCCGAGTAGGCTCAATCAGAGTAATTTCTCCTCCCGCAATTATATCTCCCACTTGATAGATGTCCTCTATTTTTGTCTCGATATTCTCAATCACGGCCAAGGAAGAACCATTTTTTTTGATGATTATTCCTTTAAGCAAAAATCTCTCTGAGAGTGGAATTTCTACCGGCTTTAAAATTGTTTTCATCTCTTTTCTTGCGGTTGAACCCCCAAAGATATTCCGTTGATAAATGATGGAATAGTCATTCCTTTCTTCCTTGCCCATTGCAGTTAAAGGATAAATTAAGAGGACGCTGATGAACGCAGATAACATCAGGATTAAAGACTCTTTTCTATATAAATCCTGTTTTATCCTGTAAATCTGCGTCCAAAGAAGGAAACTTTTCTTCATTTTTCTTTACTAAAATTTCTCCATAATCCCTGTGCTCAGTGGCTTCTGAATCCCCTTTTCCTCATCGGTTAACGTTTTCCCTTCCTCAAAACCGGTGATGACATAAGGAGTAAGGAAAATCACCATTTCCGTTCTTTCATCATAAACCGAACTCTTTTTGAAGAGATGACCCAGGAGAGGGATATTGCCTAAGAAGGGAACCTGCTTAACCACTTTACCCTTCTTGGTTCCAATCATCCCTCCCAAAATCAAGGTCTGGCCATCCCAGACCACCACATCCTGGGTAGTAATTCTATCTGCAGTATGGGGTGTCTTTGACCTGACACCCAATGCCTCTGCTTCAGTGCCTATCGGCAATTCCAGGTAATCTATAACTCTGATTTGCTGGAGATCAAGATGAAGGTCAACCGACCTATTTTTCTGAATTCGTGGAGTAACACCTAAGGTAATTCCAATATCGCTTCGAGTAATAATGGTATAGGAATAAGAATATGTAACAACACCACCACTGGTTGTTGAGGTTACCGTTACTCCGGAAACATACGGTAATTCCTCAATAACTTTAATGGTTGCCTTCTTGCCATCAATGGTAAGAATCCTGGGCTGGGAAAGCATATGGACATTACCCTGTTGAGCAAGGGCTGAAATAACCGCATTAATCCTTTTATTGCTAATCGCAAAGGTAAGAGTGCCGGTTCCTCCGGAAAGCAAAGTGGGAACCCTGCCAAAAAGAGGACCGGTTAAGGTGGTGGTAGGTTCAATCCCACTGATGATTTGGCTGGCGGCTTCCCAGTCAATGCCCAGGGTATTAGGACTTTCCGGTGTTCCCTTAGAGAGAGCAACCTCTACTAATTTAACATCAATTAAGACCTGGTTTACCGGCAGATCCAGACTCTGGATAAGATTTTCTATTTTATCCGCTTCCGAACTACTTGCTACATCAATAAGGACCGAATTTGTTCGCGGGTCAGCAGTGACACTTTGAATTTTTAAGGTATCTTTAACAATTTTAGCGATGGCAGTGCTCTCTGCATAGTGCAAAGGAAATGCTTTTTTATTTATTTTCGCCAGACCTTCTTCGGATTTTTCATATTCTTCTTTGCTCATAATCCGGATAACATTTTCTTTTTCAATATACTGCAGGTTATTGCTTTGCACAATGACATTAAGAACCTCCCGCAAAGGCAAATCTTTGACATTAATCGTTACCTTTCCCTTAATCCCGGGGGAAAGAACAATGTTGGCTCCGGTAAGGTCATAGATGAGTTTTAGGCTCTCTTGAAGGTCGGCATTGTTAAGGTTCAAGGTTACCGGGGTATCCCCAATCTTTCCCAATAATTTTTTAGGGGGCTCTTTTTGGGAAAGCAAAATCTCTATTAAATAGCGGCATTTATCAGCTAACCGTTTTGCTTCCTGGTATTGTTTCTTTTCAAACGCTTTTTCACTTTCCGCAAAACTAAAACGCGCATCCAGTAAATCCTTTTCCGCCAATTTCTCTGTTTTTATTACTTTATCCAACAAACTTCCGGCGGCCAAGATAGCTTCCTCTGCCCCCTTGACCAGAACTTGCCAGTCTTCCTCTTTCTTGATTTGAACCTCTTTTTCCGGGAGTTCCTTTTCCTCAAACTTTTCTACTTTTTTCGGGGTTTTGCCCAGTTTGTATCCAATCAATTTCAGGTAGGCTTCTACCTCTTTGGCGCGATAGGCGGGGTCAAGTTGATGTACCCTTGAAAAGCAGGAATACGCCTGACTATACTTTTTGGTCAGGTAATATTTTTCTCCTTCTTCAAAGGATTTTGCGACCTCTTGCGCAACTTTCTCCTCGCGAGAAATTTTTGCTTTTGCCGCATTCAATGGAGCAGAAACAAAGGTTATTGATAAAGCTCCTGCCAGGCCAAAGAAAATAACTGCTAAAATTCTATATTTTCTCATTTTTTTCTCCTTAATTAACCGCAGATAACTACCAAACCATTTTACCACAAAGACACGAAAACACGAAAAACTACAAATCACTTTAACCACAAAGACTCAAAGGCTCAAAGAATAACCAAGAAAAATTTATTTATAATTCTTGGTGAACTTTGTGTCTCTGTGCCTCTGTGGTGAATGCTGTTTTTAAAAAAGGTCAAGTGAAATTATAAAAACTACCAACAAGAACACGAAAAACTATCACCACTTTAACCACAAATAAAATTTTACCACAAAGGCACCAAGACTCAAAGCACTCCAAGAAAAAATTTATTTATAATTCTTGGTGAACTTTGTGTTCTCTGTGTCTTTGTGCCTCTGTGGTGAATATTGTTTTTAATTCGTGAAATTCGAGATAATATCGTGGTTGCTATTATTTCTTCGCGTCTTCTAACTTTCGTGCTTTCGTGGTAATCTGTTTAATCTGTGTGTTAATCCGTGGTTAAATTTTCTCTTAAAATCAGATTCCCCAACCGATAGCAGAAGAAATAGACAAAAGGGATAACCCAGGGTATGCCGGTGGGAACAGAGGAACCGGCAAATAAGGCCAGAAAGTTCTTGCGGAATAATTTAGCGCAAAGAAGGCAGAGTAAGGTTTGGAATCCGATCGTCGGACTAAAGCCAATGATTACTCCGATAGCAAAAGTCAAAGCAAGGTTGTGCGGTGAATCCTTGTAGCGGTGGCATTTGCTGTCAGCATTGCATAGAAGTTAATCTTTCCGCATATTGCTACTAAAGATAGTGCATAGTAGAGTAGCGCAATTTATGCCACGTATTTATTGGTGCGATGAATCGCACCGCTACAATTCGCCCCCATCCTTTACTAAAAACAATTTTTCTCATTTTTCGAATCAGAATCAATTGCGATTTCATAATCCAAATTAAAATAATATTTTTACGTAATCTCGCCGGCTTTTTTTAAAGCAAATTTAGTGGTAAAAGGACCGATTAGTTCAGAAATAATAGTGGCGGTAACGATGCTGGCATAGATGAAGTTCCCGACCTCAGAGAATGAATCTTTGGCAATAAGGGCGAGACCTAAGGCAACACCGGCTTGAGGAATAAGGCCAAAACCAATATATTTTTTCACCGAACCGATTGCTTTAGAAATATGGGCCCCTAAGGAGGCACCGGCAATCTTGCCTAAAATACGAAAGATAAGATAAAAAAGAACAACTAATCCTATCTGGGAGAGAAAAGAAATTTTTAAATTTGCTCCGGCGAGGACAAAGAAAAAGAGAAAAAGGGGAGTATCAATATTATGTAAAATCTCAAAGAATCCATAATTTTCTTTTTTAAGGTTGGTCAACATAGCCCCTAAAGCCATATTGGCCAAAAGGACGGAAAGGCCAAGAAAAATGGAGACTCCGGCAGTTAGAAAGATTGCGCTTAAGGTTATAATCAGAAAGTCAGCCTTGGTTCTAATAAAACGACCCAGCCAATTAAGAAAAATTCCCATGCCTCCCCCCAGAAGAAAAGCGCCGATAATTTGGCTAAGGCTATGTAAGGATACTTTAAGCAAAAAGATGTTGGCGCCCGAATGTTGAACTAAAGCTCTGGCGATGGCTAAAGAGATGGAAAAGATAATTAAACACCAGGCATCATCAACCGCAACAGTCCCCAAAAGGGTGTTGGTAAATATCCCTTTTGCCCGGTATTCGCGGATAACCATTACGGTGGCGGCAGGAGCGGTGGCGGCTCCAATAGAACCGAAGAGAAGAGCGAGATAGAATGGTTGCTTTAAAATGAAAAAGAACGCCAGAGTAACTAAAAGCCAGGCGCCGAATGCTTCCAAAACGGAAATCACCAGAACTGATTTGCCAATCTTTCTAAAATGCTCTCGGGAGAAGTTCTGGCCCAAACTAAAGGCGATAACGGAAAGGACAATATTGGAAATCAAACCGGAAGCATTAATAGTGCCTGGAGAAACCAAATTAAGAAAAGAAGGGCCAATGATAATACCGATGAGTAGATAAGCAGTGACTGCAGGAAATTTAAGCAGATGTAATATTTTGGCGGCAAAAAGTCCGGCCAAGAGAATAATACCTGAAGAAAAAATTGTATTCATTCTAAGGAGGTTACCTCATAAAAAAGGACGATTCCATATAAACCAGACAAACAGAGAACCTGCCAATACCGCAATAACTGTAAATGGTAAACCCATTTTTACGAATTCGTTAAATCTCACTTTGAATCCTTGTTTACGCAAAATACCCACGGTTACCATATTGCAAGCGGCACCTATTGGGGTGATGTTGCCGCCTAAACAAGTACCGATTAAAAGTCCAAATAAAAATGGATACATTGGCATCCCTAAATTACCGGCGACAATTTTAGCTACCGGAATCATCGCGATGGTATAGGGGATATTATCCACAAATGCTGAAGCCAAAACCGAAATCCAGACAATCAACATATAGGCAAAAAATGCATTTTTACCGGAAATAGAAGATATGTATTTTGCTATATCATTAACTACGCCGTTATAAATAAGACTGCCAACCAATATAAATACCCCGATTAAAAAAAAGAAGGTCTGCCAATCTAAGTTCTTAACTAAAGAAATGCTTTCACGGTGCTTTAATTCATGCCAGAACAGCCCTAAAAAAGCCCAGGACATACATATAATTGCCACAGAATACGGGTGTCTATTTTTGATAAATGAAGAGAATACCAGACTTAACACCATCAAAAACATAAAGAGGGCAGGAATCCAGGTTTTTGGTTTTATAATCTCTATTTTTTTTGGTTTTTGCCGATGTTTTTTAAATATAATCCAGAGGACCGTGAGTGCGCCGAGAGCACCTAACTCCACCGCAAAAAATATACCCGGATGACCTTTCATCCAGAAAAAATCATTGAAGTTCATCCCTGACTGCATCGCCAGAATAATACTGGGTGAATCACCAATCATTGTTGCTACCCCTTGCAAGTTAGCCGATAATGAGACGCCAATAAGTAAAGAGACCGGATTTATATTTATGGCTCGGGCAATTTCCAGAGCAATGGGCGCTACAATTAAAACGGTTGCAACATTCTCAGTAAAACTGGAAATAAACCCTGATAAACCACAAACCAATAAGATTGCCATACCTATATTTTTAGATTTATCAACGAGAGTTGAAGCAAGATAGGCCGGAACACCGGAATGGATAAAAAGACTGGATAAAACCATTGTCCCCAAAAATACGCCTAAGACATTGATATTGATGCAAGAGACCGCCTGGGGAAAATTAATTGTAGAAGTTAAGAAAAGGACTGCCACGCCAAGATATAAAGAAAGCAATACAAACTTATACTTTTGTCGGTTCATAAAATAACTTATGAACACGTAACAGATTAAAAATATTGTAATTGCAATATATTTCATCGGTAAATAGATAAGCACACCAGAGCCAACCATACCATCCCGGTAGTAATTACACCGGCAGTAAGACCTACCCAAAACCATCTAAAAAACGTTATACGTATTTTTTTCTCCTTTTCTAAGATACCCAGAGCAACAATATTAGCGGTTGAGCCAATCAGAGTGATATTGCCCCCTAAACATCCGCCGAAAAGCAAAGCCCACCATAAAGGTTGGAGATTAACATTTAATGCTTGAAACCCCTGAATGATGGGAATAAACGCAGCCACTAATACAACATTATCCAGTATGCTTGAGCCGATTACGCTTAGCCAAAGTATGGTGGCAGTTAAAAAGTGGGGGTTATTGCCGGTTATGCCAACAATCTTTCTGGCTAACACATCGGTTGCGCCCGTATACTTTAATGTTCCTGCCTGGGCAAAAAGAAGAAGAAAGAAAAGCAGCGTCCACCACTCTACGTCCTTCTCAATATAGCCTCTCGCTTTTTTCTGTTTCCATATCATCACCAACCCTGCTGAAATTAAGGGGACAATTAAAAGAATTGTATTTGTCTCCAAACTCCAGAGTAATTCAAGGCGATGATGAATTGATATAAAAAACAGTGTTAAACCAAATATTCCCAAGCATATCTTCAGTTGTCTTTCCAGTGGCACCGAGATAAGGCGGACAAGTATCTCATTTGCACCTAACTCCTTTATCTTTTTATCAAGTTGCTTTAATGCATTGCGATACAAAACCATAAGAATAAGAATCGTAACTATCAGACATAAAAGCATTAGAGGAAATGCTCTGGTAATGAAATCTTCAAAACTTAAACCTGCCTTTGTTGCAATCAATATACCTATGGGATTACCCAAAACTGTGCCTGCAGAGCCAATGTTAGTTGTAAGGACAGAACCGATGATGAAGGGAGTAGGCTCAACCTCAAAATAATCGCAGATTTCTAAGACTGCTGCTACCATAAAGATAATGGAGGTTACCTCATCCACCGCACAAGCAAGTAATGCTGAAATAAGTGAAGTTGCGATAAAGAACTTTTTTGCGGTTAGATTTGGAATTCTTAAAATAAGACTTACTAACCAGGCAAAAACACCTGCCTCTTTTAACAAACCGACTAAAACCATCATCCCCACCAGGAACAGAATAACCTCTAAAGAAGCAAACTTTATCAAATTCTCCAAATCGATTGTGTGCGTCATTAGCAGCATCGATGTCCCAATAAAGGCAAAACTCAAGCGGAAATCCCAGAAAAACAATGTGCCCAATATGGATACGGAAAATATTGCGATAGATAAAGCCTGATGAGAATTTAGACCGATGGCTTTTGACCCAAAGCCCAAAAGAACAGATATGAAAACCAATAATATTAACTTAAAACTTAAATTTTTCATGAACGATTTTTTATTCCTGGAATAAAGCTTTCATAATATCTCCTCTTGCCACGATGCCAACAACCTCTTTTGCTTTCATTTTTAAATTTATTGCATAGAAATTTCCTCATTTTTGGACGCAGATAAACGCAGATTTTAGAGATTACAGATTACAAACAAATATAAATTCCTAAATTTTCTGTTTTTATCCTGAAGTTATCTGCGGAAATCTGCGTCCTATTAATTTATCATAATCCCTTTTTAGCGTTATCTTTAATATATTCCTTTTTCCTTAAAGAGGGATAAAATGATGTCAAAGAGATTAATCATTCCCATTAAATTATTCTTTTTATTAACCACCAGCAACCTTTGGGTTTGGTGCAATTTCATCAGGCGTTGGGCTTCTTGAACCGTCGCGTTTTCTTTCACGGTTAAAAATTTTCTTTCCATAATATCGTCAACCAGACAAAGTTCAGCCATTTCAGCGGTAATATCCAGTTCAAAGATGTCTCTTTCCTCCTCCTGAAGAAAAGGAACTGTTTTCAATAATTCATGGATATGAAGAGGATGGGGTTGAAAGACCCTGCAGAGATGCTCTAATTCCACAATCCCTATTATTTTTTCATCCTCGATTACCGGAATGGTATGAAAAGTATACTTATGAAAAATGTTCATTAACTCTCTTAAGGTTGTTGCTCTTTCAACGGTAATGACATCCTTTCTCATCACATTTTTAACTAACATAGCACCTCCATTAATCTTTGAATGACCCTTTCCTTTCCTAAAACCTCCATTAGTTCAAAGAGGCCCGGGCCAATTGTTCTTCCGGTGATGGCTACTCTTAAAGGGTGAAAAACATCCTTAGTTTTTAAACCGTTGTTTTTGGTCCACTCCCGAATTATTTTTTCCAGAGAAGCAGCCGAAAAGTCGGAAAGATTTTCCAGTTCCTGTTTTAGCGAGGTTAAGATTTCCTTAACCTCCGGCTTTTTTGAAAGAAGCAAGGCCTCCGGGCTAAACTTTATCTTTTCAACCAGGAAATATTCTATTAAATCAGGAATTTCAGAAAGTTTCTTGATGCGCTCTCTCTCCAGGGCAATCACCTTAATTAAATAATCCTCTTTTTCTCGCAAGCCTTTCTCCTCTAAATAAGGAATTGATAATTTTGCCAATTCTTGTGGTTTTTTCTTCCGGATATAAAGACCATTCATCCAGGTTAATTTTTCCGGGTCAAAAATGGCGGCTCCCTCCTTGCATCTTTCCAGGGAAAATTCTTTAATTAGTTCCTCTTTGGTAAAAATTTCCTGGTCTTTTTTGCTTCCCCAGCCTAAAAGCGCTAAATAGTTGAATAAAGCTTCCGGAAGCATTCCGAGTTTGCGGTATTCCCTGATTGAGGTAGCCCCGTGCCTTTTGCTCAAGCGGCTGCCGTCGGGCCCCATAGTCATCGCCATATGGGCAAATTCGGGGATTTTGCTATTAAGCGCCTCAAAGAGCATAATATGCCGGGGAGTATTGGAAAGATGGTCTTCCCCTCTGATGACTGTGGTAATCCTCATTAAGATATCGTCCACCACCACCGCAAAATTAAATGCCGGTTTGCCGTCGGACTTCATAATAATAAAATCTCCCATCAACTTAGTGTCAAAACTTACCTTTCCTCTAATTAAGTCGTTAACTTCAATAGTCTTTTCCGGAATCTTAAATCTGATGACCGGCTTCCTTCCTTCCTCTAAATATTTCTTTTTTTGCTCATCACTAAGATTACGACAGCGATTATCGTAGCGGGGGCTTTCTTTCCTTGCCAGAAGTTCTTTGTTCCTTTGGTCCAGTTCTTCCTTAGTGCAATAGCAATGATAGGCTTTATTTTCTTTTAGCAATTTTTCGGCAAACTCTTGGTAGGTCTTTAACCTTTCCGACTGCCGGTAGGGTCCAAAATTGCCTCCCTTATCCGGTCCCTCATCCCAATTTAGACCCAGCCAACGCAAATCCTCAATAATTCCTGCTTCAAACTCTTTTTTTGAACGCGCAATATCGGTATCCTCAATCCTGAGAATAAATCTCCCCTGATGTTTTTTTGCTAGGAGATAATTAAATAAAGCCGTCCTCGCATTGCCAATATGCAAATACCCGGTCGGACTTGGCGCAAACCTTAATCTCATTTTCTTATCTCCACCAATCTCAAAAAGCCATCCTACTAGAAGGTTTCCAAATTAATATTGCAGTCCATGCTGTCATTGCGAGGAGTGAAAACGGTTGCGAGGCGAAGCCGAAGCAAACTCGGAGATTCCTCGTTTCACTCGGAACAAGCTCCGCA
>Ga0100391_1004352_pt1 | contig 13722 bp, 5 predicted proteins | sample CryGeymeta201515_FD_81541 | JGI IMG/M metagenome (GOLD analysis project Ga0100391, IMG submission 81541) | Groundwater microbial communities from Crystal Geyser aquifers in Utah, USA - Crystal Geyser metaG 2015-15 | ecosystem: Environmental > Aquatic > Deep subsurface > Groundwater | place: USA...
CTGCTGCTGCTGCTGCTGCTGCTGCTGCTGCTGCTGCTGCTGCTGCTGCTGCTGCTGCTGCTGCTGCTGCTGCTGCTGCTGCTGCTGCTGCTGCTGCTGCTGCTGCTGCTGCTGCTGCTGCTGTTGTTGTTGTTGTTGTTGTTGTTGTTGTTGTTGTAGTTGTTGTTGTTGTTGTTGTTGTTGTTGTTGTTGTTGTTGTTGTTGTTGTTGTTGTTGTTGTTGTTGTTGTTGCTGTTGCTGTTGCTGCTGTTGCTGTTGCTGTTGCTGCCTTGTCGCTTCGCGGCCATTGTAAGGACCAGAGGCTGCCACCTGCTCAACGTGCCGTTTGAGATGAAAACTGTAAAAGAGAGCAGCTTTGGTATGATACCGCGTGCTCGTCATACTTGACGATGGATCGTTCTGATTTCCCATGCAGTGACGTTCAAAAAACGTTCGTAGCTGGTCGTTACCGCCCTCTAGCATAGCCAAGACTTGTTCGTGGGACCACGAATCCATAGTGATGGATCGCACAAAAGATGTATTGACCCCAAAGGACCGATGACGGCCACTGCATTGAACGCACAATAAAACGCCATAGGTAACGCTCGCCCATTCGGGTTGAGGATTGCCGCAGTCGACACAGTGACAGTTGCCCTTCAAAGAGTAGAGCATAACTTGACACGCTAGAGGAAAATCGGATCCGTCGTAAGAGGGAATGCACCTTAATTCTTCTAGCTCAGTGGATACTTTTGTTACCTGATTCCTTTGATTGTTGCTGATGGTGTTGCTGCTGGCGGCACTTAATGACGAAGAGGACGAGGATGACGATGGTTGGCATGTCAACGCTCCCAACTCGGAACAGTGTGCCGAGGTCGATTTCTGGCATTTTCCACTAATACTAATACCAGTAGTTCTGCCAGTAGTCCCAGTGTTGGTACAGCATGGAGTGGATTCTACCATGGTCAAATGTACGCCAAGTCCTCTATTATTGAATTCTGGACAATGATAGAGTACGCTCTCTACAAGAACAAATACTAGACTCCTAAAACCAGATATTGGGAATGGTTGGAGTTGACATCAGAAAATGTGCTTCGGAAGAATTTTTGTTGATGAGTTCGACGAGGAGTACCACTGCGGCCGTTTTGACATGCTCGTACTGGTGTACTATCAGACAATAGTAGTAGACTACTTGCTAGCTACAGTAGCTACGTTTGGTAGTATCGTCGTCACAAATATCAGACAGTTAACGGAATAGCGAAAATACTAGCACGAATGAATATCCAATTTATCGGATTCTTAGAAACGAGGTTGGTGTGTTTCAGCTCATATCCTGATGCTGATTTTCATGATCCTCCTCCTCGAACATCAACAAGAAGCAACAAGGCCTCATCAATATTTTTTTTGGTCTAGTTTATCCGATCAACTTGCCCACCTTCCTCTACTTTTTCTTTCCACAACAATTTATGTTAGTATCCATAATGTCGGAAGAGAAAAGAGTATGTGCTTCGCAAGGATGTGGAAACGAGGTAACATCCAATTTGGCCTGCCCCAAGTGCAGTCAACTTGGTATGCCTCCGGCTTATTTTTGTAGCCAAGATTGTTTCAAAGCCAATTATGCCGCCCACAAACAAGTTCACGCCTTGGCCAAACAGATTATTGCTGCACAAGGGTACGTTACACTTTTGATTGGATGCTTTTTTTAAATTTGCATTGATCCTTCTGAGCATCCCACTCGCAATGACAACGAATGATATTAACGATTCCTCGTTTTGTATTTTATTCCATCACTATCTATTATCTATACTTCCATATGGACTTCCATATCGGACCAAACGCACGCTACTGCAGTACACAACACAAAAAAACACCTCCCCGTGATGGCGTATCGTGTCCAGAAGATGCTCCCGCTGAAGTGAAAATATCTTTGCCTGAATGGGCACAATCGTATTCCTTTACGGGCACTTTGCGACCGGCTCTGTACAGTCCCAAACGGACTGTTCCGGCCCACATTCGACATCCGGACTACGCCAATGATCCAGCGGGTGTTTCTATGAGCGAACAGCGCGACAAGACATCTCACAATTCCATTCGAATTTATACGGAAAAGGAATTGGATGCCGAGTACGGATTGCGACATGCCTGTCGTATGGGACGAGAAGTGCTGGATGAGGCCGGAAAGGCCCTTCGGGTTGGAGTGACGACGGATGAGATTGATCGCGTCGTGCACGAGGCCTGCATAGAAAGAGAGTGTTATCCGTCGCCTTTGAACTACTACAATTTTCCAAAGTCAGTTTGTACGAGCGTGAACGAAGTGATTTGTCAGTAAGTTCGATTTTTGGGGCAGTTGTGGTTCGAAATTGTAATGATAATGTTGCCTTCATTGTTGCTTTCCATGCGATGTGTGTGATCGGCGCATGCCCTTCCGTGAATTAAGAAAATGCTAACAATATGTGTTTCCTTGTTTTTTTCTCCACAGCGGAATTCCGGACTATCGAGAAATTCAGGACGGTGATATTGTAAATCTAGATGTCACAGTTTTCAACAAAGGCGGATTCCACGGTGATTTGAACGAAACCTTTTGTGTCGGAAATGTTGACGAGGAAGGACGAAACTTGGTCGAAACATCGTTTCACTGTTTAGCTGCAGCTATGGCTCTGGTCAAACCAGGAACCCTCTATCGCGATTTGGGTTCTACCATTCACAAAGTGGCTCACGCCCAGAAGATGAGCGTTGTCCGAACCTACTGTGGGCACGGTATTGGCAGTCTCTTTCATACCATTCCCAATGTTCCGCATTATCACAAAAACAAAGCGAAAGGAGTCATGAAGGCTGGACACGTCTTCACCATAGAGCCCATGATCAATGTTGGCAATCCCGCAGATTTTACTTGGGGCGACAATTGGTCTGCGGTGACAACTGACGGAAAACGAAGTGCGCAATTTGAACACACACTGTTGGTTACGGAAACAGGATACGAGATTTTGACCAAACGAGAGAACGAACCTGTCATGAACTGGAATGCAGAACTCATCAACCGTTAAACATATGAATCGAAGAAAATGGAGAAGCAATACTAGTACATGTACTTGAGTACAGTTTCCCTCCATCGCTAAGAAGCGCTGATAATAATGAGCACAACGCAGCATTTTTTCATTGTAACAAAACCAGAGCACTACTACTCAAAATACTTTCGCCAATGAGTACTACCAGTACTCGAGTACGGAGTACTGCCTAGCTAACCCCCCCCCCCCTGGTAGGGAGGTACTCGTAGTACTCGAAAACATTTCCTACAATCAGCACCAGTAGTACTAGTACTGTAGGAGTACTACTACTACTACTACTATTACAGAGTAGTACTCTGTAGGTACTAGTACTAGAGTATCTACCACTGATAGTACCATTACCACAGTACTCGGAATATGGTGCTGGCCAGTAGTGCAATGCCGATTACTAAGTCTAGTAGTACAGTCTGTAGTAAACTAGGACACGCACTTTAAGGGCCATTCAAACTTGAATGGGGACACCTACCGAGTTTCACAGTGCTAGACCCTACCAGTCTACTACTTTGTAGTACTAGTACTCATAGAGTAGCTCCTGCCGCACCAGCAGCAGGGGCGGGTCTAGCCAGCTACTGTACCTGGTAGTAGTCTCCTATCATTCGTAACAGTAGTGTACTACCACACTCTAGTACTAGTAGTAATTATTACTAGTACTAGCCTCAATCGGCTTTTGAATCTCAAACCTTGCATGACAGCGCAACATCCTTTACCACTCGGTAACCAATGCGAATCTGATGCAAACTGCAGACGTCAATGTGACGTGAGGAAAAAAAAAACATAGAGCTTCAGAGAAATATTTGGGTGTGACGCAGACACTCAGGATTTAGTAATCGTTGCCAAACGGTACTGACGTCATGTAAACGTTAATTTCAAAAGGTATGACCATTAGTAGTAGCAAGCTGACTCAACTTCTAGCTACTAGTACTAGACTACCACGTACTAGCTACAGTACATGGTACAGTAGCTAGTATTAGGAGTGGTACGGTACAACGGACGATGGCCGCCACCTCAGCGCTATAAAACATACGAGTAGGTGTCGTTTTGCTCTTGCATGACGAACGTATGGACTTGGAATGCTTTTCTCTCAAATTGGATGACCACGTCGGCTCTCGCTAGTCTACTTTACCACAACCTGGTACTGTAGATATAATGAATAGAGTAGCTACTACTATTGTATGCATAGGATATTTTGGTAGCTAGCGAAGAGGCTGGCGAAGAGCTTGTTTATCCGCCCGACGAAGTTCACAATTTAGAGACAGCTTATCATAATTTTCAATTACCACAGAAACTCGCCCAATTAAATTTTCTACCATGAGCATAAACTCTTCTCAATCTAAGCCAATGGCCACTGCTGCCGCTCCTTCGTTGATTCAACAAGTCGGTATGGCTGGAACTGCCGCTGTCATTACTGTATCTTTCATCCATCCCATTGATGTTGTGAAGGTGAGCCCCCATCAAAATTCAATTTCGCACGCATCCTACGGAGGAGAGGGGAAGGGAGGGTTATGAATGCTTGTGAAAGGCCAATGGAAATTGTTCGATCATTTTGCAGCTTGCGAATGTATCATCTGAAAATAAATGTTCAAGACTGTGGCAATATTACGGAAAAGCACAGCATTACAAAAGCAAACAATCGCACCATCCATCTCCCTCTTGCAAATATTCCAATAATGCGTGAGAAAATCAATGCACTCAAGATCTCACCGACGCCACTCTATTTCATTTTCAATCAATATAGACTCGTATCCAAATTTCTTCTGAATACGGAGCCCTCGGTATGTCTGGAACACTTGGTAAAATTTCGTCCGAGGAAGGTTTCTTGGCTCTTTGGAAGGGAGTCAACGCTGCCTGGTTGCGCGAGGCTTCGTACACGTCTCTCCGTCTGGGTCTGTACGAGCCCGTCAAGGTGGCCTTTGGAGCCAACGAAAACCCCACCTTTTTCAAAAAATTTGCCGCTGGTAGTGCCGCCGGTGCTCTCGGATCGATTGCCGGAAATCCCTTTGATGTCCTCAAGACAAAGATGATGGCCGCTGCCGGTAAAGAGGTCCCATCTATCACCGCCACCGCCAAGGAACTTTTGAGTCAACAGGGAATTTCTGGATTTTATCGTGGAATTGATTCCAATATTGCCCGTGCCATGGTACTGAACGGTACCAAAATGGCCTGTTACGATCAGGCCAAGGGATTTGTTGTGCAACAGACGGGATTGGCCAAGACTTCTATTGTGACACAATTCCTTTCAGCCGTTGCCGCTGGTTTCTTCATGACATGTACCGTCTCTCCCTTTGACATGGTCCGCACCCGCTTGATGAACCAGCCTTCCGATGCCAAGATTTACAACAATGCCATCGACTGTATGGTGAAGATTGCCAAAAATGAAGGTCCTTTGACTTTTTGGCGCGGTTTCTTGCCCATCTGGTCTCGCTTTGCCCCCACCACCACAATTCAGTTGGTGATTTTTGAACAATTGCGAGGATTGATGGGAATGAAGAGTATCTAAAATATGTATATATTTTTGTACATATTATATATACATCATGTGTCTGACACCTTGTATCCTGAAGGATGAAATCAAAAGGTTGCCACTGATGCTGGAAAAGAGTGGGACACTTTCTGTTACGGAGAATTCATGAGGTTCTCCACGTCTGCCAATATTGAGTACAATATCTCTGCTTCACTAACCGGAGGGGTGGTGTCTCACTTCCTGCAAAGCCAAGCGATTCGATATTCTTTTTTGTTTTTGTTCATACTCGCATTCAACATACATGCAATGAATAATATAAATCATCATAACGTTTTAAAAATGTTTTTAACGTTGAAACCGGAATGCTCGTAGGCTGTCGTAATTTTTTCTCGTTGGAAAATACAATTCTACCGTGATATTATTAGTCTGTCACCACTGATGAGAAAGAAAAAGAAGAATAATTTAGACTTGTGATAAGGTAATATTCTAAGCTGTGGCCTACCATAATCAGGAGAACTCTTTTCTACTAGCTACTACTAGACTACTATATTGAAAAACAATTTGTTTCATCCAAAATTCCCTTTTCGATGCCGACCAAAACCACAACCATAGTAGATAGTAGGCAGTGCAGTCCTTTGAACGAAGCTTTGCTGGACCCCTTTCTTTCTTCTTTCTTCTTCTTGACCCACACGGTGTTTCGTTTACCAGGAAGACGCGCTGAACAGCATCACCATCTAGTACAAGCAGGGGAAGCGAAGATGGGTATTCTACAAGGTGCTTAAGAACTGCTGGTACTTGGTAGGTAGTGATATCATCCAACACATCTTACTCTACTACTAGCTAGCCTAGCTAGCCTAGCTAGCCTAGCTAGCCTAGCTAGCCTAGCTACAACTACAACTGCTAGTAGTAGTAGTAGAGTTTCTATCCTGCCATTGTTGAATGAATTATTTTATTATGTGTGAGTTCAGCGAGGGAGAGCGACTTTTACTTAAAGCCACGGCGCGTACGCAAGGTCATGACTCAATCCAGTCCCTACTTTCAAATTTTGCCCTTTCAACTCCTCTTGCAGCTCTTCTTCTCGTCTTGTTTTGTTTTATTCCTGTCTTCCTATCTTCCCTTCATCTTGCTGTCTGTTTCAGTTATTAATAAAGCACTGGTAGTAAACAAGTCCAACACAAACAATAACTCAATAACTCATAAAAGAGGCCGACAACAAGCACTTTCACTGTGAAGGCATATTATTTCCAACCAAAAAAGAGGCCGCATCTGTATCGGGATCGACAGCACAATTCCTCTTTTCTTGCCTGCTGCCTGCAGGTCCCTGATCCGTTCTTGAACTTACGACGACTTATTTTTTTTGGGGTCCAAACAACACTTTTCAGACCAGGCAAAAATCCATCAGCAAACAACAAAACATGAATTCCGTACAATTATTAAGACCGAATCATTCTCTGGAGCAAAGAGTGAACGATTACATGCGACCCTTCCATACGGCCTCGTGTCAGGAACATCTGATCGGTGCCTTACAACAACTGCCAAGATCACACGATCTGCCGTACGAAGAATCGAATGTTCGGGAACAAGTTGCCGTGCGGTTACTGCAGGAAGTTATTGTTATGGGAGCACAGGAACAGGAAGCACTGGATGCGTGTTTGGTAGCCTGTGGTCCATTGGAGTCGTTATCGGCGTGTTCGTCGACACTGCAAGAAATTGCCTCTCGGACCATGATGGGAAAATCCAACAAAGCGATGACGACGAAAAAGAAATACGCGGCCAAAAAATATGCTTCGATCGATTCACCATCCATTTTAGAAACAGTGCTACGAACGATTCGACGGTGGCTCGTCAAGGGAGTTAGCTTTCCACCCGATATCCATGATACCAATCCACAATACTATCAAGATCGGTGTTGGGTAGAACGAGTCACAACTGGCATGTCTCAAATGAGTCACCAACAGCAGCAGCAAACGCGGCAGCAGCAAGCGCCGCAAAATACCAACAACCAATATCATACAGCATCCTCTACGAGACCCATAGATTTTCAATCTCCACTTGTCAAGGCATGTTTGGAAAGCTTGACAAAGCTCGTGCTATTGTTTCCCGTTCAAATTGCCAATGCCTGTCACGGACTTGGAGTGCAGCTACCATCCTGGGCAATATCCTCGCGTTACAATCCACGTCTGATTGAAGGTGCTTTGAGTATGGCAATCTATCAACAACAAGAACGAGACGATACTGTATCCTACTCCTCTCTTTATTTTCGTATGCTGGTGCAACATATGGTCCGCAGTCGGAATCCTGATGATGTTGCATTGGGTTTGTACAAGTACCACGAACGACATTTTCGCAAGAACTATTCAAACAACAACAATAGTCAACCCAGAGCACTTTGTCAATTACTTTTACAGCTTCATCGTCATACATTATCTCCCCGTGAATCGGCCTACCTGTTACGAAGTGTTATGATTTCTAGCATTCCTCGACGATCCCATGCCACCAGCATTGCTGCAGCACAATTGGCAGAATTGTGGCAACGACATTTGTTTCCCTACATGGAACTTTCGTGTCGACCTATATTGGTTGCATCGAAACGGGTCCGAGAAGCCTTTGTACGGTTGGTTGTGTTATCACCGAGTTCTGTTCTGACCGAGGAATGGCCCGATCGATTATTATGTCATTGTGCGGCAACCCTATTAGCGAATCCCGAAAAAAAAATGCCGCAGACAGCCAAAAACAAACCTATTCCACCAGCGCATCATGATTCAGCCTCTGATTCGTCATCATCATCCAGCAGCAGCAGCAGCAGCAGCAGCAGCAGCAGTAGTGATGAAGAAGAAGAATCGATTGATAATGGTAGTCAGCATGGAAGCACACGTCGTCCGCAGGACGAATTTGTACAGCAACATGCGTGGTTGGCTCGACATGTGCAAGAGGTTATTGCTACGTGGTCTTTGGCTGTGTTTGTGCGACAAACAGATTATCGATTGCAGCGACACGTCACAAATTTTTTATTAAGCAGCATGAGCTTTCTGCAGCTACAGAATACTCCGAGCTCCGTTACGGGTGAATCTGGGACCATCAAGAATGGTTGTGCACCAGCCATGTCGGACGTTGTTTCGGGCTTGCTGGAAGGTGTGACTGTACGACTAGAAGTGTCCATGCCAGAGATTCGAAAGGATGGAATGATGATTGCAGAAAAGCTAGCGCAGAAAATGGGTCAGGAATTGCAATTTGAAGAACTGTCACAACAAAGGACATTGGCCGAAGATGACGAGGTGACATTTTTGCAAAGTGTTATGACAGCGTCGGAGTTTCCATCTCATAATATTCATACTAGAAGTGAAACAGAGCAACAGGTGCAACCTCCTGAACAGTCGGAAGGCAAGCAGCGGAACGCCAAAAAGGAAAAGAAAGAAGCTAAACGACGAGCTAAAGAAGAGCGTCGAAAGAGAAGAAAAGCCAAAAAAGAAGGAGCAAGTGATACAAGAATATTGGACGCTGTCTATGGTCACGTGAAGTCTTCCTCGCAAAACCAAACATCACCGCATCGCAACGTTGACTATCAAGATTCGTATGAAGAATCCCACGATGATGTCTTAGGAAAGCGTTTAACACCTCAGCAAGCGTATCGTATGCCGATGGCTCCAGTGGTGCCAATCAACCATGAACCACGCAGTAATCTACATAGTCATTTGCAGGGCTTCCAGTCGCCGACGATGGTAAGACCTCCACTGCATTCGTTCAGCCAACCACAATACGATAATTTTAACGTATCTGCCATGGATGCATATGGAATAAAACCCGTTGCGGGAACGGGAAGCCATTATCAAACGCAAGTGCCCATGTCAGATTCGCCAACGTATGGACAACTCCCTGCAAACTCTGGCTTTCCTCAGCAATCAAATTTTGAGCAGCAACAGCCTCAGCATATCCAACAGCACCAACAAAACCAGCAGCAGCATATTGAGCAGCATTGCACTTTTCCTGAACCCCAGAGCTATCTTCCTGCCTGTCCTCAGATGCACGTTGCACAATTCCAGCAAGGTCCGCATTCACGTCCCCACCATACAGAACCGGAATTTATTGAGGATCCCAGTATACAGCAGGCTAACGGCGATGATCAACACGTGACTTGGGACAAAAAGGATTACGTTATCCCAGAACCAGAAATAATTCAACAACAAGAGTACTGGCAGAAGGCACGGAAGCAACAACGAAAACAGGAGCAGTATATTCAGCAACAGGCCGTTGCGCACCTTTTGGAGAAGGAGCGCGAGGAGCAAAAGAAATGGCAAGAAAAGAAAAAGCAGCTGGAGAAGAAAGCGACGCTTCGACTATCGTCACCGACATCATCTGTTCAGCCAACATTAGAAACAGAGAAAGAAGATAATATGCCCTGCACGAACATTCGCAAACCTGGAAAAGATGATGATGACGAGGCGTCGAAGTCAGACAACGAAGTCGATAGCTTGGGAGAGGAAGAAGAAGAAGAAGAGGAGCTGGACCGAAAGGAATTTGACGAAGGGGAACTAGACGAGGAGGAATCGGACGAAGAGCATATTGACGCGAAGCGAGTAAGCGCACTTCAAAGGGCTATTTGGCAAGAGGAAAAGGGCGCAATTGCTACTTGTTGGACACAGAATGAAGTAGAAATGGTGCTCGAAAATGATTTGCCGCGCCATTCCGACTTGTCACCAAGGCACGAGGCCCGCAGTCCGAGAGATCATTTACCAAGGGAGGAATCCCGACGAACCGGTGAACGAGCAGGACAAAGCGTGCCCTCGTTGATATTCACAATGGTAGAAGGCGATGAGGACGTCAAAAGTGTGAGTTCTGAAAGCTTCGGCAGTGATACGCATTTGGAGAGTAAACCAAGAAACGGCCGAGATAATGAGTTTGTCAATGAGATGTCCCCAACACGGCCTCAGAAGGGCCCTTGTCAGAAGAAGCGGCTTCAAGGAAAGTCTCGTTATCGATCGCAGCACCAAAAACGACTATCTCCAACAAGTCAAGAATCCTACAATGTCCGTGATAGGAAGCATCCTCATGTTGATCCAGCTGAAATCGATGCAAGAATTCTGGCAATGGCCTATGAGCAAGAATCTGCTGCATCTTCCAAGTCGGCACCAGAGTTATCCGTTTACTCTTCTGATTCCTCCCAGCATTCGTCTTATTTGGACAGGACCAGAAGGAAGAACAGAGTCAATACCGATTTCACAACATATGATTACAGGAAAGGCAAAAAGCAAAATCATTGCCAGTCGCCTGCCAGCAATCTTCCAGTTAAAGCACCTAAGGCCCACGAAAGACGCATCCGAGTGGTGGACCCAGATGCTACTTTTGTAAGTGACGAAGAAGACGAGTCAGACGATGATGACTATGATGACGCCAGCAGGACATATGAGGACGAGGATGGTAGCCGAACATACGAAGATGACGAAGAGGACTATAGCGACGAGGGCTCTCATTCGGATGATGATCATGATCATGATCATGATGAAGACTCAGTCTGGGATGAACATGAACGTCGTCACCTGCGCGCCTACGATGTCGAAGATGACGAAGAAGACCTTGCGGAAACACCAAAGCCATACTATCTACGAGATTGTTTAGAGCTTTTGCGAACATCGGAGACTGATGATCATGCCTACAGCAAACAAAAGACTGCATTGAAACATCTCCCACAACTCATTCAGGGTAAGGACAAACCTGCAGATCTGCCAGATTTAGCCGTGCCGCTGGCTCTAGAGCTGATGCGTATGGAGGACAAATTCAACATCGAAGACTTTACGGACAGCAAACTCATTTCAGCCATTGCGTTAGCGACCGAAGAACCGTTGGCCGTGGGTCAGCGATTAATTTTGTTGTTGTGGGAAGACATTGCATTTGCCGACCGTCTCAACGTATTGACGGTCTTGAGTGAAGCTGCGTTTGAACTTTCGGGGAACAAGGAACTCGAAGAATGGAACAAAACTCAATCCAAAGCAAGGTATGTTTGTCTTTTATGGTAGTTGTTGATAGTTTTTGAATCGATCCGTGTGTCGTTGTGGCTCACCTTTCTACTACAACCTAATAAATTTGCAGGCTGGATATAAACAAGGAAGTAGGATCTCGAGGCAAACGTGCCTATGTAAAGGAGAACTACAGTCTATTGAGCTGCGTTGACAATTCAACCTTGACGGGAACAGAAATGGGAAGTATTGTTTCGGCTCACGGTGAACGAGCTCTCGATCACGTTACGTCAAAGACACGTCGATGGGGCCGCGGTATCCGTCGGCAGGAGACACATACTTTGCGAAGCCGCTTCGGTCCAGTGGCTCACGTCTGGTACTACTCTTTGGTTGGAGGTTTTTTGCAGCGAAAGGACAGCACGGTTTTGTGGGGTGGAAATATTGGCGCGAGATTGCTTGCGAATCTATTTGTGACACTGGCTACCATTGTTGAGTGCTCAGGCGCTGCTCCAGGAACCGATGTTCTGGCGAAGGACCTGCTAGAGCTAGTGTGGTCGTTCCGCACCGTGGACGTGGCAGACGTGCGAATGGGAGTTCTCGTGGCAGTGGCAGCCTCTTTGTCGGTTCTATCTCAAGAGGTCGTCCTGACCATGATGTTTGACGGAGCTCTGAGCAGCCTCCCCGAAGGTTTGAAGCAAATATCGCAGCTCGATCCAGACGAAAGTTGCCGCCGACTGGCCTTGGGAATGGCCAAGGGTATCTCTGGTATTGTTGATTCGCTGCAGCCTGTTGGAAAGAGGAACGCAGTCCTTCGCTTGAACGTGTAACCTGAAGGCCTTCATGATTGCCGTATACTTTGTTGAGGGATGGCATGACATGGCATGTCACCGTTCTATTCCAACCAGAAGCTTAAACTATTCTAACCTACATTTCCACTATTTAAAAAGGTTTGTTCTGGAAAACGATTAGTCCGACGAAATACGGTCCAAATTCGCATACAATATTATATAGTCCGGTTATATTCAGGTACTAATCCAGAGTAGCTGGTGAGTGCTCTTTATATGATTTGTTTTTCCGACGGTTTCGAACGAAAACCTGAAGCGCTATCCAATGCACCAAAACCTGAAGCACGAGCACAGAACAAAACTCAGAATTTAGAGATTCAAAATATCGAAAATAAGTGATCTTGCTTCGTTCGTTGCTGCAACTCTTCGGGATAAAGTTGTTCTGCTGGAACTCCAACAGGAGAATGCTCGTCTACGAACTCAAGTGGCCGAGGAAACAGACAACAAGCACGACATCTTGGTGATGCCGTCCATGGGTTCCGCGGAAAGTATCGAATTGCAATTGCTAACCAGCAAGCAGTTTACAATTTGTGTACGCAACGAGTCAAATTTGGCTGGAAGGGAGTTGATCTGTTGGGTGGCCAGTTCTCTAATCTACACGAGAGCAGTCTTGATACGCTTGCTGAAGCTACGATTTTTTTTATAAATGGCGAATACGAACAGTGCGGTCACGTTGGTGCGACGATACTTCATTTTTGCTTTCACATTGATGCGAGCATGGACGTCGAGAATCACATCCTCGTTTGGCGAGGTGCTACCCCCTGAATCTACTATAGGATATTTTACCATCGACGGGCTACACGGTGACATTCCTAATTTCGATTACGGTTACATTACCTTCTACCTTGACGCAGTTCCAAGAGAAAAAAATGTTTAAGTTTGCCGCAGTTTGACATCATTGAACACTTGGCCAATCCTTTGAAGGAAGTACACGTCGATCGCTATGTTGACATTGATGAGCTTGTCGCTTTTTTTCGGCGCCGAGACAACCCTGGTGTACGAATCCATTGACAGCATTGGCTGTCATCCTATGCGGAATTAAGAAGTAAGGATGATTGAAAAGGCAAAAAAAATCACGACTGTACAAGTACAAGATAGGAGCAGATACATTAAATAATGACGATGATGATGATGATGTGGCACTCAGCAAGAAGAATTTGAAAAAGACAAAAAATTATGAATTGCAACAGCACCCCACCACATATCAATGGCCCCTGGCGGGGGGGTACGCCAACCACTCTTCTTTTTTAGCTAGAGTTAGAGTTAACTCAACTGCGGAGTTATTGGGTCATTGGTGTAGCCTCCAGTACACTTTCTACATGAACAAGAAGAAGTTGTATGTGGACCTATGATAATTGTCGTAACCTGAAATATATGGACAATAAATTAGGGTTTGAGTTAACATAAATATTTCAGACTGCGAC
>Ga0100391_1004363_pt1 | contig 13700 bp, 10 predicted proteins | sample CryGeymeta201515_FD_81541 | JGI IMG/M metagenome (GOLD analysis project Ga0100391, IMG submission 81541) | Groundwater microbial communities from Crystal Geyser aquifers in Utah, USA - Crystal Geyser metaG 2015-15 | ecosystem: Environmental > Aquatic > Deep subsurface > Groundwater | place: USA...
TCTATGAAAAATGATTTGTCTTTGAGATTTCACTCCGCAAAGTTAACTCAAAAGTTATCATCTTGCAAGTTTTTCAGCTGTTTAATTTCAGCAGTTAATTCTGTCACGCTTACCGCACAACGGTTCTCAGCTATACGCAGGCAGGGCCTTCACCACTGAACTTTCCTACGAAGAACTGAACTTTAAATTTACCACTTTCCTGTCCTACGAAGCACAAAACCCCTGCTTGCGTATAGGTGATGTTATCGCTTCGGTGTTCTTTCATTCGGTATCGTTTTCTGCGTTGGCAAAGACATACTCTTTGACAAGTTTTGGCTTGTGCGGTTGGGTTTCGTGCGACTTGGCAATGTGTATGGCTTTTGGGGAGGGAATATCTACTAAATACGTCAATAAATGTTCAGCCCAAGCTTTCGATAGTAATGGAGGAACAGCATTTCCAACTTGTACATAATAATTTCTTTGAGTTTTTGAAATCAGTTGAAAATCATCAGGGAATGACTGAAATCTCAATCCTTCTCGAATTGTAATCATTCTGTCTTCTTCATAATGTATATTACACCCAATATTTGGGCGGTTAAAATGCGTATTTATCGTGTAATTTGGTTTTTCCGGGTCAAGCCTTCCATAAGTAGTAGTTCTACCTCCAGTACTTTTGAAATACATAATCCTTTTTGTTGAAACACTATCTGGTATGTCCATATAATTGCCTCCTGGTTTGACGTAGCTAATTATTTCTTTGTCTGTTGGACTTGAATATGGAACTATATGTAAAGTTGTTTTATCAGCTTTTTTTCGCATTAAGGTCTGATATTCATTTTTCGGCTGGTGTTTATATTTTGTTTCTCCGCTTTCTGTCGGTGAATCCAAATCAGAGATTGCTTCAAAAGAAGAAATCCATTTTCCCTTACCCTCTTTGTTCTCAAAATGGGTTTGTGGTGGTGCTGAAATATCAACTCCTACTTTGTTGCCAATTATAAAAACTCTTTTTCTTCTTTGAGGCACACCGTAATCGGCTGCGTTAAGTGTGTAAATATTGATATGATAACCGATGTTCTCAAATGCTTGTTTTAAGTTGTCTATTACTTTTGAGCCATCAGCTGCTTTAGAAGATTTAATACCTGTAACATTCTCAAAAAGGAATATTTTCGGTTGAACTTTATCTACAACATCTAGGTAAGAATAAACTAAGGCTGATCTATCATCATTAGGGTCTCTTTTGCCAATTCCTGAAAACCCTTGACAAGGAGGACCACCAATGATAATGTCAGCATTTGGTATTGTGTTTAAATCAAATTTTGTAATATCTTCATTTACTATATGGTCTCCGATATTCAATCTGTATGTATCACAAGCATCCTTCAAAATGTCATTTGCCCAAATCAAATCATAGCCAGCTTGTTTAAATCCTAAATCTAAACCACCGCATCCTGAAAATAAACTTATTACTTTATTATTATTTTTTTTCATAATCTTCTGTCTTCTACAAGGTCAGCTAAAAAGAGTTCAAAGAAATTTGTCATTTCAGTGCTCGAATTAAATCCTAAGTTGTCCTTAGAAAAAATAATTTTGGCAACCTCTTCATCCAATTGCCTTCTTGGTGTTGATAATCCTTCGTAACCGCTTACTGAAACATTTAAATTGTTGAGGTTTTCAAAGGCAGTTACAACAGAATCAATTGCATCTTTTGTAAGTTGTCTAAGGTCAGGAACCTTTATTTCATTAATGTGAAACCCTTCCAATTTTCTTAAACCCTCTTGATTATTTGAATGAATTTCAAATTGAATTTGCCCAAAACAAGAATTTAGATATGCAGTAATAAATTTGATTTGACTGGAACTCGAGATTGTTGTATTCGTGTTGCCATTTTGAAAACCAGCTAAATAAAAGAAATTAGTAGAAAGTACTACTGGTGCAGAAAAAGGATTGTAATAGCAAGTATGTTTAGTCCTTTCTGCTCTAGGAATTAGAATGTCAAAAGAAATCCTATTTCTGAATGCCGCATTTACGATTTGTCTCCACTTATCTGAATCTGTTGCATTATTGGTAGTAAATATTGAATTAAGTGAAACATCTACTTGATGAATAGGGTCTAATCCATTTGGCGAATTGTCGTCATATTGAGTTGGAAAATGTATTGCAGGCTCTTCTTCTAGATTCGATTGTTCTAAGATTAATCTTCTAGCACTTCTACTGTTTTTAATACCATAACCTTTATTTGAATTTAAAACTCCTGAATAAGGTGCTTTGGTGAAATCAGGAAAAATGATTTTTGAACCACCACTGTTTTCTGCTCCTCCACGTTTTTTGGTAGCAAAAAAGATGTCCAGAGGCTCTAGGAACGGAAGAGAATCTAAAGTTTGAAATTTATCGGCTGGGTCATTAAAAAACATTTTCCAATTCGCAGATGGATCAATATTTCTATCAGTCACTTTTAATGTATAATTTGCGGTTACTATACTACTATTAGTGGAAGAAAGAATTGATTTTATATCATTTGGACGGGAAAGTAAGTCTGAGTCAATAATCCTCAAAAATTTTATTTGGGTTGACGGCTGTTTACTTAAAACAGTAATTACTGTAGTTACCTTGAAGTCCTCAAAGTAATTTCTTGGGTACAAAATGATAGATTCAACTTTATCTAAAAAGAATTGCTTTAAATGTTCGCCTTCTTCATTGTTTAAGAATTTAGCCATTAAAATTAATCCAGCTCTACCTTGAGAGTTTATGTAATGCCAAGAATAATTTACGAAGTAAAAATATAAATTTGGTTGCGATGCAAGAGTAACGAAATTCGTTTGTCCGTTACTGTTAATTGCATTATTCATTAGAGCCTTATCTGCAATTGTTATCGGTGCATCAGGATTATCATTTCTTAAAAAAGGTGGATTCATCAATAAAACGTCAAACCCTGAGTTATTTGGATTACTAAAGGTATTGCCAGTAATAATATTTGCGTTTGTGGTATTATTTACTCCTGAAAGATTTTTTGAAACCAATCTGAAAGTTGCTAATTGAGCTAAAAATGGGTCAATTTCAATTCCAGTAACTTGATTTAATAATTGATTATGACTTTTTATAATTGCACTTGACAGGTTAAGTATATTCAAGAAATCATAAGCAGCATCCAATAAAGCACCATCACCAGAACAAGGGTCGATTACAGTTGAGTTTTCGTTTTCGATTGTCACAGTTGCCAATAAAATTGACAACTCTGTATCGGACATTATTTTTCCTTTTTTATGAAGTGTATTTTTATCGTAAACTTTTGAAGTCAAAAGGTTGAAAATATACTCAGGTAATGGGTTATCGGAAACAGCTTGAGAACTATAGCTATTTAAAGCTTGTATAGTATTCTTAAAATACTGAATAATTGATGTACTGAAATTTTCGGGAAATATTCTATTTGTTGAATTAGGGTGATCGGAAAATACTTGATTAAAATCTAACTGTAAAACTCGGTTGTAGTTATTGATTAGTTTTGTAATGAAAGTTTGTAGATTATCATTAGCGAGTGGAAAAGTCCTGAAAAAGCTTTGATTCGGATTGCTTGTTTGATTGTAATAATCTTTTAAATAAGCAAAAGCCAATAATCGAAAAAATTCATAAAGTGTAATTTCATCTGCTAAGTCTTTGTTTAGTGACAAACTATTACTCACACTTTGATAATTTTGAACAAACGTATCAATTATAGGTTGCCAATTATTATCCCAATTGGGCTGTGTTCGATTATAAATAATTGGTAAAATTTGTTCAAATGTTGCTTGAAAGTCAATACTAGTTTGTGTAGCGTCTCGATTTTGTGGATTAAATGGCGTATGTGACTTCGGATTTCCTTTTAGTATGCAAGTTGAAATTGGACCTTGTCTGTCTGCAAATAAGATTAACTCCTCAATATTCGTTAAACAAAAATACTTCGGATAATTTGGTTCCCAGTAAGGCGAAAAATCAGAGACATATGACCTTGATTGGTTTTGAAACCTTTGTGATGTAACATCACGTGCTGTTTTTTTTACTTCGATAACAAAAATGTATCTATTTGAAGATTTTAACTTAATTGCAAAGTCAGGTATTATTGTACTATTTGGAATAGCAGGATGATGCACTAATTCCATCACAGAGTCATAGCCACAACTGGTGATTGCATTCTTAATTGCATTTTCAACAACAGGATGAAAGCCAGTAACTTCATCAGAGTTATACCAAAGGTTTATCATTTCAATTTAAGTATTCTTTTATTTCATTAATTAATTCATCAACCGTTAATGATGAACTGGTTTTTTCATTGTATTCGTCAATCAGCACCAAATCAATTTGTTCAATTATATGCGTTTGCCCGTTTTCATATCTGCTCACATTCATCAATTCTTTTCCTAGCAATTCCAATTTTTTTATGGTCTGCTCTGAAAGTTCATTTATGTCAATTACTTTCACTTCTTTAAATTCGTAAAGTTGTATTTTTCTCAAACCATTTCCCTGACTTCTTGAATTGCTTAGTGTATTTAATCTCGTAAAGGATGAGTTTAAAATTGAAAAATTTGCTAATTCATTATCCTTGATATTGAGAATATAAAAGTTATCAGAAGACAAAAACTTGTTTGGGTTATAGATGAAATCAATATTGTTTCGTAAATAATAATTGAAGATAAAATTGCCTGTTGCTTTCAAATTGATTTTATACCAATCTCTTTTAGTTTCAATATCTCTTTTAACTGCTATAAACTTTTGTGCAGGTGTTTTTAGAATTTCATTTTTGACTGATTCTAAATATTGTTTAGTTTCATTAGAGATGGACCCATTAACGGCTAGAATGTAAGCATTTTCTTGATTTACAATGTAGGTTTTAATCTGTGAAACATCTTTAACAATTGGTTTTAGCTCAGGAAGTTCATTTTTTGAGAAAATAAAATGGCTATTTATTACTGCCGATGTTCCTCTTTGGATTGGTTGAGAAACAATTGTTTTAAGTTCTTTAAACAGGCTGGATTTGAAATTGATTACACTGTGATTGTTGAAACTATAAGTCAATAACTCTTGCTGTTTTAATTTTAAACAATTTGCATTAAAGCCATTATAAGTTTTTAAATCGCTCAAATCATTCAGCGGATAATATGATATAGATTTCTTATGGTTCTTGTCTTTTACAAATTTTATAACAGTAGCACCTATTTCTACATTGTCAAAGGCACTTTTTTTGAAATGATAAATACTTTCTAAGTGTCCTAGTTTAAGGAAAGATTCTTTTAAAAATTTTCCAAAACTGCTGTAGAGCCAACTGTCATATATCACAGCAACCATAACACCACCATCCTTTAAATGCAAAATGGACTTCAATAAAAAGTAGATATATAAATTTGATTGTGAAGGAATAGTTGATAACAGAGAAGACACATTGTATCTGATGCTTTCTTTTGAATTAGCACCATCTGATAATAGTTCTTGTCTTACATAGGGCGGATTTTGGACAACTAGGTCGAACTTTTCGCTGACTGGTAAGTCAAAGAAACTGCCCTTAATTAAAGTTCTATTTGGGCTTTCGTAAAACTTATTTATTTCTTCAGTGATTAGATTAATGGCAATTTCAATACCTTTTAAATGGCAATTTGAAAAGTCTTCAGTCATTGCTTTAAAAAAAGTGTTTGGTCCAATACAAGGATCAAGTATAGAAGAATTTGGTTTTAAATTGACTCTTAGTAATCGAATCATAAACTTAGCAAGAATTGCAGACGTAAAAACCTGTCCTAAATTTTCATCTTGTTTAGGTTTATTAGTTTTAGTCTCAAAATCCTTTGAAAAGAATAATTCTAATTGCTCTTCAAAAGTTTCAATTACCTCTTCTAATTCTTTGTACGGTTCACAAACATTATTAAGCATTTTTAAGACTTTTATATTTTACTTGTTCCTCAGCTACTTTCAAAGCTGTCAAGGCTGATTCTTCATCTCTTACAATTGAGTAAAGCTTGTTAGCAAGCCACAATGATTCAAGTTCTTCAATAGGTATTTTAAAGAGTTTATGCAACTTTGTTAAATCTTCTCTTTTTAAGGGTTTTTGGTCATTTTCAACTTTGCTTAGAAAGCCTTCTCCGATTCCAAGCTGATATGCAAGCTCTCTTTGTTTAAGACCAGCTTGTTCCCTCAATTCTCTTATTTTCTGCCCAAGTGTCATTGTCTAATTTTGTACTTGTCTAATTATGGTCAAAAGTAATAGATTATTTTGAATAGTTCTGTCGAGCGTTGGAAAAAAATGGCTCTTTTGGTTTTTTGAGCGTTGGCTTGTGTGTCGGAAAAACCAAATGTGCCATTTGTGCGGCTGGCTTTTTACACTGAGCGATAACGGCCGAAGCTAGGTGCAGGCGGGCATTTCAAAGCAATAAATATTCAATAAATAGGGTCTGCTGAAAAACTCAGGGACATAAAAATATTACTTCATTTTCAAAGGATTTGAAAAAAGGATTCAACGGATAAAGTCGTCTTTGAAAAATTGACTTTGCTGCTGAAAAATGCTCAAGTCGATGAATCACCCATTTTTCCCAGCTTGCTGAAAAACTTTCATATTCTGAAAATATCCGCCATAGGAATCCCAGCCCGGCCAATTTGACCAGGTTGAGAACCAAAAGTGTGCTTGCAATCCATGTTTCACTTGTTTCCATCAGCTTGGCTTTGATACGGTTTAGTCCGTAGCCTGTTTTAGCCTGACCAAACTTCCCTTCTATTGGATTGCGCTCGCCCGGACTTAGGTGAATTGGCACTGCCGGTGGTCTGCCTAGTGGCTTGGCTATGAGCCTGATGCCTTTTTCTTTGAGCAAGGCTCTGTTAACTCGCGTACAATAAATCTTGTCGGCCAGTACTTCTTTTGGATAAAAACCAAATCTGCTGTGGTATTGTTCTATGTATTGCGGCATATGAACTCCTTCGTTGAATGCTTCCCAGCTTAGCTTGTCAAGGAAACTAATGCCATCGATCAGTGAGACTTGAATCTTAGCACCAAATTCTACTTTTGCCTGGCTTTTGCCTCTTACTATTGGGCGCACATGAGGTTGATGAATGCTCACTATGCGATGATCAATACTGTGTTTTCTCTGCTCGAACATCTTATTCTGCTGTTGGTAAAGCGTTTGAATGACAAGCAGGTATTTGTAGTCTTTGCTCTTTAGAGGAATGGTTGCATAGGTGTCTAAGAGCCTGTTTATGTTTCGGATATTTCGTTTGAGGAATCTTAGCTGTTCTCCTACTGCTTTTCGTATGATTTTGCGTGATTTGTTTCTGTTCTGCGCTACCTCCAAATATTTTTTACGGGCTTTCTGTCGGTATGTCCGTGGCTTTTCTTTGTGGATAGTGATATCATACAACTGATCTATCAATTGCTCTGATTTTACTCTGGCATCCGAAAGTAAATCCAGATCTGTTGGATAGGCAATGTCTTGTGGGCATGCTGTTGCGTCCATAATCAATTTGCCTTTATTGCTACTGGACTGGTCATCATTATCAGATGCATCGTCTTGGTCTTGCTCCTTTGGTGCTTGCTGTTGTGAATCATATCGTGCTTTTAGCATTACGATTTGCTCGTTGATGGCGTTGACCAAATCCATTCCCAGTCGTTTGCGAAAAACTGTAAGCAGCGATGCATCAAAGGGTTCTTGATTGCTAAAACTGGCATAGCCCAAAAAGTATTGCATGTAGATGTTCTCTGATATCTGCGCAACTGTTTCTCTGTCGTCCAGGTTGCACAGGTGCTTGATGATGATCGAACCGATCACCACACGTGGGCTAATGGGGTGACGGCCAGTAGGTGAATATCCTTTGTGTTTTTGATAGGTCACGCAGACTTCGTCCCATGGTATCAAATTGGCTAAAACGACCCAGCGGTTACTGGGGTTGAGTGTCTGTTCAAATGGCGTCTCAAATCCTTCGATTGTTAGCTGTTTTGGACTCACATATTTGGGGCTGTCTGCACGCTTTTTGTACCTCTGTTGCATATTGTTTTGCGTTTAAATCTTCAAATATACGTATAATACTCTCAGAAACATGATGTTGATGGTTTTTCAGCAGACCCTAAATAACCATACCTATTTAATGTATTCTGCTTTAGAACAGCACTATCTGCCCGCTTGCATTTAGCTTTTGTTATGAGCAATTTTAATTCTTCATCATTGATGTAAATACATTGGTGTCCATTTCTCCAGTATGCTTAAAAATTATCAAATTGTATTGATCATATAAAATAAAACTGGGAAAACCTCCAATATCATTGCAATCCGAACAAATTTCATTAATAAATTTTCTCATTCTGTAATGAGGGTTTCGTTTCTCCCCATATGAATAAACATCTAAAAGATAGATATTAAAATTTAAAAGATATTTATTAATGTATCCTAAATAATTTTTCTTCCTAACCCAATCATCTGGCGAAATCAGGATTATATCCAATTCATCAATTTTACTAAGATCATTTAATAATACTGGTACACTTTCAGAACTGTTTGGGCACCAATTAGTAAAAAATATTAGAAGTTTATATTTGTTTGAATTACTTCTTAATAGATAGTCTAATTCAGAACTGTTAATTGAATAGATGTCAATTATATTTTCATTCCTAAATTCATTGGTGGTGTCAATTTTACTAATTGTGAATTCAATTTGGCGTTCATTATTTAAATTTAAATAGTATGGGTCAGTTATAGAGCAAGAGCATAATGACACCAAAGCAATAATTAAAATTTTCGACATGATAAGATCAATTTAATAATAGAGGCCGTCTAAAAAGTCAGGGATATGTTCTTTAATATCGAATATTTGACTTTTACCTCGAATAGGTATCCGAATAAAACAACGTCGATAATACTTTTTAGACAGCCTCTTCAGTTTTAATTATTGATTAATTACGACCGACAATTTGGAGGATATAACCCCCATACTGGCCAATTGCAGAATTATACTCAATAACGCCTTCTGGAATAACAACTTTCTGGTATGGCAAATTCATTTCAGAAGTTACTTCAATCTCAAAATCTTCGTCAACATAGAATTTAATATCCTCTTGCGATAAAAAGACAGGTGATGACGTAAATTCCAAAATAATAGGTTCGATCACTCCAGTTGAGGCATTATAGACTATAGGAGTTACTATTTCACGACCCTCAAACGTTCTGCTATCTATAACATTAGTGTTTTTTGGAAACCATTTACAAATGCCCAATTTTCTACAATTGCTTTTTTTCCTCCACAATGTCGCGATAGGTCCTCTTGATTTGTTCGAACTTATTAATGCAACCTCTGAACTAGATACAGAAATTTTCAATTCAAGCATTGCAGTAGAATCTTCTTCGTCAGAAGACTTTAGGGTTGACTCACTTTGTCTTTTTTCTGCATTTAACACATCCGTTTTGTCGCATGACGAAATTAATGCAAAAATGGAAATAATTCCAATAAGAAAAAACATTTTTTTCATTTGAATGAAAATTAAATTGTGCCCTACCTTGTTATGCTGTTTTCGGGTCAACTTTTTCAGCCGTTAATCGCATTTGATTTTCAGACTGTTTGCGGTTCTTTTCGTTTTCTTACCATAAAGTGATTGACTTTAACCGTGTTAGTCTACTTCAAATTGCTCATAACGGTTTGCGGCTATGCACCGTTGCCATTTTTACCTTGTATTCCCTTTAAAGAATTAGAGCTTAAATTTACGAGTAATTTTCCTATGAAACACCAAGTTGGCAATGGTGTATGAGCCGCTGTTAGCAACTGGGCGTTCTATTCATTTTGTGGTGGGGCTGGCAAGCTCTTTGACAAGTTTTGGCTTTAGCGGTGGGCTTTTCGAGCGACTTGGCAATGTGCTTGACTGCGAAGCATAGTCTTTAGAAGTCTTTTATTGAACGATAATTCTTCTTGTAATTAAGGATTTGTTATTTTGAATTTTCACGATATAAAGTCCGGGGTTTAATTGTTTAATGTTAATCTGGTTTGTATATGACACTGGTTTTGTCTTAAAAGCTGTTCTTCCGTTTATGTCTACAATTTCAATAGTAGTATTCAATACTTGATAATCTACTGGAAAGTCAATGTTTAATTGTGAATTAGCAGGGTTGGGATAAACTTTAATTTCAGCTATTTCAGCATCGTTTTCAACAACATTTACCGTTGTGTCCGAAATGCCAAAAACCCAATAGTTTTGTTGTGAACCATAAACAAAATTTGAGCAATTAACATCGCCGCTTGGGCTGTATCGCATTTCACCAGCAATAGTATATTTATAATCGTTGTGTTTTACCACTCCATAAACTCTTTCAGTAGTGTGACCACCGATGCATTGTTGCCAAAGCAGATTGCCAATGCTGTCAACTTTAAATATCCAGATTGAGGGCCTTTCAGGACTGTTGGATGGATTGCCTATAACATCACCATTAAAAGACTGTGTGTTAGCAAAAACCATAAAACCACCATCGGATGTTTGAAAAATTTTCTTTGGAGACTCCCCATTAGAACCTCCATAGCATTTTTGCCAAATGATTTTTCCTTCAAAGTCAACTTTTATTAACCACACATCATGATCACCATGCCAACCGGAACCTTCAAGGTCGCCATCATTAGAGCCACCAATTCCAGCAATCAGATAGCCATTTTCAACTTCCAATAACCTGTTGACAGCTTCGGGACCACTCCCTCCATAACATTGGTGCCATTCGGGATTTCCTAAACTATCCATTTTAAAAACAATGGCATCAGCACCACCTGGGGCCGGATAAACTATACAATCAACATTGCCACCAATACCATTGGGTTTACCGTATAAACCTGCCAGATAGCCACCATCACTGGTTTGGATTATGCCGTTGACAAACTCAAACTGTGATGAGCCTATAGATTGATCCCATTCAGTATTACCGGCACTGTCCAGTTTTATTACCCAGCCATCGTAACCACCATGCCAGTTACTGATATCTCCCCCTTCTGAATCTATTTGTGCAGTTGCAATAACACCCCCATCAGCAGTAGGTTCTCCATATTGGTCACCCCCCAGTACACCAATAGTATTGCCCAAAGCCCGTTCCCAAATTATATTACCTAAACTGTCGATTTTTGCAACCCACAGATTGTAGTCATCAGGATAAGGCTCTAAAGCAGCACCGCCAATTAGGTAATAATAAGGGTTACCAATAGCTTTAACAATTCTGAAAGCGTGTGCATAATCGAAACAATTCTGCCAAATCAGGTTGCCCGAATCATCGATCTTTATCAACCAACCGCCACCATTTCCTTCAAAACATACAACTTCTCCTCCTCCTGTTCCTGCAATACCCGTAACCAAATATCCATCATCGGTTTCAGCAATATCATAACCCCAGTCAGAAGCCATACTTCCAAAACTCTGTTGCCAGTCGATTTGGAATTGGCCATAGGAAAGTAAATGGATAGTTAGAAAAGCAACAATTAATGTAATCAGTTTATTCATATCTGCCTCCTCTGACAATTGGTATCTCCCCCTATCCTAAGATGCAGAGGGTGATACCAATTTATATTCTATTTGCTGATCACTATTTTACCCGACTGGCTGAATCCTGCCGCTTTAATAGTGTAAATATAAACACCAGGTTTGATGGTCCGGATATCCCATAGTTTCTGTCCTTGCTGCCCGGATACTTCGAGTATTTCAACAGTGCTACCTGTTGTATTGGTAACTGTAATTGTTGCTTCGGTTTCATCCCCAGGCAACGAATAGTCAAATGCTGCCCATTGCTTTGCCGGGTTAGGCTTGACAGAGATATTCAACCCGTGGGCTTTTCCAAGTGCATTCGGATTGATGATGTTACTGCTTTTATATCCTGCTGTTCCATCTGCTTCCGGGCAATTTACATAATATTCGTTGTAAACGCCTTCAAGTATGCTTTTTGCTTGGGCACCTGCTACTCCGGTACTGTTGGCGGCAATAAAAACAAGATCGGCTTTTTCTGTACTATCCAACTGGAATGTGTTCCTGCCTTCCTGATAAAGCGTTTGGTGCAGGTTCAGCATATCAATATAGTAATTATGTTCAGTCAGTTCATTGCCCTGCAGGTTATAAAGCTGTGGTAGCATATTGGCCAAAGTAAAAGCATCTGTGAAGTTTTCTTCGCTAATGTAAGATGAAATAATCTGCCTGTCAGAAGTAATACCTCCAAGATTGTCCAGCCAATTCCGCAACTCAACATAATCAGCAACTGTGTCATTCAGGTTGCTACGGATAATGTCGTGTGCTGCACGGGTATAGGCATGTTTGTATCCGGCCATTTGTTGTTGTAAGGCTGTTTTATAAGTTGTTCCTTCTGCTAATTGCTTCAATAGATCTATCATGTATTCAGGTAGTGGTTCGTCCTTGTTTTCCAGATAGCTTATCAAAGTATCCTTTTTGAGCTCGTCGGGGTTAGCAGCCAGGATATCAAACAAGGCTGATTCGGTAAAGACGTCTGTTTTATCAGCTGCTTCTTTTAATACGTCAAAGGATAAATGGGGAGAATCACCAAGCAATTGGGCGCGAAGTTCCCACATGTCATCGGGCTGGGCTGTCTGAATGTCTATGATTTCAGCCTCCGTATCTCCGCCATCAATATAACTGTCGTACAATGCTTTTACATTGTTGTAATCGGTCAGCTTATCATAATATGTAAGTTCTGCATCTATTTTTTGTTGCGCAGTCAAAACAAGATTCAGTTGGTCATCATAATGAGGGTTACAATTGTTGGTAGCACTCCTGCCCACTTTGGCAACATGGTAAATTTTATCATCATCGGGTATTTCATCGTTTTCGCTTTGGTTGTAGTAATAACCCACCAAATGCTCGCCACCGTTATAAAAATGCCATGTGGCCCCGTTTTGTGTAAATGTATTTCCGGCAGTATAATTATCATTGCCCTGTTCTGATTGAATGCCTGAATGTTTGTCAAACTCGAAATCGTTCACATAAAAATCAGCATAGTTATTAACATTATCATTGCAGTAGTATGCAAGGCCTTCATAACGATAATCATTTCTCCAGTTCTTTCCATCCGAAAAATTGGCATAGCTTAAGCCTTCAAAATCATTACCAAAAACCTCATTAACAGCTTCTGAATTATTAATGATGATACCAAAGTAATCTGAATTCGGGCTGCCCGTATATTTACTGAAATCATTATCCTCATAGGCAAAGCCTGTTATATTATCCGAGTAAATACCAGCCCCGCAATCCCATAAGTGGCCAATTTCAAAATCGGAATGCAGCACGCTGGCATTATTCATTTCGCGGGCTTTTACTCCATAAGCGTTGTCAGTAAAATCTGCCCGGTACACACTAAATGATACAGTACTGCCACCATCGTTTAAGGCACTTACAGCACTATAAAAGCCAGTAAAAGTACATTTGTCGTAGCTATTCACAGGGCATGGGTATTGCGGTGAATTGCAAATTGCCTTTACACCAAACTTAGCGTCATAACCGGCAATGGCACTGTTCCATGTCGAAACTCCTTCAACCTGGTCCTCCACACTAAAATCACATGCATAGAAGTTAATTCCTTTAACATGAGCGGCTAAGTTCCATTAATAACAGCAAAAAGTAGTATCTTTGCTTTATGAAGCAGATAACAGAAATCAAAAAGAAGTTCAAGGCCTTGCCATCCTCAGTTCAGGTTAAATTGCTTGACGAGTTGTTGCAGGAACACGAAATGAGTGGCCAGGTGATAGAAACAGTCAAA
>Ga0100391_1004366_pt1 | contig 13695 bp, 10 predicted proteins | sample CryGeymeta201515_FD_81541 | JGI IMG/M metagenome (GOLD analysis project Ga0100391, IMG submission 81541) | Groundwater microbial communities from Crystal Geyser aquifers in Utah, USA - Crystal Geyser metaG 2015-15 | ecosystem: Environmental > Aquatic > Deep subsurface > Groundwater | place: USA...
AACCACGCCCGCGCCGCCCTATCAATTCACGAAAGCCCTTGTGTGACAGGATGCCCCGACCATGGCGAGAGACGAGCCCCAGTTCGATCCGGCCCTGGCGCTCGTCAGCGAGGACAGCCGCGTCGATTGGGTCCGCCTGCGTACATTGCTGGTGCTGCGGTGGCTGGCGATCCTCGGACAGACAGTAACCGTGGTAACCGCCGCCTTCTATATCGGCCTGCAGGTGGAAATCGGACTGTGCTTCCTCGCCATCGGGGCCAGCGTCGTTTCCAACCTCGTCGCGATGTCGATCTTCCCGGAAAACCAGCGCCTCAGCGACCGGGACGCCATGCTGACGCTGCTGTTCGACCTGTCGCAATTGGCGTTCCTGCTGTTTTTGACCGGGGGCCTGAACAACCCGTTTTCGCTGCTGATCCTTGCCCCGGTCACGATCTCGGCCACGGCCCTGACGATGCGCTCGACGATCATCCTCGGGGCGCTGGCGATCTTCCTGATCTCGTGCCTGTCGCTATGGTATCTGCCGCTGACGACACTGTCGGGCGAGGTTCTGGCACTGCCGGGCTTGTTCATCTTCGGATTCTGGGTCTCGCTGGTGATCGGAATCGTGTTCCTGTCCGCCTATGCCCGCCGTGTCGCGTCGGAAACGCACCGGATGTCCCAGGCCTTGCTCGCCACGCAGATGGCGCTGGCGCGCGAGCAGAAACTGACCGATCTGGGCGGTGTGGTGGCGGCCGCAGCGCACGAGCTTGGAACGCCGCTGGCGACGATCAAGCTTGTTTCGACGGAACTGGTCGAGGATCTGGCCGCGTATCCGGAATGGGCCGAGGACGCCGCACTGATCCGTGAACAAGCGGACCGTTGCCGCGATATCCTGCACTCCATGGGCCGCGCCGGGAAGGACGACAAGCTCCTGCGCCGCGCGCCCCTCGGCGTCGTGTTGCGAGAGGCGGCAGAGCCCCACGCCAATCGTGGCATCGACCTGCATTTCGATGTCCGCCGAAGCAATGAGGACGCGGACCCCGACACGCAGCCCGAGATCTGGCGCAGACCCGAAGTGATCCACGGCATTCGAAATCTCGTGCAGAACGCCGTCGATTTCGCTCGCGCCGAGGTCTGGGTCGAGGCTGTCTGGGACGACCGCATGATCCAGGTGACGATAACCGATGACGGCGCGGGCTTCCCGCCAGACCTGCTCGGCCGTCTTGGCGACCCGTTCTTGCGCCGCCGCAATCGGGTGGAGCAGACGGTGCGTCCCGGATACGAAGGCATGGGCCTGGGCCTGTTCATCGCCAAGACCTTGTTGGAGCGCTCCGGGGCGCAGGTGCAATTCCTCAATGCCGGCGACCCGTTCCTGACGGCCGCCGATGCCAATGGCTTGACAGGCGCGCGGGTGGAAGTCTTGTGGAATGATGCCGCCTTGCGCCCAGTCGATGGCAACGGCGGCGCGCTCGGGCAGAACCAGCTCATAATAGATTGATTCTCATGGTATTGTTTCCATACGGGAAAAAACCCGCCCCGCTGCTTTCCAAATTCATTAACCAGCCGTTAACTGTTGTCCGACAATGTCTGTCCGTGGGGCTGACAGACGGGAACGGCTTTGGACAACGCCGCAACACTGATATTCATGGCCATTACGCTGATCACCGCCTGCCTTGCCGTGGTGTTGACGACTCACCTGTTGGTGCAACGCGGAAACGCGGCACGCATCAGCGCTGGGCGCGCCGATGCGGTGGCGCGCGGATCGGACGTGCAGCGTGTGTACCGGTTTCGCGAAAGCTACCTTTTGTCGGATATCGACACGGATGATGCGTTCCTCGATCCCGACATCGACCGCAGCTTGGCCTTCAAGCGTCTCGTGGCCGCATTGTCGCAGCTCAGCACCGATCTCATGCCGCGCCTCGACAGACTTCTCGACCGGGGAGAGGCCTTCTTGCTCGACGGTCGGATCGGAACCGATCAGATCCTGATCGGTGGGCGGCTGGATGCCGACGATGTCGTGGTCCTGTCTGTCAACCCGTCGGGCGGCAGCGCGGGCCGTCAACCTGTCGATGCCGCTACCCTCGATGCCTTGCAATCGGAACTTGCGGATCTGCGCCTTGCGCTGGATTGCGGCGGCATTGCCATATGGCGGGAGGGCGAAAGCGGGCGTGTGACATGGGCCAACGCGGCCTATCTCGACCTTGTGGAAGAATTGCGGGGCGATGCCCCAAGTTGGCCCCTGCCCCGCATTTTCGCCACCCAGTTGAAGTCAGCTCTTGCTGACGGCACCTCGTGCCGATGCCTTATCGAGATGCCCAGCCGGGAGGAACCGATCTGGTTCGAAGTCGGGCGCGACCCGTTGCCCGGTGGCAGCGCCGTTTTCACCGCGCAGCCGATCGATCAACTGGTGCGCGCGGAAACCCACTTGCGGGAGTTTGTCCAGACCACCACCAAGACATTCGCGGCCCTTCCCGTCGGGCTTGCCGTTTTCGATCGCAAGCGCCAGTTGGTCACCTTCAACCCCGCCCTGGTTCAATTGACCAATGCGGGCGTCGACTTCCTGTCATCCCGCCCGGATCTGCGTGCATTCCTCGACAGGCTGCGCGACCGGCAGCGAATGCCCGAGCCGCGCGACTACAGGTCCTGGCGCGACGATATCGCGATGCTCGAGGAAGGCGCCGAAAGTGGCACCTACCAGCAATTGTGGGAACTTCCGGACGGCAAGTCCTTTCGCGTGATGGGTCGGCCGCATCCCGACGGGGCGATCGCCTTCATGTTCGAGGATATCAGCGCCGAGCTTTCGCTCACCCGGCAGTTCCGCGCCGACCTGGAAATGTTCCAGGCCGTGCTCGACGCGGTTTCATCGGCCATCGTGGTCTTCAGCGCCGACGGTGTGATGATCGGTGCGAATGAAGGCTACACCCGGCTTTGGGGCGTCGATCCGCTGGACTTATCCACCATGCCACGCCTGTCGGAGGCGACAAGGATGTGGGCGACCCAGTGCAAACCCAGCGGGATCTGGAGCGAGATAGGACAATTTGTCAGCAACGAAGCAGAGCGCGCAGCCTGTGTCGAAGAGATCGAGACCAAGGACGGCGCACGCATCGCAGTCCGGATGGCCCCCGCACGCGGGCGCGCCACGGTGATCCAGTTCTCCGCGCTCGATGTCAGCCTGGCGGACCCTTTGGTGGATATCGACGCGCGCGCAGCGACGCCGCTGCTTGATGCCGCTCGCGCGGCGGCCGACAAGGGGACAAAGACGGCGGCATCCGCCTGAGCCCTCCGGCACTGCCTGTCGTCGCCAAGCATCGCTTGCGGCTTCCCGGCGGATCGCTAGACTCCGCGTCGATGTCTGCGCCCGATGCCATGCCGCCCGCCAATTCCGACACGCCCGCCCGCCCCGATTGGCCGGAAGCGGCACGGATCACGTTGCCCGATGAAGCCGCGACCGATGCCTTTGCAGCACGCCTCGCGCCACTGCTTGGCCCCGGCGATACGCTGCTGCTGTCCGGCGCGCTCGGTGCGGGGAAGACCCACCTCGCCCGCGCGCTGATCAGGTCGCGTCTCGTCTCCCCGGACGAACTTGTTCCAAGCCCCAGTTTCACGCTGGTGCAGACCTATGACACCCCGAACGGGGTCGAAATCTGGCATGCTGACCTCTATCGCCTGGCCGATGGTGCCGAAGTGTCGGAACTTGGGCTGGAGGAGGCGCTGTCCGACGCGATCTGTCTGATCGAATGGCCCGACAGGCTTGGCCGCGCCTGGCCCGCAACGGCCGTGCAACTGCATCTGGAGCGTATGATCGATGACACCCGCACCGCCCACTTGTTCAGCCCGGAGGGCAGCGCCCTGACCCAGCGCCTGCTCTCGGCGATGCGTCCGTGACGCCGCGGCAAGCCCTGCTCGACGCCGCCGGATGGGGTGCTGCAATGGCCACGCCGCTAACGGCGGATGCCTCCTCCCGGCACTACACGCGCCTGACCCGGGGTGCCGAGACCGCAATCGTGATGGAAGCGCCCGTTGCGACAGAGGCCGACCGCGCCAGTCTCCGGGCCTTCCGCCGGATCGGCCTGCATCTGCGCGGCCTCGGCCTGTCCGCACCCGAGGAATATGCAGCCGACCCCGAGGCAGGACTGATCGTGATGGAGGATTTGGGCGACCTCACCCTCTCGTATCTGCTGACAGGGGACCGTGACACGGCGCAGGCCGCTTATGCCGCCGTCGCCGCCTTGCTGCCGCGCCTTTTGGAACCACCGCCCGCCGGCCTCGCCGCGCCAAACCCGGAGCAGATGGCGGAAATGGTCGGCTTGACCTTCGACTTGCTGCCCGGAAGCGACACCTTGCGCGCGCGCCTTCTGCCGGCGCTGGCCGAATCCTTGCGCACCCTCGCCCCGGGCAGGCAAGTCCTGTGCCTGCGCGATGTCCATGCTGACAACCTGATGTGGCTTCCCGAACGCACGGGCGATGCGCGGGTCGGTCTGCTCGACTACCAGGACGCGCTGCTGCTGCCCGAGGGCTACGACCTCGCCTCGCTGCTGGACGATCCCCGGCGCGAGGTGCCGGAAGCCTGGCGCGAGGATCTGGTATCTGAATACAGCACACCAGCCCGTATCGCCATATTGTCGCTGCAGCGAAACCTGCGGATTCTCGGCATTTTCCGCCGACTTGCCACCCAGTTCGGCAAACCAAGTTATCGCACCTTCCTGCCCCGCACACGCGCCCTCATAGCACGCGCTGCAGATGGCCTGGCTTTGCGCGCGGATGTCGCCGAATTGCTCGACCGCACCGCCGCTTGGAGCGCGCCCTGATGCCGCCCTGCCTCATCCTCGCGGCGGGGTTCGGCACACGCATGGGCGCGCTTGCGGCGACGCGCCCGAAGCCGCTGATCAAGGTCGAAGGTCGGAGCCTTCTTGACCGCGCACTGGATGTGGCGCGCGATGCAGGCGCGCATCCGATCGCCGTCAATGCCCATTACCGGGCCGACCAGATCGCGGCCCATCTTGCAGGGCAACCGGATGTCAGCGTGCTCCATGAAACGCCCAACATCCTCGATTCCGGGGGGGCGGTGAAGAATGCCTTGCGGATCTGGCCCGCGGGGCCAGTCATGACACTGAACGCCGACAACGTCTGGACGGGGGAGAACCCGTTGCGCCAGCTTGCCGCGGCATTCGTGCCAGCGCACATGGGGGCGCTTCTGCTGCTGGTTCCGCGCGCCGAAGCCGTTGGCCGCCTTGGGCCCGGCGATTTCGCCATGGATGCCGATGGTCGCCTGAGCCTGCAGAAATCCGGAACCGCACTGGTCTATGTCGGGGCGCAGATCCTCGAACCCGCCCCGATCCGCGCCGACCCGCGCGAGGTCTTTTCGCTGCGGGACATCTGGGCCAAGTATCAGGCCGAACGACGACTTTTCGGCTTGATCCACCAAGGTGGCTGGGGCGATGTTGGCCATCCGGAGGGGCTGGCCGCCGCCGGTGCCCTGTTGGACTGGTCCGATGTTTGAAACCGCCACATCTCCCCGCGTATTCGCAACACCGCTTGGCGTGGATTTCTGTGCGTCGCTGATCGACGGGCTGGACGAAGCCCTTTCCGGCCAAGGCCCCGAGGCGCTGGCGCGGGTGGAAATCCACGTGGCCAATGCCCGGATGCAGCGCCGCTTGCAGGCGCTCTACATGCAACGCGGGTCGGGACTGTTGCCGCGGATCCGCCCCGTTCTTTCGCTCTGCGAAACGGCGGATATGGAAGGGCTTCCGCCTGCGATGACGCCTTTGGCCCTGCGGCTGGAACTGGCGCAACTGATCGCCGGGCTGATCGACGCTGAACCCGATATCGCGCCGCGCGCCGCGCTTTATGCCCTTGCCGACAGCCTTGCGGATTTCATGGGCGAGATGGCGGAGGAAGGCGTGACGCCTGCCAGCATCGCGTCGTTGGACATGGGCGCCCATTCCGATCACTGGACCCGAGCGCAGGAATTCCTCGGGATCGCCGCGAAGGTTCTGGCCGCCGATCACCGCCCGACGCCCGAGGCGCGGCAGGATGCCATCGTCTCCCGCCTGATCGCCGCGTGGCGGCGTGCGCCCCCGCGCCACCCGGTGATTGTCGCAGGCTCCACAGGATCGCGCCGCGCGACGTTCCGCCTGATGGAGGCGGTGGCGCAGCTGCCGCAGGGGGCCGTGGTCCTGCCCGGCCTCGACCGAGACATGCCGCCCGCGATCTGGACGGGTCTGCTGACGGAAGGCCCCAGCGGCATGTCCGGGCAGGACCACCCGCAATACCGCCTTGCACGCTTTCTGGTCACGGTCGGCCTCATCCCGTCCGACGTGCCAATTTGGGGCCGCGCCCTCCCCGCCGTTCCGCATCGCAACGCGGTCGTGTCACTTGCGCTGCGCCCCGCGCCCGTCACCGATCAATGGCGGATGGAAGGCCCCCGCCTTGCCGATGTCGCGGGCGCCATGGCGGGCGTTACTCTGCTGGAGGCGCCATCGCCGCAGATGGAGGCCACCGCAATCGCCCTGCGCCTGCGCGCGGCGGCAGAAACCGGCCAACGTGCCGCCCTCGTGACGCCGGACCGTCGGCTGGCGCGCAAGGTCACGGCGCAACTCGATCGTTGGCGCATCCGGCCCGATGACAGCGCCGGAGAGGTCCTGGCGCAGACCGCGCCGGGCCGGTTTCTGCGCCAGGTGGCCGAGGCAGCGACAGCGCCCGTCACGGCCGAGGCACTGGTGGCGCTGCTGAAGCATCCGCTTTGCCACACCGGCGCGGACCGCAATATCCACAAGCTGCGCACCAGTGATCTTGAGCTGAAAGCCCTGCGCAGGGGCCTTGCCTTTCCGACCCGGACGGCGGTGATGGACTGGGCCGAGACCCGCCACGACGACCCCGGCGCTCGGGCCTGGGCGGCGTGGTTGGGGGATCATCTGCTCGACGCGATCAGCCGCAACCCGATGCCGCTGGCCACGCGGGTCGAAGCCCATCGGATCCGGGCCGAGGCGCTGGCCGCAGGACCGGGGCTGAGCGGGTCGGGCGCGTTGTATGACAAGGAACCGGGTGCGCAGGCCGCCCGTCTGATGGCGGATCTGGACTCTGACGCTGCCTTCGGCGGGCCGATGTCCGCCCGCGACTATGCCGATTTCTTCGCTGCGCTGACCGCAGACCGAGAGGTGCGCTTCGCCATGCGGCCCCATGCCGACGTGCTGATCTGGGGCACACAGGAGGCGCGGGTTCAGGGTGCGGATGTCACCATCCTTGCCGGCTTGAACGAAGGGACATGGCCCGGTGCCGCGGAGGTTGACCCGTGGCTGAATCGACCGCTGCGCGCCGAGGTCGGCCTGCGCCTTCCCGACCGCGTCATCGGCCTGAGCGCCCATGATTTCCAGCAGGGCATTGCAGGCGCGGAGGTCTGGCTCAGCCGCTCCAGGCGCGATGATGAAACCGATACCGTGCCGAGCCGCTGGCTCAACCGGCTGGTGAACCTGCTTGGGGGGGCCAGCGAAGCTTCTGCGAAAGCACTGGAGGGCATGCGGCAGCGGGGGCAAGGGTGGCTGGCGATGGCACAGGCCCTGACCTGCACCGAAGCGCGCATCCCCCCGGCCCCGCGTCCCGCCCCGGCACCGCAGACCGACCGCCTGCCACATCTGTCGGTGACCGATGTGGAGCGCCTCGTCCGCGACCCGTATGCGATCTATGCCAAGCGGATCCTGCACCTGTCACCGCTCGATCCGCTGCGCGCCAGCCCCGATGCGCGCCTGCGTGGCAACCTGATCCACAAGGTCATGGAGGCCTTCATCAAGATCACGCCGGATGACCTGCCGCCCGATGCGGACAGGCTGTTCATGGGCCTTGCCGAAAAAATTCTTGCACAAGAAGCTCCATGGCCCGCCGCGCGGCTTTTGTGGAAAGCCCGGATCGCGCGCGTGTTGCCTTGGTATCTTGCCGTAGAGGCGGATCTGCGGAAACTCGCCAGCCCTTGGGTGGTCGAGGAAAAGAAGCGTTGGGAGGTGCCGGGCCTGTCCCTGACTCTCAGCGGCATGGCCGACCGGATCGACCTGACACCGGATGGCGACGTGGCGATCTACGACTACAAGACCGGGGCCGTGCCGACCGAAAAACAGGCGAGGGAATTCAACAAGCAACTTCTGCTGGAAGGCCTGATGGCGCGCGGGGGGGCCTTCGCGGATCGGCCTTTGAAACTGCGGCGGCTGGCCTATATCGGCCTCGGCACACGGCCCGAGATCCGCGACGAACCGGTGGACGATGCCGGATTGGACGAGATCGCGGCAGGGCTTGCCACGCTGGTGGACCATTACCGCCGAGCCGATGTCGGCTTCACCTCGCGGCGGTCTGTGCTGGAAATCCGGTTCGAGGGGACCTATGACCACCTCGCGCGGCTTGGCGAATGGGACGAGACGATGGACGCCGTCGTGATCCCGGTGGGGGGACGCCGCGATGGATGACGCGAACCGCGCCCAGAACGCCGCGGCCGATCCCGCCACCTCCACATGGCTCGGCGCCAATGCGGGCTCCGGCAAGACGCGGGTGCTGACCGACCGCGTGGCCCGGCTGCTACTGGACGGCGTTCGACCCGAACGCATCCTGTGCCTGACCTACACCAAAGCCGCCGCGATGGAGATGCAAAACCGGCTGTTCAAGACGCTCGGCGCCTGGGCGATGCAGGATGACGTCGAGCTGCGCAACGACTTGGCCAAGATCGGTGTTCCACAATCAAGCCTTTCGGAAACACGCCTGAACACCGCGCGCACGCTCTTTGCCCGCGCTATCGAAGCGCCGGGCGGGCTGAAAATCCAGACGATCCACTCGTTCTGCGCCTCGGTCCTGCGGCGTTTTCCGCTGGAGGCCGGCGTCAGCCCTTCCTTCACCGAGATCGACAACCGGGTGCAGGCGCGCCTTCTGACCGATCTGCTTGACGATATGGCCGGGCACGACGCGGGCCGCGAAGCTCTGGACCTCGTTGCGCCGCATCTGTCGGGCGATGACGGCGCGGTTGCGCTGGCCGGGGTGGTTGCACGCCATGTGGAGGATCTGAAATCCGCCGTCGATTGGGACACGATCTGCGCCAGTGCCGGGATCGATCCGGGCCTGACGGCACAAGATGTGATCGACACGATCATTCTGGGCGGAGAGCCCGATATCGCCCGCCGCCTGCTGACGGGTCTGAACCCGGGCTACAACATGCACAAGGCGGCGTGTCGGGTGCTGCCGACCTTCCCTTGGCGGAACGCAACCCTGTCGGACATCGCCGAGTTGGAGGCTGCTTTTCTGAATGGCCCCAATGTTCAGAACGAACCGGGAGAGCCGCGCAGGACCATCCTCGAACACAAGTCGGTTGTGCCGGCGATGGGCGCCGATCTTCCCCTGCTCGAATCCTTCATGCTCCGCGTTGCCAAGGCGCACCCCCTGCGCAGGGGCCTGCTGACCGCGCAGCGCACGCACGCGCTGCACCGGTTCGCGCAGGTATTCCTGCCCGCCTATGCGGCGGCGAAGGAATCGCGCGGATGGCTCGATTTCGATGATCTGATCGACAAGACCCGCCACCTCCTGTCGGACAGCCGCGTGGCGCAATGGGTGCTGTTCCGCCTCGACGGCGGCATCGACCATATTCTTGTAGATGAAGCGCAGGATACCGCTCCACGCCAATGGGACATCGTGCAGCGCCTGGCCGAGGATTTCGCTGCCGGGGAAACCGCGCGGGATGTGCGGCGGACGATCTTCGTGGTCGGCGACAAGAAGCAATCCATCTATTCGTTCCAAGGGGCCGACCCGCGCGAATTCGACCGGATGCGGGCGCATTTCAAGACGCGTCTCGATGCTGTCGGGGCGCCCTTCCAGCCGGATGCCAAGCTGATCCATTCCTTCCGCTCCGCCGCACCGATCCTGTCAATGGTGGACCGGGTCGCCACCGGGCTTGGCGCGCCCGGCCTTGGCGACGATGTCAGGCACGCACCGTTCTTCGATGCAAAGCCCGGGCGGGTGGACCTGTGGCCTGTCATCCCTCAGACCAAGGGCGGCGACAAGCCCGCCTGGGACGACCCGCGCGACCTGGTATCGGACGACCACCATTCCGCCGTGCTGGCGAAATCGCTGGCCGAGCGGATCGGTGACATGCTGGACCACCCGCCCCTGATCGAAGACGACAATAAGACCCGCCCCCTGACTGCGGGCGATATCCTGATCCTCGTGCAGCTCCGATCGCGATTGTTCCACAAGATCATCACGGAACTGAAAGCCTTCGGCCTGCCGGTAGCCGGGGTCGACCGCTCGCAACTGACGCAACCGCTTGCGGTCAAGGACCTGCTGGCGCTATGCCGGTTTCTTGCCACCCCCGAGGATGACCTGTCGCTGGCCGCACTCTTGCGTTCGCCGCTTTGCGGCTTCAGCGAAGGCGATCTCTACGATCTCGCGGCGTCGCGCGACGGCTATCTCTGGTCGGCGCTCCGCACCCGTTCGGCCGATTATCCTCAGGCCCACGCGATGCTGACCGACCTGCGGGACGAGGCCGACTACCTGCGCCCCTACGATCTTCTGGAACGCGCCCTGATCCGCCACGATGGCCGTCGCCGCCTTGTCGGACGGCTGGGGCCGGAAGCGCAGGATGCGATCGACGCCATCCTTGCTCAGGCCTTGGCATATGAAGCGACGGAAGTGCCGTCGCTGACCGGTTTCGTCGGTTGGCTGGATGCGGGCGATGTTCAGGTCAAACGCGACCTCAGCCAGTCCAGTGGCGAGATCCGGGTAATGACCGTCCACGGCGCCAAGGGGCTGGAGGCGCCCGTCGTGATCCTGCCCGATTGTGCGATGCGTCAGAGCGGCCGTGGCGGCGGCGTGAAGTTGATCCGCCCGGACGGCGGCCCACTGTGCTGGATGCCGGCCTCGGGCGACGAGACGGATGCCTTGCGCGCGGCCGACGCCATTCAGACCGAGCGGGCGGCGGAAGAGGCGAACCGACTGCTCTATGTCGCGCTGACCCGTGCCGAGCAATGGCTGATCGTGGCGGCCTCCGGAGGGCTTGGTGGGCAATCGAATCCGGCATCGTCGTGGTACAAGATCGTCGCCGCTGCAATGGAAACGATGGACACGCGGCCGTTGATCGTGCCCGGCCTGGAAGATCCGGGGCTGCGACTGGAGTCCGGAAGCTGGCAGCAGTCGGACAAGCCAGCGGACAACATGGCACCACAAGCCACCCTCCCCGCCTGGACAACAACCACCGCCCCGGCACCGCCAAGGGACAAACCCGCCCGGGCGCCGTCTGACCTTGGCGGGGCGAAGGCATTGCCGGGCCTAGGGGAAGAAACCGCAACCGCACTGCGGCACGGCACCATCACGCATCTGCTGCTGGAACACCTGCCGCGCCTTCCCGCCGCCGCCTGGAATGCCGCCGCGCCGGGCATTGCCGCGCTGGAAGGCGCGGTGGGCGAGGCCGAGCTTGCGCCCCTGCTGGACGAGGCCACCACCGTGCTGACCGCGCGGCACTTGACCCACCTGTTCTCGCCCGACACGCTGGCCGAAGTGGAACTCACCGGACATTCCGCTTCGCTTGACGCTGACATCCTCGGCAAGATCGACCGGCTGATCGTGACCCCCACGCGCGTCACTGCTGTGGATTTCAAGACCAATGCCACCGTTCCCGGCAACCCGGAGGACACACCCGAAGGTCTGCTGCGGCAGATGGGGGCCTATGCGGAAATCCTCCAAGCCGTCTACCCATCGCATGAAATCGCTACCGCGATCCTGTGGACGCGCACGGCCACCTTGATGGAGTTGCCACACGATCTCGTGTCGGCAGCGCTTCTGCGCGCTAGGGATGCTTGACGCGCGCCCGTGCCGTCAATAGATTCTGCTCTTGTTCAAATTCCGCCTGGAGGGCCCCGAACCATGGCAACCACTGCTGTCACAGACGCTACTTTCGATACCGAAGTCCGGCAGTCCGACATCCCCGTCGTCGTTGATTTCTGGGCCGAATGGTGCGGCCCCTGCAAGCAGATCGGCCCGGCTCTGGAGGAGCTTTCGGCAGAATATGAAGGACGCGTGAAGATCGTGAAGGTCAATGTCGACGAGAACCCCAATGCGCCGATGCAGTTGGGCGTGCGCGGCATTCCGGCGCTGTTCATGTTCAATGGCGGCGAGGTCGTGTCCAACAAGGTTGGTGCGGCCCCCAAGGCTGCTTTGCAGAAATGGATCGACGAAGCGGTCTGAAGCCGACCCGATCGCAATTTGAAGGGCGTCCGTGGGAAATCTGCGCGACGCCCTTGTTCTTCGCAAGCGCTGGTCATTTCACTTGCGACTGTTTGACCATATCGCCGTGTTTCCTATAACTTAGCCGGTAGGGAACCGAGGAGACAACCCAATGGCAAGCACAGACCGCGGCCTGCGCGAGATCGGGCCGGACAAAACGCTGCTGCTTGTCGATGATGACGAGCCTTTTCTGCGCCGTCTGGAACGCGCCATGGAAAAGCGTGGCTTCGAGGTGGAGGCCGCCATGTCCGTGGCGGCCGGAACCGCCATCGCAACCGCACGTCCACCCGCCTATGCCGTCATCGACCTGCGGCTGGAGGATGGCAACGGCCTCGACGTGGTGGAGGTTCTGCGCGAGCGTCGGCCTGACAGTCGGATCGTGGTGCTGACCGGTTATGGCGCCATCGCGACGGCCGTGGCTGCGGTGAAGATGGGGGCGACGGACTACTTGTCCAAACCCGCCGATGCCAACGACATCACCTCGGCCCTGCTGGCCGAGGCAGAGGAAATGCCGCCGCCGCCGGAAAATCCGATGTCCGCCGACCGGGTGCGCTGGGAGCATATCCAGCGCGTCTACGAACTGTGTGATCGCAACGTCTCGGAAACCGCGCGGCGCCTGAACATGCACCGTCGAACCTTGCAGCGTATCCTCGCCAAACGCAGCCCGCGTTGAAAGGACTTTGCGCCACCCTTGTTGCTCTGGCATTGACGGGGTGCGTGGGCCTTTCGCAAGACGCCACGCCGCAACTTGCATCCGTGCCGATCCGGCTCGACAGCGGCGGCATCGAGCCGCTGGGAACCGGCCTTCGCATCGACTTCGGACGCCACCAGCCCGGTGTGATCGAAACCGTCAGCCGGCTTCAGGGCGAGCCGCCATCATCGCTGATCGATTGCAGCGTGCCAGGCGTTGCTGCGGCGCTCTGGGACGATGGGCTGGCACTGGTGTTCCGCAACAATGCCTTCGCCGGATGGCGCGACGGCGATGCGATACGGTCCGCGACAGGGTCGCTGAGTGCTGGGGTCGCCTGCACGGGGTAAGCCTCTGAAAGGGAAAGATTTCCAGCACCACCCCGACGTCAGATTGGCTTTTCGCGGTTCTGCAAGTCGCGCTTCAGCCAAGTGACGAAGACCTGCGCCCGGCGGCTGAGGGGGCCGGGCAGATGCAACAGGTGATAGGCCACCGCGCTGTCCGTTCCCTGCGCAAGAATGTCCAGCCGCCCTTCGGCCACGTCCTGCTCCACCAGGGCCAGAGGTTGCGCCGAAACACCGGCCCCGGCCCGGCACGCTGGCAGAATAAGGACGTTGGACATCTTTTGCGTGGCGCGCAGGCTTTCGGGTTCGATCCCCAACCGCTGAAGCCGCATGTTGAATTCCCGATGCGACATGTCCAGCAGCCATGGCAGATCCACCAGCGGTGGCCAGGCTTCGGGCGCGGTCGGATCGTCGGGCACAGTGTATCGACCGGCCTGG
>Ga0100391_1004367_pt1 | contig 13693 bp, 8 predicted proteins | sample CryGeymeta201515_FD_81541 | JGI IMG/M metagenome (GOLD analysis project Ga0100391, IMG submission 81541) | Groundwater microbial communities from Crystal Geyser aquifers in Utah, USA - Crystal Geyser metaG 2015-15 | ecosystem: Environmental > Aquatic > Deep subsurface > Groundwater | place: USA...
AACCATTTTAAATAAAAACATAATAAATGTCCAGAACAAATAGTGTTCTGGACATTTTATTCTTTTATATAATCTATTCCTAATTCACTTTGTAATGTTAAGACAATTAATTGCCATTTCAATATTCTTTCTTTCATTGGTATTCGTTCAAGCCCAAACAGGCAAGGTAACGGGAAAAATAATCGACGGAGAATTTAACGATGTGTTGCCCTTTGCCAATGTTGTAGTCAAAGGTTCTCAAAAAGGAACCACATCAGACTTCGACGGTGTTTATTCAATTGAACTAGAACCCGGTACATATACCCTTGTGTATTCGTTTGTTGGCTACGAAACCAAAGCCATAACTGATGTAGAGGTGACTACTAATGGTGTACTTGAAATCAATGTTACGCTGGGTCCATCAGCCGCTACATTAGACGAAGTCTTAATCACAACAACGGCCAGAAAGAATACCGAACAATCCGTTCTTAATCTTCAACGCAACTCTGCAGTACTTTTAGATGGGCTATCTATTGAAAGCATCAAAAAATCTGGAGCTGGTGACATTGCTTCGGCCATTAGAAGTGTACCCGGAGTTTCAGTACAAGGTGGAAAGTATGTTTATGTAAGAGGTTTAGGAGATCGTTACACTAAATCTATTCTTAACGGTATGGATATTCCAGGGCTAGATCCTGATAAAAATACCGTTCAAATGGATATTTTTCCAACAAACATTCTCGAGAACATTATTGTTGTAAAATCAGGGTCAGCGGATTTACCAGCAGACTTTACAGGAGGGGTTGTTGATATTATCACAAAAGATTTTCCATCACAAAAAACCATGAGTTTTTCAATTTCGGGTGGTTACAACCCGGACATGAACTTTAAATCTAACTACGTTTCTTATGAAGGTGGTGGAACGGATTTTTTAGGTTTTGATGATGGTAATAGACAATTGCCAATTTCTGAGACAGCTATCATTCCTAATCCAGCTTCCTCAGACAATATTAGCTTAGAAGGCATTACGAGATCCTTTAATAGAACCTTAGCTGCTCAGCGCCAAAATAGCGCGCCAAATATAAGTTTAGGTTTTAACTACGGAAATCAATTTGATGTTGCTAACAATAAGTTGGGTTTAATAGCCTCATTAGACTACAAAAACGAAACCTTATTTTACGAAGGATTTGAAAACGGTATCTATCAGAAAAATGAAGATCGTAGTATTTTTGATTTGCGTTTTGACCGTCGTCAAATTGGTGACTTAGGTGAAAATAAAGTGCTATTAAGTGGACTTGTAGGACTTTCTTATAAAACGACACAATCTAAGTACAGTTTTAATGTGCTTCACATTCAAACCGGCGAAAAACGATCAGCACTCTTTAACCAGCGTACTGAAATATCAAATTCTATAGACGTTAATAAGGATAACTTAGAATATACGCAAAGATCTTTAACTAATTTTTTAATTGGTGGAAAACACAATAGTGAAGACAGTAACTTTAGTACGGAGTGGAAGGTATCGCCTACTTTGAGTCGCGTTTACGATAAGGATACTAGGTTATCTACATTTATTATCAACCCTATTGATGGGACTACGTCTATAAGTTCTGATGCTGGTTTTCCACAACGCTTATGGAGAGACTTAGAAGAATTTAATTTAATAGGAAAGTTAGATTTTACAAAAAAGTATGATTTTTTAAATAATAGAGCCTTGCTTAAATTTGGTACCTTAGGCAGCTATAAAAAACGTAATTACGGCATATTTAGTTATGAGGTTGCTCTTAGAGGTTTTAATAGCTCATCTTTTGGCGGTGACCCCGATGCTATTCTTGCACCTGACAATATTTGGACGCCTGAAACTAATTCGGGTTCTTACATAAGAGGAAACTTTGAGCCGGCGAATACATTTGAATCTACGCAAAATACAGGAGCCTTTTACGTGTCTAATGAATTTAAAATTGCCGACAAACTGAGAACTATTGTTGGTATACGTGCAGAATATTTTACAACACTCTTTACAGGACAAAACAATTCTGGAACTGAGATTTTTGATAACGAACGGACCATTGAAGAACTAGACTTATTTCCTTCGGCAAATTTTATTTATGAGGTTAATGACAAGTCTAATGTGCGTTTATCCTATTCTCGTACTACGGCAAGACCAAGTTTTAAAGAATTATCAGTGGTTCAAATTCCAGATTTATTAACAGGCATTATCTTTTTAGGGAACATCAATTTACAACCATCTTATATTAATAATTTTGATGCAAGATATGAGTTTTTTGGCGACAATGCACAGATGTTTGCGGTGAGCGGTTTTTACAAACGGTTTAAAGATCCAATTGAAGTTGTTGCATTTTCAAATGTGGCTCCTAACCAGTTTACACCTAGGAATTCTAACGAAGCTACCGTAATAGGTGTTGAATTTGAAGGTCGTAAAAATTTCAATTTTATTTCAGAATCTCTCAGAGATTTAAGTTTGAATGTAAACGTTTCCTTAATTCAATCTGAAATTGAAATGGCAAAAGGAGAAGGTCAAGAATTTGACTCTAGACAGCAGTTTGCAAGAGATGGACAAGTGATTGATGATACAAGAGAGCTTCAAGGTCAATCCCCATTTTTGGTAAATATTGGATTAAACTATAACAATACTGACTTAGGTTTAGAGACTGGACTATTCTACAATGTCCAAGGAAAAACATTAGAAGTCGTTGGTTTTGGTAGAAACCCAGATGTATTTACCCAACCTTTTAATAATTTAAATTTTAATTTTTCTAAAACGTTTGGTCGAGATCAGAGATCTAAACTTAGTTTAAAAATTGACAATGTTCTTAACGATTCCAGAGCCAGCGAATATGAATCTTTTGGAAATGTACAGGAAAACTTTTCTTTTAGAACACCTGGCACCACCTTCAGCATTGGTTATAGCATGAACTTTAAGTAATGTAAATTTTTTCATAAAAAAAGAGCTGGGAAATTTCCCAGCTCTTTTTTTTTTAAAATTTTATACGAGGTCTAATTTTTGGCTACCAATGTTTTATCATTAGACCATTCTATCACTCTAACTATGGTGTTTGTACTGTAATCTACTTCTTTTAAAACATGATCCGTCCAAAAAAACCATTTCCCAACCTTGTTGCCATTGTCATATCTTGCTGCGGCAATTTTCTTCCCATTAGCATCGTAGCTGTACCAGTTACCATGTAATTTGCCGTCTACATTATAAGTCCCTGTTTGTTGAACTTCACCGTTTTCATAAAAGTAGACTGCTTCAATTAATTTTGTATCATTGTTAACCTTGAGTGAACGCTTTTCCTGAGCAACAAGAGCTGCCGTACATAACAGCGCAATAATAAACACATACACTTTCTTCATAACTCTTATATTTAATAATTTCTTTACAAATATATAAATTATTTACATATAGGAAACATAAAATTAACATTAATTTTACATTAAACGTGTAATACTCTATTTTATAATATTTTAGGTAATTTATAATTTTGGCTTTTTTTAACCAAATGCCTTGTAATTTGTTCGTGATTCGTTTTATTGTCGTCACCAACTTATCCTTATCTTTAACCAAATTTAAATCAAATACAAACGTGTTACATATCTATTTATATATCTTTTTTGGCTTAGCTGCGCTGCTATTTTTAGCTTGGTTGGTACGCTATTTCTATTTAAAAAAACAGGCTTCGCAGCTCGAAATTAATGGAAACGAGATTCTGGAAAATATAGAATCCCTAGATTCTAATCTGGTCTCTTCAACCTTTATAAGAATCAATTCATTATTCAGTCATATCATCAAAGATCTTGCAAAACAAGATTATTACTTATTGAATAAACACAAAAAGCGTCTTAGTAAATTAAAGCGCGATGTTAACAGCCTCAGGGAAGCGATATTTCATAATATTCTAACAACAACAGAGGACAAGGAGGTGACTGAATTTTATGTGCTAACCATTGAAAATATGGAAGATATGGTGAGTACTCTTGGACAAATTTTAAAAATTAGTAAATCTCATATTAACAAAAACCGAAAAACACTAACCTTTAATCAAGTCAAGGATTTACAAGCAATAGACGAGAGAACCAACAGTATTCTTGAAAATTTGGAATTGAATTTAAGCGAACAAAATTTAGAGGAGTTTGAAAGACGATCTAAAGAGTCTGAAGATCTTTTAGAACTAATGGAAGCTATGCTAAGCCAACATATTGATCGCATACGCAGCGCAGACTACAATCCGAAAAATTTTAAGCTTTACACTAAATTTTTAAGAAATTCAATAAGCTTGATTACACAACTCAATAAAATATTGTACCGCTTTAAAGAGACCTAACCCCTTACATTAATTCACTTATTTTAAAACAGTGCGGTAATATAATCCCAAATTTCAGTCCTTATGCCTTTATTAGCTCCAGAGGCAAGGATTACGGAAATCGCTAAGCCAATCATAGCATAGGAGAAATCCTTACCCACCATTTTAAGCGCTTTCACTTTGTGTTTGGAACCGTTTTTTCGCCTTATTAGGCTAACCGCAATCTCTCTACCTCCAATAATCCCTAAAAATACCCAGGTTGTACTTAGGGGAACGGTACTGATAAACAGTTTGTAAACCAATAAAATGACATAAGAAAAATCTACTAGAGTTGCAGCACGCACGTCTGAGATCCGTATTTTTTCGCTTACTACCTCTTGAATTTTATCACCACGTAAATAGTATAATAGGCCTAAGCCAACAAAAATAGTAGCAGCGAAAATGATAAACTCCCATCCTGTTTGCTGTCTTGGTAAAAACACTGCGATATTAGCACCATCTTGCATTACCCAAACACCCCATAATGTCCCACTCACTGTCCACTGCACAACCGTCCACAAAAAATGTGTCTTCCTAGATGCAAAATGCTTTCTTATAAAATTATAAGACAAATACCATATTAAAAACGATAGAATAAAGGCAATAATATATCCCGACCAGCTTTTCCACACTACAGACGTTATACCAGATGAATCTGCGCTAAACACACTTAATAATAAGAATGTAGTAGATACCGGCATTTTAAGACGTGTTAAAATGATCAACACCAAAGGAGCGACAACCTGAAAGAAGTTAAATTTTTCGGGGTGTGGATATTTCGTTTGGCCATCACCGTCTAACAGTCTCTGGTAGGTAACATCACCATCAAAATAAAACCAACTAAAAGTGACCACAGCAAGAAATATAGCACCTGTAAAGAGCCACAGAACCCACCATTTTTTATCCTTATTACTTTCAATAAAGGTGCCTAAAGATTGTATACTGTCATTAGAAACAGCAGCATAGGCTGCAAATAAAAAGCCTACCCACATGGCAGCTCTACCAGAAAACATAGTAGATACCAGTGCTAAGGCGATACCAGCAATGACAATAAAAAAGAAGGTTTTTTCCTTAACTAAATAATCTAAAACGTTTAAGTAAGGACTCCTGCGATCGGTAATTTGTTTCCCCATTAGTTATAATTAATTCTAAAAAATTGGATACAATATTAGTTTTTAAAGTTAATACTTGTGAAGTTCTAATGTTGTATTAACGTTAAGTTTACATAAAACAAACGCCTTACGCATATTTTCGCTTTAGAAAATTGCCCGAGTAAATCTGTATCTTCACCAGCTTGCGAAACGTTACCCACGACTAGATCTTAAATTCACATATCCTCGCGAAAGCGAACGCATTAACGTCCAAAAGCAAACCTTTTGCGTATATCTAATTATAAACTGAGGTATAACCTAAAACTATAACATGAAGAACATTTCAATCTTATTAATCACAGCAATTTTACTAAGCTCTTGCGTATCCAAGAAAAAATATGTGGCTTTAGAGCAAGAAAACGGCGAAATAAAAAGTGAACTTACCAAAACAAAAGTTGCCAAAGAGGACTTAGAGACCAAGTTTGCTATCATAGAAGCACGCGTCAATGAGTACAACTCTAAAATACAATCCTTAAACGAAGATGTTGAGGGCTTAACTCTAGACAACAAAGCGAAATTTCAGGTCTCAAAGGACGGCAGCGTAAGCTCAGGCGCAAGCCAGGAACGCATGCGTGAAACACTTAAAAATGTAAATCCTGAAAAATTAGCAGCGGCCACTACCTTAAAAGATTCAATGAATTTGGCGGTGCAGTACAACTTAAATAAAGCCATTAATACAGGTGATGGTAATGAGGACGAGGCTATTGCTGTAGATATTAACGACACGGTTGTTATGATTTCAATCGCAGATGATATGCTATTTAATACCGCAAGCTACCGCGTTAGTAACAAAGCTGATAACATCTTAAAAAAACTAGCTGACGTCATTAATTCTGAACCTAGCTTAGATGTGATGGTTGAAGGTCATACCGATTCTAGACCAATTAATACCGACAAAGTCTCAGACAACTGGGAATTAAGCGTATTACGTGCCACTTCCGTTGTTAAAAAATTACAAGAACAATTTAATGTAGCACCAGAGCAATTAATTGCTTCAGGTCGCAGCAGCTATCAGCCGTTGGTTGAAAATAACTCTCGGGCTAATCGTTCTAAAAATCGTAGAACACGTATTATATTAATGCCAAATATTGACAAGTTTTTTGCTCTTATGGAAGAGAAATAAAAAGCAAGTTTGCCTAAATTTAATTAAAGCATCCTCCCGTAAAGTTCGGCATTGGATGCTTTTTTTTGTTTTGTTGTGTTATGCTGTTTCGACGTCTGGGAATGCTTCAGCAACTAAAATACGGTATAGCAAACAATAATGTAGATTCTGAAACAAGTTCAGAATGACAAATCATTAGGCTTTTTTACAAAAAATAAAAATTCACTTTAAAACTTGCAATTTAAATACCTAGCTCTCAAACAGCATCATTCTTTTAGATCTTTTCTAGCTGTGTCATGCTGAACTCGTTTCAGCATCTTAATTTAGGTGTAACCAACAATACCTTAGATTCTGAAACAAATTCAGAATGACAAATCATTAGGCTTTTATTACAACATTAAAGTGAAGAATAGCATAGATTCTGTCCTGATGTCGCGATAGTTTAGAATGACCAGGCATTGAAACTTAATAATATGATATCTAATGTATAACTTGGAAGACTATAACAAGTTACTTATCCATAGTGCTTCTCTCGCTGTGTCATGCTGAACTCGTTTCAGCATCTTAATTTAGGTATCACCAACAATACCTTAGATTCTGAAACAAGTTCACAATGACAAATCATTAGGCTTTAATTTATACACAAAAAAACACCTCTACCAATTAAATCATGGTAGAGGTGCTTTTAAAATGATTTACTGAGATTCCTGCCTTCGCAGGAATGTTGTGATTAAGACCCACACATCAAACAATCATCGCCTTCTGCTTCTTTAGCTTGGGCAATTAAGGCCTTCATTTCGTCGGCCGTCAATGGCTCAACTTCGGCTGTTTCTTGTTTAAATTTTGCTGCCGTTTTAGCAGCCTTTTCTTTTTGTTGTGTTACCAGATGTTCTTGCTCTTCTTCAACAACCTCAACGATAGGCTCTTTTTTAACTTCTTTAGTTAGTGTAAATTTCTTAGCATCCACGGCACTCTTGGTACGCAAGTAGTACATCCCTGTTTTTAAACCGCTCTTCCAAGCGTAGAAATGCATAGAGGTTAACTTCGCCATTGTTGCTCCTTCTAAAAATAAGTTAAGCGACTGCGATTGGTCAATAAAGTAACCTCTTTGACGTGACATATCGATGATGTCTTTCATACTCATCTCCCAAACCGTTTTGTATAGCTCTTTAATTTCTTGAGGAATTTCATCAACACCTTGAATAGAGCCATTAGCTCTCATAATTTCGTTTTTAAGCTCATCATTCCATAAGCCTAATTCTACTAGATCTTCTAAAAGGTGCTTATTAACAACGATAAATTCACCAGATAATACACGACGTGTATAGATGTTAGAGGTATAGGGTTCAAAGCATTCGTTATTTCCTAAGATTTGAGACGTAGAAGCTGTTGGCATTGGTGCGACTAATAATGAGTTTCGCACACCATGCTTAAGTACTTGACTACGCAATTTATCCCAATCCCAGTTGCCGCTTAATTCCTCGTCTTTAATATTCCATAAGTTATGCTGAAATTCACCCTTGCTTATTGGTGACCCTTCGTAAGTTTCATATGCTCCATCAGCTTTGGCTTCTTCCATAGAAGCGGTTACTGCGGCAAAGTACAAAGTTTCAAAGATGTCTTGATTTAACTTTTTAGCCTCGTCACTTGTGAACGGTAAACGCAACTTAATAAAGGTGTCGGCTAGACCTTGAACCCCTAAACCAACCGGTCTATGACGAAAGTTAGAATTTTGCGCTTCAATAACTGGGTAGTAATTTCTGTCTATAACACGGTTTAAGTTTTTGGTAACGCGTTTGGTAATTCTAAATAATTCTTTATGGTCAAACTCACCATTTTTTATAAACATTGGCAAAGCAATGGAAGCTAGGTTACACACCGCAACTTCATCTGGCGAAGTGTACTCCATAATTTCGGTACACAAGTTAGAGGACTTAATAGTCCCGAGATTCTTCTGATTAGACTTACGGTTGGCTGCATCTTTATACAACATGTACGGTGTTCCTGTTTCGATCTGAGATTCTAATATTTTTTCCCACAGCTCGCGTGCTTTGATAGCTTTTCGACCTTTGCCTTCAGCTTCATATTTTTTATATAAAGCCTCAAACTCCTCACTGTGCACATCTGATAACCCAGGACATTCATTCGGACACATTAAGGTCCATTCCGCATTTTCCTGAACGCGCTCCATAAATAAGTCTGGCATCCACATGGCGTAGAATAAATCTCTGGCGCGTAATTCTTCTGCACCATGGTTTTTCTTAAGATCTAAGAAACTCATAATGTCGGCATGCCAAGGCTCAATATACATAGCAAAACTGCCTTTGCGTTTTCCTCCACCTTGGTCTACATAACGGGCGGTATCATTAAATACTTTTAGCATAGGCACAATACCATTACTAGTACCATTGGTGCCAGAAATATAACTTCCTGTGGCTCTCACATTGTGTATGGCCAAACCAATACCACCAGCAGATTGTGAAATCTTTGCCGTTTGTTTGAGGGTGTCGTAAATCCCATCAATGCTATCGTCTTTCATAGTTAACAAAAAACAAGACGACATCTGTGGTTTTGGCGTTCCGGAATTAAATAATGTAGGTGTGGCGTGTGTAAAATACTTTTTAGACATGAGCTCATAGGTCTCAATGGCAGACTCTAAATCGTTGAGATGAATACCAATAGAAACACGCATCAACATGTGTTGCGGGCGTTCTGCAATTTGTCCGTTGAGTTTTAGAAGATACGAACGCTCTAGCGTTTTGAATCCGAAATAGTCATAACCAAAATCACGGTTATAAATAATCACAGAATCTAATAGCTCCTTATTATCCATAATCACCTTGTACACCTCATCTGAAAGTAGAGCGGCATCTTTGCCTGTTCGCGGATTGACATACGTATATAAATCGTGCATCACCTCGCTAAAGGTTTTCTTAGTGTTTTTATGTAAGTTAGATACGGAAATTCGCGCTGCCAATCGGGCATAATCAGGATGCGCCGTGGTCATAGTCGCCGCAATCTCGGCCGCGAGATTATCGAGTTCACTGGTGGTGACGCCATCATACAAACCCTCAATAACGCGCATGGCTACTTTTAAAGGATCTACAAGCTCATTTAAGCCGTAGCATAACTTACGGACACGCGCCGTAATTTTATCGAACATCACTTGTTCTTTTCTTCCGTCTCTTTTAATTACATACATAGTTTACACATTTAATTGGTTAGTCTTTTCTGAAATCGCCAGTTCAGAAAAGTGATAAGTTTCCTTACCTGTATTTGTAACACTCTGATTGTATTCAGATTATTACATCAAGTTTAAGTTTTATTTAAAGATTAAACCACAAAAAGTTCTTGACTTCTGAAGTGATTCAATACAAAAGTTAGTTACGAAATGATTCGATAGTCCCTAAAAAAAAGGGGAAAGTTTCAAGATTGGTTTCAACAACTTCTGGAGCGCAAGTTTAAAAACCGGTGTTCACTTACTAAAAATCGAAATCCATATTGTATTTATCCTCTTCGACCTCTTTGTTTAAGACTCCAGCTTTTTGGTAATCCCCTACTCTTTTTTCAAAGAAATTGGTTTTACCTTGAAGGGATATCATATCCATAAAATCGAAAGGATTTGCTGTATTATAAACTTTATCGCAACCTAAATCATCTAATAGACCATCGGTTACAAACTCTAAATATTGAGACATCAATTTAGAATTCATTCCAATAAGACTTACGGGAAGTGATTCTGTGATAAACTCTCTTTCAATATTTAACGCATCGATAATGATTTCTTTAATACGCTCTTTAGACACTTTATTGACGAGGTGATTTTGGTGAAGGTGAACCGCAAAATCGCAGTGCATGCCTTCGTCTCTAGAAATTAATTCGTTGGAGAAGGTTAAACCTGGCATTAAGCCACGTTTTTTCAACCAAAATATGGAACAAAACGAACCCGAAAAGAAGATGCCTTCTACAGCAGCAAAAGCGATTAGGCGCTCGGCGAAGCTTGGAGATTCAATCCATTTTAAAGCCCATTCTGCCTTTTTCTTAATAGCCGGAAAGGTTTCGATCGCATTGAATAGCATATCTTTTTCCTTTTCATCTTTAACGTAAGTATCTATTAAAAGCGAATAGGTTTCACTATGGATATTTTCCATCATAATCTGAAATCCATAGAAAAATTTAGCCTCACTGTATTGCACTTCATTTACGAAGTTTTCGGCTAAATTTTCATTGACTATCCCATCACTAGCAGCAAAAAAAGCAAGAACGTGCTTAATAAAATAACGCTCGTCATCGTTTAATTTTGCAGTCCAATCTGTGAGATCTTGGTGTAAATCAATTTCTTCTGCAGTCCACATACTTGCTTCAGATTTTTTATACCATTCCCACAAATCGTGATGTTGAATTGGAAAAATTACAAATCTATCTTTGTTTTCTGCTAAAATTGGTTCTACGGCTTGCGACATTTTTTTGTTGACTTTTAATGAAATTGAACTTATGTATTTAGGTATGATTGGGGACTGACAAAGATTCAAAAATGAATATAAAAAAGAAAGACAATCTTATAAACATTGTCAACAAGTTTTTAACAAATCGCCTCAGCCTAAGCAAAATGGCATATCGATAAAAAAATATACAACTAATTGTTTTTGAGCATTTTAATAATGACAAGAAGGATTTATATTTGTAAGTTTTATACTGTTAAATAAAACCTTAACAGGCGGTTTTATTGGTGGTTTTGGCAGGCTAATTTTAGCGTCCGTGCAAAAACAAAAAGAGCGCTGAAACAACGCTCTTTTTCTTCTAATAACTAACTGAATTAAAAAACCCTGAAAAATAATTTTCATGAAATTTTAAAAAATAACCTCTAAGATTCGCTTTGCATTGTAACCTTAAATGTTTCGTTGAAGGCAGGTCCCTAATTTGCCTAAAACATACGTTTAATATTTGGTAAATATCTGAACAAAGAACTGTACTTTTTACTTACAATGTATAGCTGGAAAGAAATAATGTATTAATGGGCTGCTGCTATTTTTTAAAATTTACTAGGCTCACCACACAAAAAATAGCGCCTTACACACATCTTAGTCCAGTGTATTAATTAATCTTTTTATATTTAAAATTATTCATAGATTTAAGCCATGTTAAAAGCCGTAATTGTAGATGATGAACCTAAAGCTATTCAAGGCTTAATTTGGGAATTGAGCAATTTTAGCGATGAGATAGAAGTTATGGCTTCTTTTACCAATCCGCATGACGCCTTAACCTATTTAGAGACCAACACACCAGACTGTTTATTTTTAGATGTACAAATGCCAACCATTGGTGGCTTTCAGTTTTTAGAGCAATTAAAAACCACCGATTTTGCCATTATTATTACCACAGCCTACGACGAATATGCTATAAAAGCCTTAAAGCACGACGCTATTGATTATCTTCTAAAACCTATAGATACCGATGATTTAAGGACCTCCATTGCAAAAATTAAGAAATATAGCGAACGCATCATCAATGCAGAGAAGTTTGAACGTATGCTTACCAATTTTAATTCGAAATTCAACAAAAAACGAATTACAATTAACACAGACGGCAAACTACTGTTCTTAGATGTTGATGATATCATTTATGTAGAATCCGACGGTAATTACAGTACACTTTATCTGCAAAACACTAAAAAGATAGTCGTAACAAAGAAACTTAAAGAAGTGGATGCCATGCTACCGGAACACTATTTTTTTAGAATTCACAATTCTTATATTATTAACTTAAATAAAATCAAAGCTTTTATAAAGAATGAGGGATATGTGATTATGGATAGTGATCATAAAATTCCTGTGGCTAGAAAAAGAAAGTCTGATTTTCTAGAAAAATTATAATGCTCAAAACAGGTCTCGGTGCTTAAAACTAGAATTATAGTCGTCGTCTCTCTATTCATAGTTGCGTTTAGTACTGCACAACAAAACGATTTTGAGACAGTCTTAAACACCATTAAATATAAGAAACCTTCACAATACGCAAGTATTGATTCTATTTTAAAACCGTTTGAGCGCGATAGTCTGCAAATGAAACGCGTATTGCGCAGTGCTGAATTGAGCGGATATAATGAAGGAGCCTGTTATGCGTTGAATGCCTTAGGAGCCATCAATAGAAATCTCTCTTACTACGATCAGTCTATTAAATTACATTTGCAAGCTAAACATTATGCAGAACTGGCTAATAACGACGAACTCATTATTATAAGCTTAAACATGATTGGTGTGGCGTACCGACGCATGGATGTTATTAAACCAGCTTTAGATTACCATACAAAGGCGCTAAAAATTGCCTATTCAAAACTAAATCCCTCAAAAACCATAACCAAGAGTATTGCTGTCTCTCAAAATAGTATTGGCAATATTTATTTGGCCTTGCAACAATACGACATGGCCATTAACCAATTTAAAAAATCGCTTAGTATTGAAAAACAATACGATAACAGATTAGGGCAAGCCATAAATTACCACAATATTGGGTATGCTGAGGAAGCAAAAGGTAATCTAGATGAAGCCTTATTTAATTATAAAACGTCCTTGGACTACAATAATGCTATTAATTCAGACATTGGTCGGGTTATATGTAATAATAGTATTGGTGGTATTTACTTAAAAAAAGAAAACTACAAAGCGGCAGAACCCATCATAAAAGAGGCTTTAGAAAACGCCTTAAAAACCGGAGACCAGTTTTACATCGCTTCCTCTTATATCAATTTGGGTCAATTAGAAATTGCTTTAAACCAGCGTTCTTCCGCTGAAGACAACTTAAAAAAGGCGCTGACTATTGCAAAAGACTTTAATTTAAAATCCTCTATTGCAGAATCCTGCAAATTACTCGCGCAAATAAGTGCAGCAAACAACAATTTTGAAACTGCTTTAAACTATTATAAAGAAGGAGTTGAGATTGAGCGCACCATATTAACCGAACAAAATTTACATTATGTAAAAGATATTGTTGTAGAGTATGAAAATGAAAACAAAAACAATCAAATCAAGGCTCTAGCCTCAGAAAATGAAGCGGTGCGATTGCGATTAGAACGCAATAGAAAAATTCTAATTTATGCTACCCTT
>Ga0100391_1004383_pt1 | contig 13657 bp, 10 predicted proteins | sample CryGeymeta201515_FD_81541 | JGI IMG/M metagenome (GOLD analysis project Ga0100391, IMG submission 81541) | Groundwater microbial communities from Crystal Geyser aquifers in Utah, USA - Crystal Geyser metaG 2015-15 | ecosystem: Environmental > Aquatic > Deep subsurface > Groundwater | place: USA...
GAGGGCGGCCGCGGCGACGACATCCTGACCGGCGGCGGCGGCTATGACGCCTTCGTGTTCGACAACCGGGGCAATTTCGGCGCCGATGTGGTGAAGGACTTCAACTACAGCCGTGAACTGTGGTTCACCGAGTTCTTCGACCTCGGCCCCGACAACCTGACCCAGCTGAGCGCGAACGGCGAGTTGCAGGTCGGGATCGGCGGCGGGGCGGGAACGCAGACGCTGACGCTGGAGGGGTCCACCGTCGCGGGCCGCTGGATCGAGCACGACGGCCTGAACGCACTCGGCTATCACGTCTATTCGATGTTCGAAGGTCCGTGGCCGACCGAGGATCTGCCGCCCGTCTGACGGCGCGGCGGGAAAGCGCGCCGCCGCCCGCGGCTTCAGGCCCTGGCGGCGGCGACGTCCTCATACAGCCGTCGCACCTTGCGGGCGACGGTTTCGGCGTCGAGGCCCTGCGCCATCAGGCTGTCGCGCAGCGCCAGTTCGGCCGGACGTCCTGCGGCGGTCACAGCGTCGATGGCGTCGCAAAAGCCTTCGACCGAGAAAGGCGCCACCACCCGCGCCGCCGCCAGCCCTTCGGTCATCAGCCGCACGTTGCCCACGTTGGTGGCGACCACCGGCAGCGCGCTCGCCATCGCCTCCTTCACCGAGTTGGGCGAGCCCTCGAAATCCGAGGTCATCACATGGACGTCGGCGGCGTGATAGAACTGTTTCACCCGTTCGGCCGGTTCCGAGACCAGCGCCAGCGCCTGCACGGCGCGCTGCGGGTGGCGCGCCTGCATCGCCGCCAGCACCTCGCAGAAACGGTCGTGGCGCTTCTGCGGACGGTCGATGTTCTTGGAGCTGACGAACAGCAGCAGCAGCGCGTCCTGCGGCAGGCCGAGCGCGGCGCGCGCCGCCGCCCGGTCGCCCGGAACGAAGCCGTCGAGCGTCACGCCGTTGGGGATGTAGCGCGCCAGCGGATCGTCGCGCAGCCAGTCGGGCAGGCGGTCCTTGAAGATCAGCCCCATCCGCCCGCGCCGCAACAACCGCCGCGAGACCGCGTCCGCCGCCACGCGCAGCGGCGCGGGCAGGTCGAGAAATTCGTTCTCCAGCGCGTTGAGGTAAGACGTCACCATCGGCTTGCGCACCCCGCCCATGGTGGCCAGCAGCAGCGACAGACCGTGGAAGCAGTGCACCAGATCGACGTCGCGCGCGCGGCGGGCGAGGTGGGGCAGGCGGCGCAGATACTCCGCCTTGCCGCGATCGCGGGCGTTGACGAACTCGACGTCGTAATCGATCCCCAGCGCCTTGAGGTCGTCCATCTGCCGCCGGCTGAACACGGCGTATTCGGGGTGTTCGGCCGTAGGCCAGCCGTTGGTCAGCACCAGCACCCGGCGCACCCGCGCGGCGTCGGGATCCACCGGCGCGTCGGGCGCGGCGTGGCGGTCGCGCGCGGCGCTCATCGGACGCGCTCCGCGCGCCAGTCCTTCATCCAGGCGACGAAGCCGCCCAGCCCTGCGTCGAGCGGCGTGGACGGGCTGAAGCCGACCGCCGCGCGCAGCGGCCCGACATCGGCCCAGGTGCGCTCGACGTCGCCGGGCTGCATCGGGGCCATGATCTTTTCGGCGGTCCGGCCCGTCGCGCGCTCCAGGATCGCGATCATGTCGGTCAGCGTCTCGGGCCGGTCGTTGCCGATGTTGAACACGCGGTGCGGCGCCCAGCTTGTCGAGGGATCGGGCGCCAGCCGGTCGTAATCGGGCTGCGGCGCCGGGGGCGTCACGATCAGGCGCGCCACCGCCTCGACCACGTCATCGACATGGGTGAAGTCGCGCGCCATGCGCCCCTCGTTGAACACCTTGATCGGTCGTCCGTCGAGGATCGCGTCGGTGAACAGCCAGTAGGCCATGTCCGGCCGACCCCACGGGCCATAGACGGTGAAGAACCGCAGCCCCGTCGCCGCCAGGCCGTAGAGATCGGCATAGGCGTGCGCCATCAGCTCGTTGGCCTTCTTGGTCGCGGCGTAAAGGCTCACCGGGTGGTCCACCCCGTCGCGCGCCGAAAACGGCAGTTTGCGGTTGCCGCCATAGACCGAGCTGGAGGACGCATAGATCAGGTGCCCGACGCGCGCATGGCGGCACGCCTCCAGCAGGTTGAGAAAACCGGTGAGGTTGGAGTCGGCGTAGGCGCGCGGGTTCTCCAGCGAATAGCGCACCCCGGCCTGGGCGGCGAGGTTGACCACGCGCCGCGGGCGGTGGCGGTCGAACGCCGCCCCGATCGCCGCCGCGTCGGCCAGGTCGGCGCGCTCGAAGAAGAAGCCGGTGCGCCGCCGCAGCAGGGCGAGCCGCGCCTGCTTGAGCGCGGGGTCGTAGTAGTCGTTGAGGTTGTCGATCCCGACCACCGGCAGGCCGGCGTCGAGCAGCAGCGCGCAGAGGTGAAAGCCGATGAACCCCGCCGCGCCGGTCACCAGGACGGCGGGCTCCCTCGCCAGAGCGGCGCGCCAGTCGGCCTGCCCCGCCGGCGCGGCGCCGCCGGCGTCCGTCATCGGGCGGCGCGTCCGATGCTGGTGTAGGCGAAACCGGCCGCCGCCGCCTCGGCGGGGCGATAGATGTTGCGCAGGTCCACCATCACGTCGCCGCGCATGGCGCCGCGCAGCCGCTTGAGGTCGAGCGCGCGGAACATGTTCCACTCGGTGATGATCACCACCGCGTCGGCGTCCTTTGCGGCTTCATAGGGATCGTGCGCCCAGGTGGTGGCGGGCAGCAGGGCGCCGCCCTCCTTCTCGCCCTGGGGGTCGCACAGCGTGACCGTCGCGCCGCCGCCCACCAGCGTCGGCACGATGGTCAGCGACGGCGCGTCGCGCATGTCGTCGGTGTCGGGCTTGAAGGTCACGCCGAACACCGCCACCTTCTTGCCCGCCAGCGTGTCGCCCATCGCGGCCCGGATCTTGTCGGCCATGGCGCGCTTGCGGGCGTCGTTGACCTCGACCACCGTCTCCACGATGCGGATCGGGCTGTTGTATTGCTGGCCGGTGCGGGTCAGCGCCAGCGTGTCCTTGGGAAAGCACGAGCCGCCATAGCCGGGACCGGCGTGCAGGAACTTCGCGCCGATGCGCCCGTCCAGCCCCATGCCCTTGGCCACGTCCTGCACGTCGCCGCCGACCTTCTCGCACAGGTCCGCCAGTTCGTTGATGAAAGTGATCTTGGTCGCCAGAAAGGCGTTGGCGGCGTATTTGATCAGCTCCGCGCTCTCCAGCGTGGTGAACACCATCGGCGTCTCGCGCAAGCTGAGCGGCCGGTAGAGCGCGCGCATCACCTCACGCGCGCGATCGTTCTCGGCCCCGACCACCACCCGGTCGGGGCGCATGAAATCCTCGATCGCGGCGCCCTCGCGCAGGAACTCGGGGTTGGAGGCGATGCCGACCTCCAGATCGGGGCGCGCGGCGCGGATGATGCGCTCGACCTCGCGGTTGGTGCCCACCGGCACGGTCGATTTGGTGACGACCACCGCATATTCCTCGAGCGCCTCGGCGATCTCCTTCGCGGCGGCGTAGACATAGGTGAGGTCGGCGTGGCCTTCGCCGCGCCGCGTCGGCGTGCCGACGGCGATGAACACCGCGTCTGCGCCCTTCACCGCCGCCTTGAAATCGGTGGTGAACGACAGGCGGCCGGCCTTGACGTTCTTCTCCATCAGCGCCTCGAGGCCGGGCTCGTAGATGGGCACGCCGCCCGCCTTCAGCGTCTCGATCTTGGCCTCGACCTTGTCGACGCAGACCACGTCATGGCCGAAATCCGAGAAGCACACTCCGGACACCAGCCCCACATACCCCGTTCCGATCATCGCGACACGCATCGACTTCTCCCCGTCAAAACAACCCTGTGCGCCTTGGCTAGCCGCTTGCATGCTGCGGCGCCACCGGGAATCGATGGCGCCGATGTATCGCGTAACGCTGTCTGCGCGCATCCCGCGCGCGGCGCGCCTGCGATTTCTTCCTCAGCGTCGCTGCAAGAGCACAGTCTTCGACTGGTCGCCGCATATTCCGCACGAAGCGTCTGAAAAGGCCGCGCAATTCGAATATAAAAAATAATATTTGAACTTATACGATACTTTTATACCTTTATGGAAAGCCAAAGCACAACCAATACGCTGTAAAAAGCCAATACACTGTAAAAAGGTGAAAAATGTCGAAGGCGGATGCAAAAACCACGATCATCGTCAGCCCGCGAGAGCGATTCGGCGAAGCGACGGCCGCGCTGCAATCGATCATCGAGCAGACGGCGGCCCCCTACAGACTTGTCTATGTCGATGCCGGCGCGCCCGAGCATGTGTCGCGCGAGATCGGCGCCCTGTGCGCGGCGCACGGGTTCACCCACCTGCGCCATCGCGACATGCTGAGCCCGAACCAGGCGCGCAATCGCGGTCTGGCCGAGGCCGCGACGCCGAACGTCGTGTTCATCGACAATGACGTGTTCGTGGCGGCGGGCTGGCTGGCGGCGCTGGAGCGCTGCGCGGCGGAGACCGGCGCCGAGGTCGTGGTTCCTCTGACCTGCCAGAAGCGGCCGCTGCATACCGAAATTCATCAGGCCGGCGGCAGCTTCACCACCGATCTTGCGCGTTTCATGGCCAGACCCTCCGCCGATCTGATGGTGGAGCGCGAGCACCATCTGCAAGGCCGCAAAGTCTCCGAGGTGACGCTTGAGCGCGGCGAGACGCAGTGCTGCGAGTTCCACTGCGTGCTGGTCCGGCGCGCCGTGCTGACGGCGCAGGGCGGGCTGGACGAGGGTCTGCTGGCGACGCGCGAACACATCGACTTCAGCATGGCGGTGCTGCGCGACGGCGGGCGGCTGATGTTCGAGCCTGCGTCGGTCGTGACCTACGTCATCCCCGGCCGGGACAGCCCGATAACGCGGGAGGACCGGGCGTTCTTCTGCCTGCGGTGGTCGCCGGAATGGCAGAAACGCAGCCTCAGGCGGTTCGCCAAGAAATGGGACTTCGAGGGCGCGCCCTACGCGCGCCGCGCAGGCAAGCTGCTGACGTGGCGGCTGCACATGGGCGTCGCCCGCCCCATGGCGCGCCGCCTGCCGCTGGTCAGCCGCGCGCCGCTTCTGGAGCGGGCGGCGGCGGGCGCGGCGACGCGCGCGCTGGCGCTGTGGTCGCTTGCGCTCGCCTGGCGCCACGCGCGCCGCACGCCGCCGCGCCCGGCGGCGGCGCCCGCGGAATGATCCTGCGGGCGGTCGGCCGCCGGTCAGGCGCGCGTCAGGTGCCCGCCGCCACGCGCTGAAGCGCCAGCGTCAGCAGGAAACAGGCGGCGGCTGCTGCGGCGGCCGCTGTCGCGCCGGTCGCCGCGATCAGCGCGGCGTCGTAGAGCGCAATGGCGGCGATCATCGTCACCACCGCTTTCGGCACGTCGCCGCGCGCCCGCCGCGCCAGCCGCCGCAACGCCAGCGCCAGGGCCGCCCACAGCCCCAGCGCCGCCGCCGCCCCGACCGTCAGCGCCCCGATCGTCAGCGCAGCGGCGCCCGCCGCGTTCGCGACGCTTCCCGCCGCGAGCGCGGCTGGCGCCGCCAGCGCGGCCAGCGGCCAGGCCGCGCCCAGCCGGTCGCGCGCTTCGCCGCGCGCGGCGTAGGTCAGTCCGACGACATGGGCGCCCAGCCCCGCCGCCCCCAGCAGAACGACGGGGGTGAGCGCGCCGACCGCAAGCGCGCCCAGCCCGTAGGCCAGCAGCCGCGTCGCGCCCATGATCAGCGGCGCCAGCGCGGCGCGCTTGTGAACCCAGTCGTAGAGCACGATCGCCGCCGCCAGCAGCAGCCCGCAGACCCCCGCCGCAGACCCCAGCGCGAAAGCCGCAAGCGCGCCTGCGGCCAGCAGCGCGAATCCGGCGGCGAACACCGTCCGCCGGTCGGCGAGACCGGCGGGGATCGGGCGCTCCGGGCGCTCGCGCGCGTCGATCCCGGCGTCGAAGGCGTCGTTCAGCCACATGCCGCCCACATAGGACAACGACAGCGACAGCGCCGCCAGCGCCACGGCGTCGGCCGATTCTGCGCCGAACACCCCCGCGCCGCCCGCCAGCGCGGCCCCGGCCATGGCGTTGGTCCAGACCGTGGGCAGGTTGGACACCCGCCCCAGCCGCAGCGCGGTGCGCGGCGTCATGGCGCGAGCCGCGCCAGCACCCAGCGCATCTCGCGCGTCACCGCCGCCTCGACCGGGCCGCCGCGCAGCGCCTCGGGCAGGACGCCCCAGGTGTAGGTCTCCACCTCCAGATGCGGCGTCACCGGCTGCGCGCGGTGGATCGCCAGCGCCGCCGCCAGCGCGTCCTGCGTGGTGGAGAACGGCCCGGCGACGTCGGTGAACACCGGCACATGGAAATGCACCCGCCACTCGGCGCCATCCGGCGATCCGGGCGTCGCGCCCTCCGCGGCGGCCAGCGCCCCGGGCAGGTCGTCGAAGCGCAGCAGCGCGCCGTCGCCGCGCCGGGCGGTGACCTGATGCAGATAGACCGGCTCGGCGAAGGCCGACAGCGCGGCGCGGGCCTGCGCGTCCGCCCGCGCGACGCGCAGCGCGGCGCTCAGCTGCATCTTGTGTGCCGGCACCCCCGCCGCGCGCAGCGCCGCCAGGCTGGCGGGGATGTCCTCGAACTCCACCGCCGCGTGGCAGACGTCGAAGCACAGGCCCAGATGGCGGGGCAGGGCGGCGGCGGCGGCGGTCGTGCTCAGGCCCGCCAGATCGGCCATCCGCCGCACGGCGCGCGCGTCGAACAGCCAGCGGGCGAAGAAATCGATCGCTCCGGCGGTGGTCTGCATCAGGCAGCGCGGCTCGGGCTCCACCGCCAGCGCCACCGTCGCGCCGGTCTCCTGCGCCAGCCGCGCGCAATGCGCGGCGGCCTGCAGCAACCCGTCGGCGACCGCCGCCTCGTCGCCGGCGCAGTCGGCGGCGAAACCGCCGGGAACCGTGCTCAGCGTGGCGGTCTCGCCCTGCGGCGCGATCCGGGCCATCAGCGCGGCCAGCGCGCAAGTGTAGTCCAGCCGCGCCGGGTCGCGCCAGTCGGGGCGATAGACCGCCTGCTTGACCGGGGCCCCGTGGAACGGGCCGTAGGGAAAGCCGTTGACGGTGGCGGCCTCATAGCCTTCCTCGGCCAGCAGCCGGATCAGCGCCGCCTGCGCCGGGGGCGCCGCCAGATCGCGCACCGCCTGCGCCGACAGCCGCAGCCCCACCGTGAACGGCGCGTCCGGCGACAGCGCCGCCTTCACCGCGCGCGTCGGGCCCAGCAGCGCGGCGCGCGCCTCGGCCCAGCTTTCGGCGGGGTGGATGTTCTGGCAATAGGTCAGCCGCCCGAGGCCGCCTGCAAGGCGCATCAGGCCGCTCCGTCCCGGGTCTCCAGCCAACCGAGCGCCGCGGCGACCAGACTGGCGTCGATCGCCGCGGTCTCGACCCCCTCGCCGACCGCGCGCAGCATGGTGACGCTCAGCCGGCCGCCCAGATGCTCGCGGAAATCCTCGACGCCCGCCAGCAGCGCAGGCCGCCCCGCCGCGTCGCGCGCCGCCATCTCGGGCCGCCACAGCCGAAAGCCCAGGCGGCGCAGCAGCGCGGCCACGCGGTCGTCGGTTCCCGCCGGGGCCAGCCCCGACAGCACTGAATAGCGCGTGTCGAGCGCAACGCCGATCGCCACCGCGTCGCCATGGCCGATCGCGCCGCCGGTGACCGACTCCAGCCGGTGCGCCGCCCAGTGGCCGAAATCGAGCGGGCGGGCCGAGCCGGTCTCGAAGGGATCGCCGCCATGGGCGATCTGATCGAGGTGGAGGTCGGCGCAGACGCGGATCATCCGCTCCTCCACCGCAGGCTCGAAGGCGCGCAGCGCGTCGGCGCTGGCCTCCAGCCAGTCAAAGAACGCGCGATCGCGGATCAGCGCCACCTTCACCGCCTCGGCGACGCCCGCGATGCGCGCCGCCGCAGGCAGGCTGTCCAGCATGTCGAAATCGTTCAGCACCGCCCAGGGCGGCGCGAAGGTTCCCATGTAGTTCTTGGCGCCGTTGAGGTTGACGGCGTTCTTGACGCCAACCCCGGCGTCGTTCTGCGCCAGCGTGGTGGTCGGGACCCGGATCAGACGCACCCCGCGATGCGCGGTCGCCGCCGCCAGACCCACCGCATCCAGAACTGCGCCGCCGCCGAGCGCGACGACATAGGAATGGCGGTCGATGCGCAGGCGGTGGATGGCGTCGAGGATCGCGCGCAGAGGTCCGAGTCCGGCCTTGGCCGCCTCGCCGCCCGGCGTCGGCACCGGCGGCGCGGCCAGCGTCATCGCTCCGGCATGGGCGGCGGCGTAGCCGGCGATCGCCTGCGCCAGGCCGGGCCGCGCCGCGAGCAGCCCGTCGTCGGCGAACACGGCGCAGCGCGCGGGCGTCTCGGCGCCGTTCAGCGCCAGCGTCTCGGCGAAAGTGGGATTGGCGGGGTCGAACAGCCCGCGCGTGAACGCCAGCGGATAGGCGAAGGACACCGTGAAGCGGCGCCAGCGCATGACGCCGCCCGTCCCTTCCGCTTCCGGCGCCGCGCTGTGATCCATGGTCGTCATTCCATCCGGAGGGCGCGCCGCGGGCGACGGCGCGCATGTTTGGTCGCAATGCGCGCGCGGCGCAAGCGCGGCGGCGGTCTGTCGCTCATGCCCGCGCCGCGCTCATGTCGGCGTCGCCGCGCAGGGCGCCGGCGACGCCAGCATGAGCGTGGGGCCGGGACCTTCCGCCGTCTGCGGCCAAGCCGCCAGCCGGGCGCGCCAGACGGCGAAGGTCACGCTGTGCCACAGCAGCCGGGGATAGCGCCGCGCCGTCTGCGTCATGTCCGCCATCGACAGGAACTCCGGCGGCGCAAACCGCTCGAAGACGTCGCGCAGCGGCCCCTCTTCGACAAGGCGCAGGATGGGCAGCGATCCGCCCAGCTTGCGCTGATTGCGGTGATAGTCCGGCGCGCAACGCGCCAGCGCGGTCTTCAGCACATGCTTCACCGCCAGCCCGCGCCGGTAGCGCAGCGCCTCCGGGATGCGCAGCGCCTCTGTCACCACCAGCGGGTCCGCGAAAGGCAGGCGCAGCGTCTTGCCGCGGCTGAGCGCGACCTGGGTCCAGACGCCGCCGGTGTCCGAGGACAGCCAGTTCACCATCTGGGTGGTCGCGATATGCCGCGCGGGCGTCGCCGGACCCGGCGGAATGCGAAAGCCCGCGCGCTCCGCCAGCGTCGCGCGGTCGCGCAGTGCGCCGGTCACCGCCTCCGCGCCGAAGGTCCGCGTCATGAAGGCGAGCAGGCCCGGCTGCCGCATCCCCAGACCAAAGCCCCGCGGCGCATCCAGCGGCGCGGCCATCATCTGAGCCATGCGCCGCACCGTCGCCAGCCGCCCGGCGTAGTGGCCGCGCAGCACATGCGACAGCCCGGCCAGCGCGGCGCGCCCCGCCGGTCCGCTAAGCGCCGCCGCCGCCGCAAGATCGGGGCCGTGCCCGAAGCCGAACAGCAGATCGGCCTCCGCCCCGCTGACGCAGACCGGGTGCGGCGTCTCCATGGCATGGTCGATCAGCAGGGTGACCGCATGGTGCGGCGGCGCGCCGATGCGGTCCACCACATCCGTCAGCCGGCCGGGGAACGCCTCTTCGGACAGGGTTCGCGTGTCGAAGCGGCGACCAAGCGCGGCGGCGGCGCTGTCGGCGTAGGCGACCTCCTCGGCGAACTCGGCGCTGTCGAGCATGCTGTGCGCGAGCGGCATGTCCGGCGCCAACGCCGCGAGCAGGGCGCTGTCCACCCCGCCGGAGAACAGAAGCGCCGCGTCCTCATGCGCGGACCGCCGCATCGCGGCGTGCAGCGCTTCGGCGACATGGGCGGCGTGGTCCTCGCCCCGCGCGCGCATCGCGCGCTGCGGCAGCCGCTGGCCGTCGCTTTCGCGCACGGCGCCGTCGGCGAGCGAAATCTCGACCACGCCGCCGCCGACGACGCGCAGGATATTGCGGCAATAGGTGCGCGGCGGCGTGACGGCGCGGAACATGAAGTGGTCGGTCACCGCGGCGGGGCAGGGGCCGCGCTCGGCGGCGGGCAGGGCGCGGATCACATGAGCGAAGCGGTCGGACACGATCACGCGGTCGGGCCGCACGGCGTAGAACAGATCGCGTCGCGCGCAGACGCCGCGCCTCAGACGCAGCGACGCGGGCGATCCGCCGCGCAATTCGACGCTGACGCCGTCGCAGACGTCGCCGCTGGCGCAGGGGGCGCCCGCATGGCGCGCGCACAGGCTCAGCGTCACACTCTCCGGCCTGTCCGCCCGCACGGCGTCGGCGCCGTAAAGGGCGATCTCGACCCCCTTCCCGCCGCAGAAGGAGAACGGACGCAAATGAAACGTCACCCGTCGTCTCCGCACAGACACTACGCGACCGATCCTGACCGGCCGGGGTTAATCACTCATGCCATTATTTCGCCTTAATTGGATCGCGTCGAGAGCAGATCCGGATCGAGACGCAGGATCAGGCCTTTTCCGTTCGAGCGTGGCAATGTGGCCATCCAGATGCGGCCGCCCGGGCCCACGGCGATGTCGATGGGGTCGGTGGAGCTGATCGCAGCCCCGGCGGGATCGGCGAGCTCGAAGTCCTCCGCGACGCCGCCATCTTCATCGACGACGATGGCGCGAATGGTGTCGCCGCGCGAATAGTTGGCGAACAGGATCGCGCCGTCCAGCGGCGACGGGCCGCGATAGACCGCCATGCCGGTCGGCGCCCAGTGGTTGCCGAGGCCATAGACCTGTTCGATATGAAAGCGCGGATCGGGCTGCAGGCCGACCGGATACACCGACAGTTCGAACGGATCCTCGCCCTCGGTCGGATTGCCGCCATAGGAAACATACTCGTCGCGCAGCGTGTTGGGATGACCGCCGTAATCGCCGCGGCGCAGGCGATGCAGCATGTCCTGCTGCCGCGGCGCCCGGGTCAGCCCCTCGTCGATCGGGGTGCGGGGGTCGTCCGGCGTCACGGCGCTGCCGCTGGAGCCGTTGACGGCGGTGTAGATCCAGCCGTTCGGATGCGCCACGAGATCGTAGGCGTTGCGCAGCCCGGTGGCGAACAGACGCACCGGCGCGTCCGGGGCGTAGGGATCATAGAAACTGTGGACCAGCGGCCCGCCGACGTCGGCGGTCGCGCGCACGGTCGCAACCCCCCGGGCGTCGAAGACCAGGTATTTTCCCGCCCAGGGCCCGTCGGGAATGCTGATCGGGTCTTCTTTCAGCGCTCCCCAGTGCTCGGGCAGGCTCCACGAGCGCAGCACCCGGGTATAGCCGATGCGGCGGCTGTATCCGTCGCCCGGCAGGGGTTCGGTCGTCACGTCGAAGCCGCCTTCGGGCGGCGTGCGGCGCGGGTCGATCTCCAGGATCGCTGCGTTCAGCAGGCGCTCCGGGCGCATGCACCAGCCGCCGTCGCGCTCACCCATGGAACTGTTCGAGCCTTGCGTGAGATACAGCATCACCGGCCCCGGCGCGCCGTTTTCGCCGGGCAGGGCCGCGAACGCCAGGCTGTTGGTCAGGTGGTCGGCGCAGGAGCGCGGCAGGCCGGTCACATAGGGAGTCGCCTTGACCGCGAAGGCCGCGCCGGGCGCGATCGCGAGGCGCGTCACGCGGCCGCTGAAATCGGGGATCTCGGGGTGTTTGCCGCTCAGCGGCACGGGATAATTGTCGGTCAGCCACAACTTGTCCGGCGACTCCGGGTCGAAGGCGAGGCCGAACAGCCCGCGCGGCCCTGCGTCGGTCTGAAACAGGGCGGGCTCCACCTTCTGGCGGCCGGTCAGCGCCCCGGTCTCAGGATCGATCCGCCAGCGCAGCAGCGCGCCGAAGATCGTGGCGGCGTAGAGCCGGTCGCCCTCCGGCGAGACGGCCAGCGCCGTCAGACCGTCCTCCTGCAGCGTCTCGCCGACCGTGAAGGCGCGCGAGACCTCCGCGCGCCCAGGCCCGGCGGCGGCCAGCAGCATCATCGCCGCCGCGACCGCGCCATGAAAAACACTCATCAAACCTGTCCATATCATCGGGAAACACAGAACTTGCGTGCAGCGCGCAGCCGCATGCGCTTTCATGCCGCCGCCTTCTGTTGCGCAGATTTAGCGACGAGACGATAAACGTCCATTAATCTTGCATCTACGACCGGTCGCGCGGCTTCGCTTTCAACCTTGGCGCGCGCCCGGCGGGCGACCGCCGCCCAGCGCTCGGGCGCGTCGAGAAGCTGGCTGACGCCGGCCGCAAGCGCCGCCGCGTCGCCCTCCGCCACCAGCACGCCGGTCTCGCCGTCCACGATCATCTCGGGCATGCCGCCGTGACGGGTGGCGACCACCGGCGCGCCGGTGGCCATCGCCTCCTTGACGGTGTTTGTCGCCGCGTCCTGATCGCCGTCGCTGGCGGTGACCGAGGCGGCGATGAAGATGTCGGCCTGCTGCAGCGCGGCCTGCACGAAATCGCTGGGGCGCGCGCCGAGCAGGCGGATACGATCCTGCAGGCCGAGCGCCGCGATCTGCGCGGCGAGCTCATGCTCCAGCCCGCCCGCGCCGATGATGTCGAGCGCCACGTCGCGGCCTTCGGCCACGAGGCGCGCGACCATGTCGATCGCGAAGCGGAACCCCTTTTTCTCCACCAGCCGCCCCACCGACAACAGGCGCACGCGGCGGCCTTCGGGCGGCGTCGGCGCGCGGAATGGAAACGAGTCGAGGTCGATGGCCGAGGGGATCACCACGATCTTGTCAGCCGGGCACCCGATGGTGATCGCCGCATCCCGGAAATGAACGCTGTTGGCGATCACGGCGTCAGCCGCCGCGAAGATTTCGCCGTAGGCGCTCACCCGCCCATCGCGGCGGGTGACGTCGGCGCCGCGCACATGCACCACAAACCCGCCCGTCACCGCCCCCGCCTCGCGCAGGCGGCGCACCCGGTCGGCGAGACTTGTGAACTGGCAATGCAGGATGTCATAGCGCGCGCCGCCGAGCGCGCCGCCCATCAGCAGCAGCCGCAGGCTCAGGGCGTCCCGGCTCCATGTCAGAAGCGGCGTGAGGCGCAGCGTTCTGCCCAGGCCGATCCGCCGGGCCAGCCGGATGAAGGCGCCCGGCGCCGCCGCCATGCGCGCGATGGCCGATGCCGGAATCGCGTCCACCCTGCGCCGCGAAAGCAGATCGTAGCGGCCGACGATGGGATGGAGGGCGCCGCCGCCGGAGGGGGCGGGCATCAGCGTCCTGATGTCGAGGTCGTGCCCTTTCTCCAGAACCGTTCGCGCCATATTGAGCACGAAGGTTTCCGAGATGATCGGAAACTCCCAGACAAAAAATGCGACACGCATAGTTGGTTCTTCTGCATGAAACAGCAGGCCGCAGCAAGGCTGCGACCTGCGCTATGACGGGTATGATAGCCGATATGTCTCACGCTGTCTTGAGCAACCTACAGCAGGGTGTCGCTCGCCGTGAGACTGATGGCGCTGAGATCGACGCCGCCGTTGTCGAAGGCGATGCGCAGCACCTGTTCGCCCGCCTCCAGCGCCACGATCTGCGCGGCGCTTTCGGTGAAGGCCTTGAACGAGAGGGTGCTTTCGACCGTGAAGGCGGCGGTCTCGTAGGCCGCGTCGCCGCGCAGGAAGCTCGCGGTCAGGCTGCGGCCGTTCTGGTTGGTTCCGGTCAGCAGGCTGAGGTCATA
>Ga0100391_1004395_pt1 | contig 13642 bp, 11 predicted proteins | sample CryGeymeta201515_FD_81541 | JGI IMG/M metagenome (GOLD analysis project Ga0100391, IMG submission 81541) | Groundwater microbial communities from Crystal Geyser aquifers in Utah, USA - Crystal Geyser metaG 2015-15 | ecosystem: Environmental > Aquatic > Deep subsurface > Groundwater | place: USA...
CGAGAAGAATCTGCGCGAAGTCAAGGATATCTGCCACTACTTTCTCGGCATCGACCCGGCCGTGGACTGGATTCCGGTACGCCCGACCCAGCATTACTCGATGGGTGGAATCCGCACCCGGCACACCGGCGAAAGCATCGGTTTGAAGGGTCTCTATGCCTGCGGCGAGGCCGCGTGCTGGGATCTTCACGGTTTCAACCGTCTGGGCGGCAACTCGGTGGCCGAAACCGTGGTCGCCGGCATGATCGTTTCAGAGTTCGTAGCGGATTTCTGCCAGTCGAGCGACAGCGACATCAATATTCCGACCGCGCTGGCGCGTGAATTCCTGGAACGTGAACAGGGCAGGCTGGATGCACTGGTCAGCGGCAACGGCACCGAGTCAGTCAGCGCTATCCGCAAGCGCATGGAAGAAATAATGATCGACCAGGTCGGCATCTTTCGTACCGGCAATGAACTGGACCAAGCGGTCGAGGAATTGCAGGACCTGCTGCGGCGCAGCCGCAAGCTGGGCCTGCAGAGCAGGGTGCAAGGCGCCAATCCTGAACTGGTCGCGGCCTACAGGCTACCGAAAATGCTCAAGATCGCGCTGTGTGTGGCGATCGGGGCGCGCGAACGTACCGAAAGTCGTGGCGCGCACTCGCGCGAAGACTATCCGCAACGCGACGATGCAAACTGGCTCAAGCGCACGCTGACAAGCTGGAAGGCCGAGGATGACCTGCTGCCGACCATCGACTACGAAGCGCTGGACGTGAGTACGATGGAACTTCCTCCGGGTTTTCGCGGCTACGGCCAGGCCAACCACGTCGACCATCCAGACACCGAGGCGCGCCGCGCCGAAGTCACCACGATTCGTGAACAACTCACCGAAGGCGATCGTTTCGAACTCCAGCACCGCCTTATGCCATTCCAGCAGCTGCTGCCCGAACGGTATCGTGGCCGCAACGAACGCCCGGAAGAACCCCATGCCACTGTGCTCCGACCATGACTGAAACCCATAATCCCCGCCGCCTGACGCTAAAAATCCTGCGCCACAACCCGCAGGACCCAACGTCCGAGCCGCATATCGAGTCGTTCCAACTGGATGAAGCGCCGGGCATGACGTTGTTCATCGCGCTCAACCTGCTGCGCGACCAACAGGCGCCTACGCTGCAATTCGATTTCGTCTGCCGCGCCGGAATCTGCGGCAGTTGCGGCATGCTGATCAACGGTCGCCCGGGCCTGGCCTGCCGCACCTTGACCGCAAAGCTCGGACCGGAAATCATGCTGGCACCGTTGCCAACCTTCAAGCTGATCGGTGATTTGTCGGTCGATTCCGGCGCCTGGGCACGCCAGATGGGCGAGCGCCTGGAAACCTGGGTGCATCAGCAACAGGAACCTGACATTGACCGGCTGGAGGAGCGCATGGAGCCGGAGCTGGCCGAGCAGATCTACGAGCTTGACCGCTGCATTGAATGCGGCTGCTGCATTGCCGCCTGCGGCACGGCCCGGATGCGCAAGGATTTCATCGGTGCGGCCGGCATCAACAAGATCGCCCGCTTCCGCCTCGACCCGCGCGACGAGCGCAGCGATACTGACTTCTATGAACTGGTCGGCAACGATGAGGGCGTGTTCGGCTGCATGAGTCTGCTCGGCTGCCACGATGTCTGCCCCAAGGGCCTGCCGCTGAAAACCCAGATCGCCTTCATCCGGCGCAAGATGGTCACTGCCGGATAAGACTGCAACCCGGCGTCCAGCGAAGACAACGCCGGAAGATCGGATGGAAATCGACTGCGGACTGAGGAGGAACCGGCCTAAAACCGATTGACAGTCGGTTTTAGGCCGGGTAGAGTCCACAACCAGTCTCTGCCTTCCCGGATTTCCATGACCCCAGACAGTTGCCCGACCGCGCCCCGCCTGGGCGATCTTGAGGTGCGCGTACTGGAACATCTGTGGGCGGTGGAATCAGCCAGCGCGAAATCGGTGCATGATGCTGTCGGCAGCACGCGCGGGATTGGCCTCAACACCATCCAGTCGACCCTGGATAGGCTCCATCGCAAGCAGTTGCTGGTCCGGCGCAAGATCAGCCGGGCGTTTCATTATTCCGCCCGGGTGTCGCGGTCATCGCTTTTGTCAGCCATGGTGGCCGAGGCCGCATTGCGTCTTGGCAAGGATCGATCACTCGCAATGTCGGCGTTGATCGAGGCCGCCGAACGACTGGACGAGACTGCGCTGGACGAACTCGAACGTCTGATCGAGGTGCGCAGGACCCTGCGTGAGGGCGGCGCAGATGACTGAATGGCTGGACTTTTTCACCATTGTTGCCGTGGTCGCGATGCTTGGCGGTGCGCTCGGTGCCATCGCCGCCGGACCGGCGTCAACTGCACTGCTTTTCGGAACGCTGGCTCCGCGGACCCGTTGCCGCAGGGCCGAATTGCTGGCGTTGCTGCCGCTGGCCGGTGCCGTACTGGGTGTCACGGCGCTGTTGTTGCCGGCACTGCTCAAACTGTCGGGCCTGATCGATGACCATTGCCTGGAGCATGGTCTGCATCATCCCCATTTCTGTTTCCGTCACCTGCCGACGTTCGCGCCGGGCGTTCTGTCGGCTGCGCTGGTGTTGCTGGCGACGCTACCGTTCGCCAGGCTTGTCGGTTGCGTGCTGACGGGCATTTCCGATGCCCGCGTGCTGACTGGAATCGAGCGCATGGCCGGCAGTCAGACCGTGATCCGCACCGAACTGGCGGTGCCGTGTGCATACCTGTTTGGCTTGCGACGCCCGCGTATCGTGCTGTCGGCCGGATTGATCGACGTGCTGACCTCGTCCGAGCGGCGGGCCGTCGTACGTCACGAAATCGCCCATGCGCGTAGCGGCGATCCGGCACGACGACTGGCCCTGGAACTGCTTCTGACCTTGCATTTCGGAACGGTTCGAAACAGGCTGCGGCACTGCTGGCAACAGGCGGCCGAAGAGCGCGCCGACGACGCTGTCGCGCGCCAGGGGCAGGGTCTTGAACTGGCGGCGGCGCTGGTCAAACTGCTGCGGCAACCATGCACCTGCTCGCTGATCGAGATTTCCGCGCTGGCGGCCGACGCCGGTGATGTCGAGCGCCGCGTTCGGCGTCTGGTCGAGGGCGGCCGGGATATGCCGGGCTCGGTGTGGTGTGAGAGGCTCTTGCCGCTGGCGGGATTGCTCGGCCTGGCGGTGCTGGCCGGCACGCATCATTCGCTTGAAACGCTGTTGGGCTGGTTATGACGATGCGCGTGGTGATCTTCCTGGTCGCATCCGTAGGTGGGCTGCCATGCGCTGCCGGTACCGCCGCGGCCCAATCGCTGACCGAAGCCGAGGCAGTGCGGCTGGGGCTCGCGGTCGGTGCGTGGCGTGACTGGGCGGACGCATCGATGGATGCGGCCCGCAGCCGCACGCGCGCGGCTGGTCGCTGGGCCAATCCGGAATTCGAGTTCATCGACGAATCGCTGGATTTGCCCGGCGGCAATACCGAACGCTATTACTGGCTGCGCCAGCCACTGGACTTGAGCGGCCGCAAATCGCTGGAGCGCGCTGCGGCACGAGCCGGCGAGAACGTGACCTCGGCCGAAATCACAGGTCTCGAGCGGGATCGTGCAGCGGTCGTGCGCACGGCCTTCTACCGAACCCTCAAGGTCCAGCGCGAAATTGACGAGATCAGTCAATGGCGCGATCGCCTTCATGAACTGAGCCGGACGGTGGCCGAACGGGTCGAGGTCGGCGATGCTTCACGCTTCGATCGTTTGCGGCTCGAGCGTGAGCGGGCCTTGCTCGATGGACGAATAGCGCTTGCCCGTTCGGAGCAGAGTATCGCCCGCGAGCGTTTGTTCGGACTGTTGCAGCAACCGCCGCGCAAGCTTTCCGGCCGACTGCTGCCGGACCGACCGCCGGGTCGCGTCACAACCCTGCAAGCGCTCCATGAACACCCCGAGCTTGTCCAGTTGCGCGCCGCGGCCGATTCAGATCGACTGCGGGCTCGCGCCGCCGGGCGCAAGGCCTGGCCTGAGGTCACGCTGGGGGTCGGGGTCCGCGACTTCGAAGATGGTCCGCTATCGGAAACCGGGGGCGTGTTTTCGGTCGGGATCGAAGTGCCGCTGTTCGAGCGCGGTCGTCAGTCCCGTGCTGCGGCCGAAGCGGACGCCGGCGCGAACTCGGCAGAGGCGGCGCTTTCGCTGGCACGACTCCAGGCGGAAGCGCGTGGGCTTCTGGACCAGCTCGACATGCTGCGCGCCGAGGCGCTGACGATGACTGCGCTGGCGGCCAGCACGGACGAATCCCTGCCGGCCATCGCCGAGGCTGCGTACGGCGCAGGTGAGATCGGCATCATGGCTCTGATCGATGCCTGGCAGGCCGAACTCGAACTGCGCCTGCAGGCCGTACAACTTGAGTTCGCAGCCCGCATGGCCGCGATCGAACTTTTGAAACTGACCGGAGAAAACACATGAGAATGACCCTGATTTGTCTGGCCATCGTGGCAATGGCCGCACTGTCCGCTTGCGGCGATCACGCGCACGACGACAATGGTGCAGCACACGAACACGGCCCGGGTGCCGACCATTCGCACGCAGCGCCCGAACCGGAAACACGCGCGCTCTATGGCGACCAGGCCGATGAGGAGCCAGCATCGACTCACGAGCACGACGTACCGCACGATCACGAAGCCGAAGATACCGACGAGCATACCGACGACCGCGCCGACGACCACGCACATGACGAGGACGAGGACCCTGCGCGCGATCATGAGCTTGAGCATGAACACGATCATACGCATCACTGATCTCACGCTTTCTGAATGAAAAAGCAAATCAACACAGGCCTTGTTTTTTCCACGCTGGTGTTCGCATTTCTGGCCGGTTGTGGCGATTCAACGCCGGATGAGTATGCGCACGGTGCAGGGGAGCCCGAGCATGCTCATGACGAGCCTGAAATGCAGGTCGAGGTGGTCACCGACTACACGCCGGCAAGCGAGCTGTTCGTCGAGTTTCCAACGCTGCTGATAGGGCAGGACTCGCGCTTCGCGGCGCATGTCACGCGGCTGGACAACTTCGAGCCGGTGCGGTCCGGACGCATGGACGTGGTGTTGCGGCGCGAATCGCGAACCGTTGCCCGGTTCCGGGTCGATCAGCCAGCGCGCGCCGGACTGTTCACCCCCACGATCACGCCGCGCGAAGTCGGAGAATTCGAACTCGTGATCGAAGTAGAAACGCCGGGTATGTCGGTGGTCCACGAACTGGGGCGGTTCACGGTGTTTGCCAACCCCGGCGTGGCGCGGGTCACGACCGAAGCACCGACCGGCGAGATCGGCTACCTGAAAGAGCAGCAGTGGAGCGTGCCGTTTTCCACCACGGTGGCGCGACCGGTCCTGTTGCGTGAGTCCGTGCCCGGGACCGCCGTGGTGCGTGCACCGGCCGATGGCGGTGCACGCGTCATCGCCCCCGACGATGGTTACTTCACCGCCTTCAACGTGCCACGTGCCGGGCAACACATCGAGGCCGGCGACGTGCTTGGCTACCTGGTGCCGCGCCTGGGCGAGGGCAACGATATCGGTCGGCTGCTGGTCGAGCTGGATCGCGCCCGCAGCCGGGTCGGACTAGCGGTTCAGGACCTGGAACGTCTCGAAACGCTGTTCGGAAAAGGCGCAGTACCCGAGCGTCGGGTGATCGAGGCGCGCGCCGAACTGGATGTGGCAGAGAGTGAATTCAATGCCGCGCGCGGCCGCATCGAGCAACGCCAGGGCGGCCGCGCCAGTGGCGGCGCCAGCGAGGCCGGCATCGCGTTGCGCGCACCGGTGAGCGGTGAAATCATCGATGTTGCAGTCTCGCCCGGCGCCTTCGTGCGCGCCGGCGAGGCGTTGCTCTGGCTGGCCGAGCCGGGCCGGCGCTGGCTGGAGATCCGGGTACCGGAGGCACACGCATCCCATTTGAAAAGAGCGAGCGCTGCCTGGCTTGAAACCCCTGAAGGCACGGTTGTACTCGACGCCCAGCGCGGCGCGCATGTGGTCCAGGTTGCTGGACGTGTCGATCCCGTCTCGCGCACGGTTGCCGTGACGATCGAATATCCGGTTGACGACGCTGAGGATTCGGTACCACGTCCGCCGACGCTGGTCGGACAAGGCCTGGAGGCGCATGTGCTGCTGGCCTCTGCAGGTGAGCGGCTGGCCGTGCCCAGAGGCGCGCTGATTGACGATGGCGGCCGGCTGGTGGTGTTCGTCCAGACCGGCGGCGAGACCTTCGAACGGCGGCCGGTGGAGACTGGAATCCGTGATGGCGACTGGATCGAGATCGTGACCGGGATCGAGGCCGGCGAGCGTGTGGTCAGCATCGGAGCCTGGGATGTCAGGCTGGCCGCGACCGGCGGTGACGAAGTCGGGCACGGGCATGCACACTGAGCCCGGAATGTTCACGACCCACTCTACTGCGAACCCTGAAGCCGTCTCGCGACGAGCGGGCCATGAACAAGCCGGGCCGGGATACACACTTCGATGATTGATCGCATCATCGCCTGGTCGCTGGGCAACCGGCTGCTGGTGCTGGCGCTGGCTGCCGGATTGCTGGCCTGGGGCAGCTGGTCGGCGTGGCGCACGCCGGTGGACGTATTCCCGGACCTGACCGCGCCGACCGTGACCGTGGTCGCCGAGGCCCACGGCATGCCGCCGGAAGATGTTGAAATCCAGGTCACGCTGCCGATCGAAACGGCGTTGAATGGCGCGTCCGGAGTGCGTCGAGTGCGCTCGTCCAGCGGGGTGGGCATCAGTGTGGTTACGATCGAGTTCGATTGGGGCACCGATATTTACCGTGCCCGCCAGGTAGTGGCGGAGAAGCTGCAGATTGCGCGCGCATCCTTGCCGGTCGAACTGCCGCCGCCGGTGCTGACGCCGGTCACGTCAATCATGGGCGAGGTCATGTTCATCGCGCTGCAGTCCGATGTGCATGACGAGATGCAGCTCAAGACCGCGGCCGACTGGGTCGTGCGTCGCCGCCTGCTGGCCGTGCCCGGCGTGGCCGAGGTGATCTCGAGCGGCGCGCTGACCCGGCAGTTCCAGGTCATTGTCCGTCCCGAACGGCTGGCTGCGCTGGAGATCACGCTGGATCAGGTCGTCGACGCCGTGCGCGAAGCCGGACGCAACGCCTCGGCCGGCTTCGTGGTCGAGAACGACCAGGAATTCCTGATCCAGGGTCTGGGCAGGGTGCGTGGGCGAGACGACATCGCGCTGGCCGTGGTCGGCCAGCGCGACGGCGTGCCGGTGCTGGTGCGAGACCTGGCCGAGGTCGTGATCGGCCCGGCACCCAGACGCGGCACCGGCTCGTACAACAACAGCCCGGCGGTGGTGATCGGAATTCAGAAGCAGCCCGATGCCAACACACTGGCGTTGACCGAACGGCTGGACCTTGTGATCGGCGAAATCCAGGCCTCGCTGGAGCCGGGCATGCGGATCGAGACGCGTGCGTTCCGCCAGGCCGATTTCATCAAGATCGCGATCGACAACCTGGGCGCAGCACTGCGTGACGGCGCGCTGCTGGTGGTCGTGATCATGTTCGTGTTCCTGCTCTCTGCACGCGCCACCGGCATCGCACTACTGGCCATCCCGCTGTCGCTGCTGGCCGCGGTACTGGCCATCCGCGCACTGGGTGGTTCAATCAACAGCATGACGCTGGGCGGGATGGCGATTGCACTGGGGGCACTGGTTGACGATGCCATCATCGTGGTCGAGAACATCGTGCGCCGGCTGCGCGAGAACCGCGCCCGGTCTGTTGATACCCGGCATTCGGCAGTCGCGGTGGTCTACGAGGCCACGCGCGAGATCGAAAGCTCGATCGTGTTCGCGACCCTGATCATCATCCTGGTGTTCCTGCCGCTGTTCTTCCTGGCCGGCGTCGAGGGCCGGTTGCTGCAACCACTGGGCCTGGCCTACATCGTTTCACTTGCCGCTTCACTGCTGGTCGCGCTGACCGTGACACCGGTGCTGTGCCTGCTGATGCTGCCGGGCCGGCCGGACAGTGAAACCGGCCATGACAACCGGTTCACGTCCTGGCTCAAGCGCGGCTACCGGCCGCTGCTCGAGATCGCGCTGGTCCACTGGCGGCTGGTGACGCTGGCCGCTGCCGGCCTGTTGGCGGCTGCCTGCATCGCGCTGGTATTCACCGGGCGTGGCTTTCTGCCCGAATTTAACGAGGGCAGCCTGACGATCAGCGTCGTGACTGTGCCCGGCACTGCGCTTGAGAAATCGGACCGGATCGGCTCGCGCGTCGAACAGATCCTGCTGGCCGAGCCGGAAGTGGTCGCGACCACCCGGCGAACCGGGCGCGCCGAACTGGACCCGCACGCCCAGGCGGTGTACGCATCGGAAATCGACGTCAATCTTGAAATGGACAAGCGCAGCAAGGAGGAACTGCTGGCTGCGCTACGCCGGCAATTTTCCGCGATCGCCGGCACCAACATCGTCATCGGCCAGCCGATTTCGCATCGCATCGATCACATGCTGTCGGGCACCCGCGCCAATATCGCGGTCAAGATCTTCGGGGCCGACCTGGTGGAGCTGCGGCGACTGGGAAGTGCCGCCGAGCGCATCATGCGGGAGGTACCCGGCGCGGTCGACGTGGCAATGGAGCAGCAAAGCGAAATTCCCGTCCTCTCTGTGCGCTTCGATCGCGCTGCCCTGGCAGGCTACGGCATGCCGGTCGGACGCGCCGCCGAGATGGTCGAGGCGGCCTTCGGCGGAGCGGCGGCTGGCAGCGTGCTGGAAGGCTCGGCCAGTTTCGACGTGGTGGTGCGTTATTCAGAACGGTTTAGGGATGATCTCGACCGGTTGCCAGCGACTCTGTTTCGGACACCGTCCGGTGCTGAAGTGACGCTGGATTCGATCGCCGAGATTCGCCGTACCCGCGGGCCCGACACGATCAGCCGCGAAAACGTGCAGCGCAAGCAGGTCGTAATGGCCAATGTTGCCGGCCGCGATCTGATCGGTGTGGTCGAGGACATACGCCGGCGGATCGGTGAAGAGATCGAACTGCCCAGTGGCTATCACATCGAATTCGGCGGGCAGTTCGAAAGTGCCGAGGCCGCCGGCCAGCGATTGCTGGTGCTCGGTCTCGCGGTCATTGCCGGGATCTTCCTGTTGCTGGTCACGGCTTTCACCTCGATGCGCGACGCAGTGCTGGTGATGCTGAACCTGCCGCTGGCGCTGATCGGCGGCGTGGTCGGCGTCTGGCTGGCCGAAGGCGTGGTCACGATTGCCGCGCTGATCGGCTTCATCACGCTGTTCGGCATCGCCACGCGTAACGGAGTGATCCTGGTCGACCACATCCGGCGGCTGGTCGCCGAGCATGATATGGATCCGGACCAGGCCGTACGCATCGGTGCCGAGCAACGCCTGATTCCGATCCTGATGACCGCTCTGGCCACCGCTCTGGCGCTGGTGCCGCTGGCACTTGCCACCGGCCAGCCTGGCAGCGAGATCCAGGCGCCGATGGCCATCGTCATCCTGTGCGGCCTGCTCAGCTCCACCGCGCTGAACATGATCGTCGTGCCGGCGCTGTATCGGCGCTTCGGTGCGGCGGCGGCGGCGAATTTCAGGCAGGGTCCATCGCAGGCGAGTTGATGCGGATGGCGCTGGAACGCTAGGGAATCTTGGTATCGGGTGCATCAGGCGCGCTGGTCGGGTTCATGGCCGGTCTCCCGAATAGGATTGTTGTCGACGGGACCGGTGCCCGCCGAACCATCCAGCAATTGCACGCCGACGGCATCCGGACCGCGAGATGCTTATCGCCAAGGTCGTGGCCGCGCAACCCGGCATCGGCCAGAGCGTCGCCGGCGAGTGCCGCTTCGTCCAGTCCTCGCGGGTCCGCTCGAGGCCGGCGGGCACGTCACCGAAACGGCCAATCGATCAGGAGACCAGTCGAATCGCATCCGAATATCGAGCCACCAGGCGATCGTTGGTCCAGAGCGAGAGCGGTTCCGACCGGCTCTGTGCCACGAGCAGGCGGTCAAACGGATCACGGTGCAGGTCCGGGAGGTCGAGCAGGGCTTCGACGTGGTCTCCGGTGATCGGTAGTTCGTCAATGGCCAGCGTACTCAGGGCGGCCCGGAAGTCGGAAAGGTTTACTTCGAACTCGGGGCGGCGCAACATGGTCTTGATCGCGATTTCCCACAGGCTGGCCGTGCTGCAGAACAGCGCATTGCCCGGGTCTTCCAGTTCTTGGCGAACCGAAGCGGGCAGGCGTTTGCTTTCGCCGACCGCCCAGAGCACGAGATGTGTATCGAGCAGGATTCGCATCAATCAAGGGGGTAAAACGTCTCGATCACTTCGTCGGGCAGCGGGGCGTTGAAGTCCTCGGGAATGGTGAGTTGCCCATCCAGCAGTCCGAGTTGGCGCTTCTCGATCGGCTTGTCCAGCCCGCTCAATCGGGCCACCGGCTTCCCAGCGCGCGCGATGATGACTTCCTCGCCGGCCGCAACGGCCTCAACCAGCCGCGAAAGCTGGGTCTTGGCTTCGTAGAGATTGACCTGTTTCATATTGGTTAGTCTAGTTGGTCAATCCGAGCTAGTCAATTCTCGACTGCGTATTCGCGGTGGACCGATCTGGACGGATTGGTGCGCCTATCCTGCGCTTTCGCCGGCGACCAGGTCTCCAATGCGATAGCGTTCCAGCATGCGCCAGGCGCGCGGGCTGTGATCGCTGTCGTTGCCCTTGGTGCGCATGCCAGCGGTGGCATCGGTACCGCACCAGGATTCCAGCAGTTCGGGTCGGGTGGGGTGGCGCGGGATGTAGTCGGTCAGATTGAAGACCGAGCCTTCTATCGCCATCCAGCAGTCCTCCAGCCGGTCATGCCGCGCGATTTCCTGGAGCGTGAAGTGCGCCGGGCCGGGCACTGCACCCGCCGTCTCACCTGCCGGCTCAATTGCCGAACCAACGACCTCCGGCACCACCGCTGGATTGTGATTGGGGGACAACAGGTGCAGCGCCAGCAGCATGCCGGTGGCGGCCCAGAAGGCGACGAAGGTGGTGTAGACGAGCTTTCTCATACCAGTTCGAAGTCCTCGGTATGGATGTCTGCACGACCCACGCCGGCGCCCAGGGCGAGCTTGCGCGCAAGCTGGTTGAGCGGGCCCGGGCCGCAGATGAACACCGCGCGTTCGGCCGTATCCGCGCAGTGTGCGTCGATGAAGGCGTGGTCCAGCGGACCCTGACGGTAAAAGAAGTGTGGCGTGACCTGAAAACCTTCCAGGCGCACGGCAATCTGCTGGAATTCATCCAGGAATCGTGCCCGCGCCTCGTCCTGGACGCAATAGATGAGGTGCACGTCGACCGGCTGGACGAGCAGGGCCAGGTGGCGTGCGCGGCCGAGAAACGGCGTGATGCCGATGCCGCCGGCGATCCAGAGCTGGCGCGGCGGTGCATCGTCGGGGAAGAAGTTGCCGTACGGACCCTCGACCGTCACCTTGCTGCCGGGCCGGATCGTCTGGATCGCGCGGCTGGCATCGCCCAGGTCCTTGATCGCGATGCGCAGGCGATCCTCCAGCGGCGACGAGGACAGGGTGTAGGGGTGTTCCTCGGCATGCCCGGCACTCAGCATTTCGTCGAACGGGGTGAGGTAGACGAACTGTCCGGCGCGGTATTGAAGCTGGCGTCGGCCGATCGGCTCCAGCACCAGCTCGACCAGGTTGTTGGCCACCATGATGACGCGCTCGACAGCATAGCGGCGCCGGCCGAATCGCCGCGACAGCGCAAAATGCCAGACCAGCGCGGCCAGCGCCAGCAGACCGAGCAGCGTCCACAACGCGGATTCGATCGCCGGTGCAAGCGTTCGCCCATACTGATAGGTGTGGATCAGCCCCAGCAGCACCGCCGGGCCGGCCAGCCGGTGCAGCCATTTCCAGCGCTGGTAGTCGGGCCGGCCAAAGAAGTGGAAGCTGGGTGCCAGAAAGATCATCATCAGCACCAGTGCAGCCCAGCCGCTCCAAACGGGCCAGTCGGACAATGCCGGAAAGATTCGCGCCATGGCACTGCCGACACCGTCGTCGGCCGCGGCCAGTGCCAGCAACAGCGGATGGGTCATCAGCAACAGCAGACTGCCGGCACCGAGCAGGTGATGCGTGCGCCACAGACTGGTCAAGCCACCGAACCAGCGGTCGAAACCGGGCAATCGAGCGCTCAGGGCCGCGGCCAGCAGCAGCATGACCAGGCCGACAATCGCCGAGGCGCGGCCGAGGAAGTCCAGCATTCCGGAGACGCCGAGCAGGTCCGGGCCCCGAATGCTGGCCAGTACGACTATCGAGACCACGACCACTGCAAGCCAGAGCGCAAATTGTCCCGGGTGACGGCGAATCATCGACATGACCTATCGCAGCAAATCGCAGCAAATTCTTGAACTGCGGAGAGGGTAGCATCCTGCCCTGCAGGACGACTGATTTTGTCCGGGCGGCGGGCATAGGGCAAGACATTCAGCAGAACTCCGAATCTCGCTGTCCAATGCATTGAATGTATTCGAACCGAAGAGCCTTTCGCATGACTCGATTGAACCTGCAGATTCCCGATATGCACTGCGCTTCCTGCGTTTCCAGGATTGAAACCGCACTGGCCGCGATTCAGGGTGTCGAGGTGCAAAACGTCAATCCTGCCACCCGCCAGGCACGTCTGGAGTGTCGCGATCCGGAAGCGCTGGCGCAGGCGCTTCTGGCATTGGAGAAGTCCGGGTTTCCGGCACGTATCGAGCGACGCGACTACTCCATCGAAGGTATGCATTGCGCTTCATGTGTGCACAAGATCGAATCCGGACTGAAACGGGTCTCCGGGGTGCTGGAGGCATCGGTCAACCTGGCCTCCAACCAGGCTCGGGTATCACTGTTGCCGGACACCAGCGATCGCGACATCATCGAGGCGATCAAGCAGGCCGGATATGATGCGCGCCCGGCCGACCAACGGAGAGACGACGCAGGCGACGCCGAGGCCGACGAGCGCCGTCGTCAGAAGCGGGGCTTTCTGATCGCCGCGGCGCTGACCGTTCCGGTCTTCGTGATCGAGATGGGCAGCCACCTGGTCCCGGGCATGGAAGTCTGGGTGGCCGAGACACTGGGCTGGCACAAGGTGCACTGGGCGATGCTGGTGCTGGCTTCGCTGGTGCTGTTCGGGCCGGGTCGTGTGTTCTTCCGCTACGGTGCACCGGCACTGTTGCGCGGTGCGCCGGACATGAACTCGCTGGTCATGCTGGGCACATCGGCGGCCTGGGGTTACTCGGTGGTCGCCACGGTCGCACCCGCGATCTTCCCGGCAGGCACGGCCAATGTCTACTTCGAAGCCGCGGCCGTGATTGTCACCCTGATTCTGCTCGGCCGCTGGCTGGAGGGTATTGCCCGTGGACGCACATCCGGCGCGATTCGCGGCTTGATGGAACTGGCACCGGACACCGCATGGGTCGAGCGCGATGGGGAGTCCCGGGAAATCCCGGTCGGCGAACTGCAGGTTGGCGATACCGTGCGGGTCAAGCCGGGCGGCAAGGTTCCGGTCGATGGCGTGGTGCTTGACGGAAGCTCGTGGATCGACGAATCGATGATTTCGGGCGAGCCGGATCCGGTCAGAAAGGGTGCGGTCGACGAAGTGGTCGGCGGCACGCTCAACCAGACCGGCTCGTTCCTGATGGAGGC
>Ga0100391_1004400_pt1 | contig 13631 bp, 13 predicted proteins | sample CryGeymeta201515_FD_81541 | JGI IMG/M metagenome (GOLD analysis project Ga0100391, IMG submission 81541) | Groundwater microbial communities from Crystal Geyser aquifers in Utah, USA - Crystal Geyser metaG 2015-15 | ecosystem: Environmental > Aquatic > Deep subsurface > Groundwater | place: USA...
AGATTTTAAACGACTTCGTGAACAAAACAAAAGCGGACACGAAGTCGGTTAAATACGAACCAGACCTGTGTAGCTCACTATTTGCCGCTACCGCATAAACTCAGATGAACCAATCTCGAGACCCAGGGTTTAAACCCTGGGCTTTGGTTCGCAGCCCTTTCAGGGCATGGGGATGCCCCCGTGCTGAAGGCACGATCGGACCAAAGGCCGGGGTTTCAACCCCGGTGGATAGAGACAAAAAATATCTGCGTCCTGAAGGGACGCCGGATGGGGCGGTGCCAGACGGCGCGATCCTGCGTCCTTCAGATAATCTACATGCTATTGTGCGTAAAATATGTGGGTGTCCATTAATCCCATTAATCCTAGATTCAGAAGTCAGAGAACAGAGGTCAGAAGCCAGGAGTTGGCTAACAAGCACTTAGGCGGAATGGAGCAGCCGCCATTTTGGCGAATTCTCAAAAGCTGTAAGTCATTGACCATCATTGCTGGCTTCTGTCTTCTGACCTCTGACTCATCTTTTTAAGGTTCATGTGCATTCGGTCGCACGGCTGAAGCAGTGCGACTACGACCAATGCAGTCGTGGCCAATACCAAAACCGATGCACACAGTTCCAGAAACGCTGCGCGTGAATGGACTGCACTGGTATGAAATGATCACCCACCAATCGGCAGTCATGCACCCCAAGCACCCGATCCTACTGCCGCATTCCATGGGTGTCCTTTAAATTAATCAGGAGATTTGCGTTCCCGGGAGCGCAGATCTCCTGATCTGCCGCACATTAGTAAGTCACCAGCTCCAGCCCTGCGACGCGTTTAAATTCGTCGATGTTTTTCGTTACAAGAGGGATGTTCTCACAGAGTGCCGTGGCGGCAATGAGGATATCAAAGTCTCCGATCAAATTACCTCTGAGCCTCAGATCCCGGCGGATGATAGCAGCCTGAGCGGCGACCGTGGAATCAACATCAACCCGTGCGTAAGGACGCAGGAATCGCTCACCCTCAACCGAATGCTGGAAACCTTCCAAAAACTCCGTCACCGAGATCACGGAAATGCTGAAATGAACTTGGGCCCGCTCCTGCAAAAAGTTGCCTGCCCGACCGACCACCCGCTTGCGAAGCTCACGCTGCAGATCAATCAAAAAGCAGGTATCGAGCATCATGCCCCGTCACCCCACTTGCTGTTTGATATCCGGGGAAGATCCATTTCCTCTGCTTCCACCAGAGCCCAGTAATCCAGCGTCTTTTTAACGACGCCCTGCCGTGAATCGTAGAGTGCCTGCGTGGCCGCCAGAATCGCGGCACCTGTCGATTCAGCCGCATCAAATTGAGCCCGTCGCACAACTGCCGAAAAAGATTCTTTTCCACGCTTCGCGCGCTTTAACCGTTCGTAAGCATCTATCTCCAAACTGATTGTCTTAATTGCCATGCATGAGAACTTGCATGATTATTAAGTTCTTTCAAGTGATTTGTTAAGAAACATCTCGGGTTTTATTTAGTTAACTGGCTATAAAATTAACCCTCTAACACCTTGAGCACCTGCTTGCGGTCGATCACGCATCCTTTGTTTGCCCGCAGATCGCCCCCCTGCCCAAAAATCAGCAAGCGGTGCGCCTGTAAGGCATCCCCTTTTTCGGATTGCCCTAGATGGTCAGCCCAAACTCGACGTAATCCTTCCGTCGCCAGCGCCGCGCCCGCGACGGCCTCAGCGTAGCCACAAAAGCGATAATCCTTCGGATCCTCCACCACCCCGGCACGAACCGGGTTTAGATCACATCGCATGGTATGTCGCATAAACCCCCTCAACCTTTATTCGCTTTAACTGACTCATCTAACACCAATACCTGAACCAGCAGAAGAAACCAGTCAGCCCCATATTTTATATACAGGCTATAAAATAAAACCCGTCAAAGCTATCGCAGCCGCCCTCATATTTGCACTCGGCATCTCATTTTTAATTAAAATCAATGGTTCATCGGCCTACCTTGCCGCATTATGCCAAATTGCAGCGTTGATCGGCTTATTGTTTTTTTTTGGTCAGGCTCGCAAAGTCTGGCCTTTTATCCGAAAGTGGCGAACTCGAATCCTTTTGATTCTCTGTGTAGCAGGCACCACAGCTTATCATAGCAGCGAAGGATGGCAAAACCCAGTAGCAGGCATTCATTCAGAATGGTCTGGTGCCATGACCGCGATCAGCAACCGCCAACCCGACAAGGAGATCACGGCAACGTCACAATCACGTTCTGTGAGTGATCGATTGTCTGCCGTTAAGGTCGGCTTAAACATGTTCCGCGAAGCACCACTTATGGGTTCTGGTCTGGGCGGGTTTGAAAAGAATTTCCCACGCGCAAACCGCGAAGCGGGGTACCTAACGCAAATCAAACCGACACTGCGGCAAGGACACGCCCACAACGATTGGCTTCAAATTGCCATTGAACTAGGGCTGGTAGGATACTTGCCTCTGGTTCTAGTCTTGATCCTTCTAAAAAAACACCTGCGCCCCGGCGTGACACCGACTCATTGGTCAGCTTATCCCAGCGGCCTTGCATTAGTCGGGATTTCAGTTTTTGCGACGTTCAATTTTCCCTTTTACAATGCCGTCCCTCCATTCCTAACTACTGTTGCGCTAGCGATCTTCACTCTCTCCATTTTGCCACCAGACGAAGTGCCACCAACGGAGTTGCCTTGCAGCATAAAGCCCTGTTGGCGCTGGATCCTTCGCTCGGTAATGATCTTAGTCGTGATTTTTTTCATCTGCCACCGTGCTGCAGTCTGGCACTACGAGTACCGATTGGTCAGAATAACGGAAAATTATACCCAACACAATTGGTCAGCCGTGATCGAACACTCAGAAAAGCTACCCTATGTATTTCCAGGTCGCCACAGCCACGTGCCCTACCTCGCGCAGGCTTATATTGCTACTGGTGCTTTTGATCGAGCTGAAGCTGCACTACGTTCATTACTCCGAGCGGAGCCTTACCACGGAACTGCCCTTGCCCAGATATCAATCGTTTTCGCGCAGTCAGGCCGCTTCAAGGCAGCACGCCATGCCATAACAGAGGCGGTTTCTTTTTATCCGAATGAGGGGAGTTGGATTCGCCTCCGGGATAAAATAATTAGAGCAGGCAGTGACGCCGGGCAGGAAGCCAACCAGCTACAAAAAACTGCCTCGCAGAACAGCGAGGAATGAAAAACAGCCATCCGGTGACTTCCAAAACCGTAGAAGTCACCACAAACACATGTGGGTTCTTTCGATCTAAAAATTTCGTATTCCATCGTGTAGTTCACGTTTTTGTGACAATCAAATGATTGTCACCAGCACGAGTTCTGCGATGCTCCTGATATGTATTTTTTTACCGCTCAGATTAAGATGGCCACCGCAGGCATTACCGCTGCCATCGTCTTGACTGCGCTGGTGCTTGCACCTGCGGAGCTACAGGCGACAGATTCGGAGCACAGTGCTGACCGCTATGAGCTTCGCGGCATTCTGGACTTGGGCAAACGCCAGAGCTTCAGTCTGCATGATCTTGAAACAGGGAACACATTTTGGCTCAAACTTGGTGGCTTTGCAGGTGATATTCACGCAAAATCTTATGATGCCTCCGAAAAAGTCCTGACCCTTGAAGTGAGCGGAATGAATCACCGCTTGCGTTTAGCAACGGCTGGCGACCAGCCTCTGGAGGTGATGACAAATAGCCTGATGCAAGGTAAACACGAAGCTCGACAAGCATGGGTGACCAGTCCGGTGGCGAATCCCAGACTAACGAATACCATCCGTCAGCGACGCGCCAGCGGTGCTATACCAGCTGCCGTCAACGTTCCAGAAAGCCGCTCTTCCCAAGTTGCCAGTCTGGACGCAGACCGACTCCTCGCTTCCAGCCAGAACTCAACAAACAGCTCCCAGCAAATCGCGGAATCCAGCGTGGGCGAAGGTTTAGGCTTGAATGAATCAAGCACTAGCAAACGAAATGTTGGGAGTCCCCTCAGTCACGGCAATCCCCGTGTGCTCGCAGCACGAGCCCAGCAGCGCGTGACACGGTAGAGCAGGCGGTGCGCGCAAGCATCCGACCCATCATTCCAGATAATCAGTCTATCCTATGAGCTACGAAAAAATAAAAATAAAATGGCGACCGCGCTCGATGGATGCAGTTCATGCAGTCGCGATCCTTTGCTGCTGCACACTGCTGCCCTCGTTATCTTATAGCGAAAAAAGCAGCACTCCAGATGCGGCGACCGGGCTGGCCGAACGCTTGTTGCTAATCGAGGCGCGGTTAAAGGAAATCGACCAAGGCCCCGCCACGCCTGAAATCGTGCCCTCGCCCGAAACCCCTTCTCTGTCCGAAGATGCGGTAGCCACACTCGCGGCTGCCGAAAAACTCATCCAAGCACGCGACTACCGGAAAGCTTATTTACTTTTGAAGCAAATTCGCGGTTTTTCCGACGATAATTTGAAGGATTCACCTGTCATCGCTGAAGCTTGTCTCAATGCCGCGCGCTTGGCTGGCATCAACTACCGGATGGCACGCTTCAAGGACCCCAGAAGCATCTGGGTCTTGACCGAGCCCGAGGCCACATTTCAATGGGTTTGCTCGCTGGAGGCACTGGATGATGAAAAATCACGGATATTGATCGAGACCCTGCTGCTCAACACGCCGACGCAATTCTGGCGGCGCTTTGATGCTTTCAGGGAAAAGCATTTCCCAGAGGTTTTCCCGTGGAGGGTTGAAGTCGAGCTGGACAACGGTAAGGTGGCGCGCGTCTCATTTGCGGAAACAAGTTCCAAAGACGACTAGGGGCACAATCAATTAAACCCGTACGGTGCAGTTTCAGTCGTTCAGTGCTTGGAATTTGACGCTATCGGACGGGCACGATTCGAAATAAGGAAGCTGGAAGCAGAGAACCCTCGATGCCGCGTCACTCTACCGATCACGTATCGCTTCGATTTTTTGAACTAACTCGAATCCGACTTGCTGGGACCATGGCTTGGTAAAAAGAAGGCGTCCTTCAGGGCTGTAAAGAACGACGGCGGGACCTTCGAGTCCTTCAGGGCGCATGGACTTCAAGTAGGATGCGGTCAAGAAATGATAGACAAAAGGCAGCCCCCACTCGTTTTTGCGCAGGATCTCCAAGACCAGATCATCCTCTTTTGCGCCAAGCGGGAAGAGCATGGGAAATATCGTCTCATCCTGAGGCGTGAGCTCTGCAAAGAAGGCATGCATTTCCTTAAAGGCCACACTATCCGGTTCCGCAAACAGCACCACCCAGGCCCGATAGTCCTTGGCGTGATCGTAAATGAAGGGCCGCAGCGACTCTGCGCCTCCATCGACCAACCGACCACCAATTCTCAAAACAAGATTCTCCGCACGCTTCTCCCCTTTTCCGGTGCGGATCGCTTCGGCCCGGGAGACGAGGTCAAGTTTAGCTGCCGGCACGCACTGGAGACCATCGCGGCCAAAGTCCACGATGGCTTCGCTTCCGTTTTCGGCCACCCGAATCAGGGTGCCAGTGAGTCCGGCTTTGAGTGCGCGGGAAGCATCAGCCGACGGCTGAAAATCTTCCGTTAATGTCGTGTGATAGGGCCAGAAGCGCCCTGCATCGAGTAGGTTGTCCGCAGTGACGATTGGAGCTTCCGGCGCAGAGGCATCAAAGTCATCATCGAGGGCGAATACATGCTGGGCCGATGTCGATCCGCTGATGAGAAAAAAGGAGCAGAGAAGAAGGAGAAGAAATTTCATTGGGTTGGAGGTTCAGTAACGTAGAAATGGGAATTGGTAAGGTTTCGTCAAACGAGCCGCTGGCACGATCAAAAATAAAAGAGGCCGTCCACTTATGGACGGCCTCTCGGGAATTCAATTTAGCCGGAGCACTGCGATTAAGCAGCTACCCGACGACGGCGGATAGCTACGAAACCGAGTGCCAGGGCACCTGCGAGGGCGGCAAAGGCCGAAGGCTCGGGAACGGCCTCTGTGGCTGTAATACCGACGTTGTCGATAGCGAGGGCAGCACCGCCGAAGTCGAACTTGAAGTAGGCATTCTGCGTGACATCAGCAAAAGCGCTGGTGCTGAAGGCAGAGTCCACACTTGTCAAGTTGAAGGTTTGCGCTGCACCGTAGTTGACACCATCGGTCGAGAACGACACGTCGATGTTAGTTGGCGAGGAATCACCCGGCGTGAGGTCGAGGCCCGCGAAGGAGACCGACCAGTCGGTGAAGCTCGTTGCAATCGATGTCGTATCAGCTGCGAAGACAAGGCTCACGGCAGTTTGTGACAGCACTTTCAATCTGTCGTTGAACTGCTGCGCGCCCTCTTGAACCGACACCGCCGAGTTGGAGTGGTCGAAGAGTTTTAAGCCAACGTTGGTATTCGACGACAGGTTGCCACTGGAAGGCCAGATCTCGTCGGTATTTCCGTCGGGGTCCACGTTAGTGGAACCAAAGGCACCATCATAGTGAAGCGTACCGAAGGCACCCGCCTCCAGACCGAGACCACTAGCAATCCCACCCAAATCGCGGTCAGAATAGTTCGCATTCAGTGTTTCAGTGAAGGTTGCGCCGTCGAGGGAGTTGACACTAGTACCAGCATACTGGCTAAAGTCCCAACCCGCCACCATCTCCTGCGCCTGGGCTGAGGCGATAGACAGCGCAAAGGCTGCTACGCCGAGTGTGATATATTTTTTTTGATTCATATTCGTTATATTCTATTTTTTATAGTTGAGTAGAGGGCGGCCTGCGAGGATTCGCAGACCGCCCAGTGAGATTACTTTAGTCGGCAAGGAGGCCGGCAATATTCATTGCAGTCCAACCTGTTGTCCAGAGGGTCGGCGCTGCTCGGTCAAACGCACCACGATAGGTAACTGCCTCAAGACCGAAGCCCTGCGCCTGTGCGCCATCGTTGATACCCGAGAAGGCGAAAGCCGGGCGCGGATCGATCGGAGCACTCTTGAGCGAGCTGACCAGCTTACCATTGGCATCACCGGTAGGATCGAAGCTGACATCACCCTGCGTCAGGGTGTTACCAGCATTCACGACGTTAGCCGTGCCACCGAAGTTTGCTGCGATCGCATCGCCATTAGCAATGACGGTTGCGGCATCACCGGAGAGAGCAGCAGTGTTGTTGAAGGTCGAGGAAACGACATTAACCAGACCGTTCGCAACGTTGTCGGAAACGGTAAAGCCCGCGCCACCTTGAATGTCGGTTGACACAACGATACCACCTGCAGTGCCGGTGTTGACGATAAAGGCACTATACATGCTGCCGGCGTAGCCAGCGATGAAGTTGAAACCGGAATTAGCAGAAGCTACACTTGTAGGTGTGAACTCTGGGCTGGCAGGCAGTGTGGAGCCAATGAGCGTGGTGTTCCAGAACTCGGGGTTCGGAAGCGGCCAAGGGGTGGAATCGAAGGCGGTTACGTCAAACTTCACACGGGTGTTGAAGTCGTCACCATTCAGACCGTCGAACTCGCCAGCCTTGTCGCCGGACTTGGAACCGTAGATACCACCGTCATTCTCGTTGAAGAAGGGCATGACCGCGAAGACGAACTGGTTGGAACCGGTGTAACCTTCGTCAAGGTCGAAGCTGTCGTCACCGATGAAGAAGACGGCGAGGTTCTTACCATTGACAGTGCCACCGAACCACTCGATGCCATCATCGAAGTTGCAATACACTTCAATGTTTTCGAAAACCGTGCCGTCACCGACGCCACCGAGGGAGATACCGTTCAGCTCGTTGTTCGCACCGATTTCATCACCAGCGTGACGAACTGAAACGAACTTCAAGGAACCGGAATTGTCGTGGGGCAGCACACCACCATAGGTTGCATCCGAAGCCGGGAAGCCGGGAACGGTGAGACCTTCAATGATGCCCTTACCGTAGCCAACACCGTCTTTGTTGCTCAGATTGGTCGGTGCATTACCAGTAATAACCAAACCACCCCAAAGAGAAACGTTCGCATCACCCGCCTTGTTCAGCGGAGCGAGCGGTGCATTTTTGGGATCGTCATCGTAGAAGGTATCACCGGGTGTCCAGGCATCCAGGAAGCCGCTGGTGTCGGCATCATCGGGGATACCGTCGTTATTGTTATCAACCGCAGCAGTGGTGAAGATGATCGGATCGCTGGCGGTGCCGTTGGCCACGATACGACCGGTTTGCGTGACGATCAAAGTGCCGGGAGTGCCAGCGGTGACGTTTGCCTGCACAGCAGCCGTGCGGGGCTGGCCGCGCACGATGGTGCCAGGATTGATGGTCAGGGTAGCGCCGCTTTTAACGAAGATGGCACCATCCATGACGATTTCGCCCGACCAAGTCTCATTGGCCGTAATGTTGCCAGACTTGACAGTCTGAGCGCTGAGACCCGCCGCAAGGCCAGTCAGAGCGAGTGTAGTGAAGATGTGTTTTTTCATAACTTTCGATTTTGAATCGTATAGGATTTTGTTTTGATGAAGCCGACAACATGTCGACGAAGAAGAAGGTAGCATGCTCGTGTTACAGATTCGTGACGGATAGCTAACAATTGCGCGAAGTTAATGAGAACGGCTACCATGTGTACGATGCTGAGACCGAATAATCACGTCCGACCTTGTAAGATTGCTCTTTGAGGTCGCCGCCGACCACCTCTGAGTCATAGACTAGGCTGCGTTCCGTATCGGTCAGGTTCTTAATCGAGAGTCCGAAGGTCCAGTTCTTCCATTTTTGTCGGATAACAAGGTCAAGTTGATCGAAGGAACCCGTGTAGCGGTCCGGCGTGTAGGTCACGATATCGCCGTTAACGGCTGGGCTGACGACCCCGGCTGAGTTGAGCACATCACTGATGGCAAACCAGGCGAGCGTCACCTTGGTGCCCCAATCCGGCTGTTCAAAACTAACGTTCAAATTGGCGATCCACTCGGGCTGGCCAAAAAGTTGCCGGGTAGCGGCGAGTTGCTGGTTGCCGTCCACATCGAAGAAAAGATCCGTATTCGCCAACTCGCGCTCACTGCGCGCGACCTCGGCATCAATGTAAGTAAAATTACCTCCGAGAGAAAAATACTGGAGCCACGAATCGCTAGAGATGAAGCCTAATTCCTTCTGAAACTCAAACTCGATGCCCTGCAAGTCAGCCGTGGTAGGGTTGTTAAAAAATGAATTGATCAATTGAGCCGCTTCGAAATTTTGCCGATCGCGAAAGCTGAATTTTTCGATCGGGTTATCGATATCCTTCTGAAAAAGGCTCAGGGCGAGAAGATCTCCCTGGCTACCCCAGGTGTATTCAACCCGAAGGTCATAACTCTCAACGTCAGAGAGTTGGAGGCTGGGATTGCCGACAACGAGATCACTGGTGCCCGGCTCGACGGTGGCGTAGAAGCCCATCTCCCGAAAGGAGGGACGGGCGACCGTCTTCGACCAGGCGAAGCGCAAGCTTAGCCCCTCAATGGGCCGGTAATTGATGCCCAGCGAAGGCAGAAATTCGTCGCTATCGATGCGACCGTCCACTAGCTCCCGGATCTCAGATTCCGGTCGTTTGGGAATGGGATCATTCGGATCTTTAATTGAGTTAAGCGGTTCACCTAAAACCGATTCCAAGACAGTCAAGTTAGGGAAAGATTTAAAAGAACCACCATAGTCGAAAAAAGGTTCGTTGTCGGAGGTAAGGAGTATTTTTTCCAGCCGAACCCCACCCAAAAAGTCCCATTTTTCTTTGAAAACTAATTTTGACTTGAAATTAAGTGCATTTATCTCCCGCTCGGATTGGTTGGTCGAGAATCTCAAGCCGCTTAACTCTGAGCCAGTTCGGTCAAGGTTATTAAAGATCTCGCCCCAAAGTGCACCCGGACTCTCCTGGCCCACGTTATCTATATTTTGCCCCTGGCCACCAATCGTCGGACTCTCCAGAAACTGAGCGGAAACATTCCTTTCCGCCTTTTCCAGATACAAACCAGTATCAACTTCGACCTTGAGCTGTTGAGACACCTCTTGCTTAAGATGTAAATCGATGCGCCCAAAGTCCTGGGTTTCCTCGACTTCAACGCGGTTGAAAGAAATGTCATTGGCCCGGAAGACAGTGTCGACATTCTGACCAGCGGCTAGTAGTGCTTTTTCAAGTTCAGCCAGTTGATCGACTGAGAGAATCTCCAGTGCAGTGGTTGGGTCGCCAGCAGCAGTAAGCAAAGGCGCAAGGATAGGATCACTGCTGTTGCTGAAGTCGTAGAAATACTTCATTCGATAAGTATCCTCCTTCTGTGAGGTATCCGCTTTATTCAGTGCCCAGCTCAGAGAAAGTGTCTCGTCCTCGGTCAGTTGGTGGTCGCCGTTGAGCTGAAAGAGGCGCAAATCTCGCTCACGGCTTTGACTGAGTGTTTCAAAAGTTGGCGCGAAGAAGCCATGCCCTGGTGCGGATGGATCCAAGGTCTCGTCACGCACATCAGCAAAAAGCCAAACTCCGGGAAAAGCAAAGGAACCCGCCGAGGAATTAGGTGCAGCCAGTGTTGCCCCATTAAACCGAAGTTGCGGATCGGCATCACTAACAAAATCAAAAAAACCACCAAGTGGAGATGACACCACCCCTCCGTTTTCTCTCAGTTGTACCGTTTCCTCGGTTTTTTTCGTATAAAAATAAGAACCGTCAATTTTATGACGGCCATCCTTATCCAGGTCAAAACCTAGACCTGCGTAAATAGTGGTTTGCTCTTCCCGCGAGCTTTTAGTTTGATTAAATCTACCGCCCGACTGGTTGAGTTCATTTTTTGCAAGGTCTCCGTCTCTAGGTGGGTTTGCTGCGAGCAGATTATCCTGTATAATTTGCGGGAGGGAATCGAAACCTGGTGGATTAGGAAAATTGGAACGAAAGTCAAAGTTTGGGTTAGCTGCCCGACTGTCTACCTTACCAACCTGGGTACCATAATCGATCTCATTACTCACGAGTGCCTTGAAGCGAACTTCTCTATCTTTCCAATCACGCCGTCCGCCGACGAAGACGGAAAAGTCGCTCTCGACCACATCCGAGTTGCTAGCCTCTTTACCGACGGGTGAACCCTCTTGAAACTCAAGGAAACGATCCACAGCATTATCCTCGAAGCCGGTGCCCGCCTTGACCTTGATCTCCAGCTCGGCATCGGGGTAGTCGTGGGTGACGATGTTGATATTGCCGCCGGATGAGTTGGAGGGGAGATCGCCAGCGAATGTTTTGGCGATTTCCAAATTAGTCACCACATCGGACGGGAACAGGTCGAGTTGCACAGACTGGCTATTCGGGTCGGGACTCGGAACCGGGGCACCGTTGTAAGTCGTGCTGCTGTAACGGTCTTCGAGACCACGGATGACGGCGAACTGGCCTTCGACAATGTTGACGCCAGCCACACGCTTGAGGGCATCAGCCACATCACTGGCAGCGAACTTGGAAAAGTCCTCGGCGCTAAAGAGGTTGAGCATTTTATCCGAATCCATCCGCAGGTCCAGATTCAGCATCATCTCATTTGCCTCCTCTGCCGTCACCGAAAAATCCTGCAACACATACACCTCGTCGGACATTTCGGCAGGGCGCGGGGGCAGGGCAAAAGGGAAGACTGCGATCTCGCCCGCGGCCACAGCGAAGTCGGTGACGTTGGCGGGGATATATCCCGACTTCAGGAGGTTGATAGTATAGTCGCCTGCGGGGGCGGGGCCGAGGGTGTAGCGGCCCTGCTGGTCGGTGATGGTGCCGACTTCGGTGCCTTCGAGCATAATGGCGACGCCGGAGATGGGCTGGCCGGACTCCTTATCGACGACCTGGCCGGAGACGAAGCCCTGGTCGGCAGGGGCGTCCAGCTCGCGTTGACCGACGGTTTCGGTGGCCTCGGCGATCGATTCCACCAGGAATGCATCGGCGGCGGGGGCATCTTCGGAGTCACCCTGCCCGGTAGCCGGAGTGTTGGAGGCGTCGGTGCCGGCAGCGTCCTGAATACCCGTCTGCGCCGCACCCGGAGTGGCTCCGTCGTTAAGCGCATCAAGCTGGCGCTTGAGTTGTTCCCGCTCCGCTTGCTTGATCGCCTCCACCTGTTCCTGATATTGCTTGGGAATGGTGATTTTGATGGCATACGCCGAGCTGACGCAGAACAAACAGATCAGCGCAGCTGTGGTGAATTTCAAAATCAAAGTCTTCATGGTCGTCAGTCCCTGTGTCGAACGGCGTCACTATGCAGGTGTGGTGGAGCCGTGGAATCGGAGCGCTGGTTTTGACTGAAGAGTCCAAGCCGACAATTCCATTTTCCGGCACAGCACAGATTATCACCGCGCTGTAACATCAATGTCACAATCGTAACATAAATGGACGGGATTGGCGGAATGTGGTCCAGTTTAGGTGCGAGGGTATCTTGCAGCAGGACGGTAGCGCAGGTGCGTCCCAAATGAAGCTAACTTCAGGGCACTTCTGGAAACTTTTTTCCGGGAAAGCAGTGCGTCCCGCACTGCAGTAATGTGCGGTGCGAGACGCACCACACTCCCGATTACCTGAAGTGCCCTTAAGCTGGTTTAAGCTAAATCCGGCAGTTAAAAGGAAAATAATTAACGTTCATTAACGTCCATTCACGGTTCAACCCATCTTTCAGGTTTAAGTTGACTAGAAAATAAAGTTACTTAGTTTAGTTGCATGATTAAAGTCAACATGCATGAGGCCAAGACGCACCTCTCGCGCTATGCGCGCCGGGTCAAAGCGGGCGAGCGCATCCTGCTGTGTGAGCGCAACGTGCCCTTCGCCGAGATCCGGGCGATCGGTCAGGATGAAGTCGAAAAGCGCGGGCGTCCGCTCGGTTTGGACCGGGGGAAGGTGTGCTTGCCTGCAGATTGGGACAGCCCGGAAACCAATCGTGAGGTCGCCGCCCTATTCGGCCTGCCATGAGAGCGCTGTTGGATACCAATGCTGCGCTGTATGCCTGGATCGAGCCGGAGCGGTTATCCGCAGCCGCCCGGCGGGTGATCACTGCGACGGAAAACCAGCTTTATTTCAGCCAGATCTCGGTGTTGGAAATCACGCTCAAACACCGGATCGGCAAGCTGCCGCTGCCGGACGAACCGGTGGACTACATTCCGGCCCGCATTCAGGCTTTTGCGCTGACCTTTCTGCCGTTGGAGAATGCCGATATCTTTGCGATCACGAAAATGAAGAACATCCATAAAGATCCCTTCGATTGGTTACTGATTGGCACGGCACAACGTCTGAAGGTGCCGATTATCAGCAGCGATGCGGCGTTCAAAAAGTATCCGATCAAAGTGATCTGGTAGGCGGCGGGCGGGGCTCTCCGCGTCGCTGTCGCGTCGCAGCTACGGGCAATAAAAATGTAGCGGGGCGGTGATAGCCGTTCCGTCAGGGGACCGGGGCAGGAGCGGATGGGGTGACGGGGCCTTCCGCGCGCTATCGCGTCGCAGCTACGGGGAATAAAAATGTAGCGGAGCGGTGATAGCCGTTCCGCCAGGGGGACCGGGGCAGGAGCAGTTGAGGCGGGCGGGACTCTCCGCGCCGCTGTCGCGTCGCGGCTACGGGGGATAAAAAGGTAGCGGAGCGGTGATAGCCGTTCCGCCAGGGGGACCGGGGCAGGAGCGGTTAAGGCGGGCGGGACTGCCGCGCCGCTGTCGCGTCGCGGCTACGGGGGATAAAAAGGTAGCGGAGCGGCGATAGCCGTTCCGTCG
>Ga0100391_1004402_pt1 | contig 13623 bp, 10 predicted proteins | sample CryGeymeta201515_FD_81541 | JGI IMG/M metagenome (GOLD analysis project Ga0100391, IMG submission 81541) | Groundwater microbial communities from Crystal Geyser aquifers in Utah, USA - Crystal Geyser metaG 2015-15 | ecosystem: Environmental > Aquatic > Deep subsurface > Groundwater | place: USA...
TAGGTCTTACTCTATTAGGTCGTGTGCCTATGCCTGCTTCCTATACACACACCAACCACTAGTCTCCTACTCTAGTCATAATATCTAATATTCACTCTATAGTCTCCACACTAGCTTTTTACGGTACTACAGTAGTAGTTTTGGATCCATTTGCCAAGAATGGTTCATTCTGTACTTTTTCATTCTTCATTCTTCTCTTTTTCTGACTCTAGAGTACACGTCGTACACGTCTATTATTATTCTTTCGAATGGATCATAACAGTATCCACTCCGACCAATAACAATTCATTAACCTCTTGCTTTATTTTATAATCGGACTTTACTTCAAGATGAAACTCCCCGTTCCCCTTTTGTTGTTTTTCCAAGCAGGCTTTAGCTTGGCCTTTGTGCCAACCCAGAATGTTTTAACCCAATCGCTTCAATTGTATGCTTCCACAATGGAGCCACAAAGTGAGACAATTGCAACTCCCAATCCAACTAGTTTGAAAGAATACAATCCACAAGAAGCTGAAGTCAGGCTTGAATCAGAAAACAGCCGATTCAAGTGCGATCCGAGCGTCGAAATGTGGCGCGATCTTGTTAGCCAAGGAAATGACAAGGATTTGCGAGATCTTCTTCGAGTCCTACGAAATGGTCTTGTTACGCCCTCGTTGACGACGCCGTTATCGCGTGCCTACTATACGTCCAGTGGCGCTCGAACGCTGTTTTTTGGTCTCAATGGACTTTTATCCAGTGTTATTGCTTCGAATAGATCAGGGGGGGATATGCTCAAGGCCATCGCCACGGCTTTTCGCGTTTTGGAAGCCGTCAAGTGTTATGAGCAGGAGTTGACAGCCATTGAGGCGGGGCTGTTGAAGTATCCATGGGATTTTCCCGTTCAAGCAGACAGCCGTGGCCTGCAGTGGGATCATAAACAGATGAATCCCTTCTTTGCTTTGTCGGAATCCCTCGCGCTTTTACAAGAGGCACCTTCGATTTTGGAACGTCGATCAAAGTTCCAAGGCAAACCTAGCGGCCAAGTCTGGATGTCCTCGCCACCGCTACAACAACAATCCTCGATCCAATACCCAAAATACTATCTGAATGACTTTCATTATCAGACCGATGGATGGTTGTCTGCTGCTTCTGCGAGAAAGTACGAAATGAGTTCGGAAACTATTTTCATTGGAACACAAGATGTGATGCAACGACAAACCATTATTCCGTTGTGTAAGCATTTCGATATGAAAGCACCGACCAATCTCTTGGAAGTGGCGTGCGGCACGGGACGATTGTCGACCTTTGTCCGCGACCATTTTCCCAGCACTGATGTAACACTGACCGACTTGAGCCCCTTTTATTTGGAAAAGGCGAAAGAAAATGATGAATACTGGCTCCAGTACCGTGGACGACAGGCCATGCAGGAATCGACGGGAATGGCTCAAGATCCGGCTCCTGTTGAGTTGATGCAAGCCGCCGCCGAACAACTGCCGTTTCCCGACAATTCGTTCGAAGCCGTCACATGCGTCTACCTTTTCCATGAACTGCCTGGTCCAGTCCGCGTCAAGGCAGCCAAAGAAATGGCCCGTGTGGTCAAACCAGGTGGGATGGTCGTGTTCTCCGACTCGGTTCAGGCGGATGATCGTGCCGCCTTGCCTAACTTGGAAGCCTTTGCAAAATTCAACGAGCCACATTACCCAGACTATGTGCGCAATACTGATTTGGGTCAAATCTTTGAAGAAGCGGGCTTAGTCTGTGACGAAAAATACGTAAATTCTCGTACCAAGACTCTGTCTTTTATCAAGCCATTGAATGAATAAGCTAAGGGATGTCCAACCGAGAAGTTGGGGGGTCCTTGCCACCCAAGTATTTCCATGATACGGGAGCTGAGGGGGTAGCTGGAGCGCAGGAGGCGTGCATAGAATAGCAAAGAAAATGCAGTAAAACGTAGTACAATACATAAATTATTGTTCATTATACCTTTCAGCTTTCAGCCCTGTACTAACGTGAACGCTTCCACCTGGCTGACAGCTCGGCCTCTGTCTTCATTCCGACAACAGTGCGTTGGCGCCCAAGACCGACAAACCAGTCTTCCAACCACCATATTAGTCGAAATCATCTATTCGCCTTATAGTTTATAGTCAGACCATATCTTATCTCCCTCAGTCGGGACTACCAGTATTCCTTCTTCTTTGTCCATGCATACTTTCAACGCCCGAATAGGTTCTTGACACTTGCTCTCGTCGCTGTTCTTCCAATTTATGCATTTTTGGACTTCTGCATTCAGCAATTTGCACTTTTTATTCGGCAGCATTCGGCGGCCTTCAAACTCGTGTTTCACTGAATTCTCGGCTCTCCATTTTTCTCGGCAGGCCTCGAGAGCTTCTGCCTGTCGTCGGCATTTTGTTCCTTTGCAGCCACTGCTGTGAGAATCTTTGAGACTAGTAGTGCGTTAGAGCATCCACTAACTTGACAGAATAAGGATTATAATAACTTTTGCCTCAAAATTTGGTCGAAAGCAGTCACTAACCAAGGATAAAGCATGTCTTCGATCAAATGTTTTGATAAAAAAAATAGTCGGAGTGCTGTTCTCGTGCAAATTGGAGTAAGTCTGATCCCTCCTAAATCTCTTGACTATATTCAGATTTCGCACAATTTGCAGGAGAATAGCACTCATTATAATTTTATTATTATTAATTATATATAACTAGTATTAGACATTGGACTACTACTGTACTAGACTAGCTAGTAGTAGTCTAGAGTACTACTAGCAAGAGTATTAATAAGGACGAGCTACTCGATACGTACCACCTGGTAGTAGACTAGATTGCCGTTTTCCGTTGTGAGAACTCGGGACTGCCCGGGTATGGTAGGGTTGGGAATAAAGCTGACCCAAAGCAAGGCTTGGGGATAATCGAGGACGGTACGCAGAATATTCCGATCATCTCGAGTCTCGAGTACCCCTGGAATTCTATCGCGCACCTGTTTACCTCTTTAACAGGTGCACCCGTAGCGGAGCAGCTTTCTTGTAACTGCACATGTAGAAAGGAATGCTGAATGTGGGGGGACGGCTCATTCGCGCGCACTCTTGGTGTTCATCAAGGTGCTTTCCACGTAAATGTGAAGGGTGCGCGCAACCTCAAATAGCGAGAAGAGACAAGTAAATCACAACAAAACGGCTGCACTATAACTGATAACGCCCCGTATTTTTTTCCTTAATTTTTGAAACTGTAATATATTGTTATCTCGCCATGTCCATCAATTGCTGCTTGTTGCCAAGCAGCGACGGCGAGGATAGAAACAAGGAAAAGAGAAATGACAATGACGGTAGCGGCACAGTAGACGATCTCGGATACATGCAATGGTTAAGAAACAAGAGCAAAGAATGGTCGCATTTTTCTACCAGCGAGGACAAAGTAAAGAACACTTGCCAGAGAAAAGAATGTTGGGAGGATGCTTACGATGAGGAACGTCTCAACGCCCGAGCGAGGAGACGAAGGCGCAAGAAATCGAAAAAGAAGAATCGAAAGGCAAGGACAGGCAAACGATCAGACTCTTCCTTTCGTTCAGAACGCGCCCCGCAACGAGAAAATAAAGAAATCTTTCGCGAGCAAGATCTTCTTTCCGTCACTTCCGATCCAGGCATGAACTACAGTTTGCTCGCGGAGAGTTTCTACAGTGATGATTCTCTCGGTTGCGAGGACACGACCCTAGAAGCTGACTATGCCACTTCGACCCCATTGTTTGAAGCTCTAGAGGTGAACGATTGGGGAAATGTTCTTTTCTTTCTCCGTTGCGGCAAATTTTTTTCCAGTACTGGCTTACTTCTTGGAAACACTAATGATAACCAAAAGGTGCAAGCGAGGACATGGGTGCACTGTCGAGACGACCAGGGAAATTTGTTGTGGCGTCAACTTCCACTGCATGCGGCAATTTGTCAAGAAGCCCCCCTGGTCGTTGTGCAACGTCTGGTGGAGACCTTTCCCGAGTCTGTAGGATGTTATGATAGCTTTGGGAATCTCCCCGTACAGCTTGCTGCCAAGATTCACGGCCGTGAAAGTACCATCTATCAATTCCTCAAATTAAGGAACGAGCAGCATCTGGGACTAGAACACGACTTCAGCGGACTCTACACGAAGGGTGAGACCGTGGGGTCGCATAGTTATCACAGTGATAGTGTTAGCAAAGATGAGGAACAATCGGAAGATGAGGAACAAACATATGAAGAACAAGAACCGGCTACTCGTTCGCGTAATCTTCAATACAATCAATTTGGGTACGAAGAGGAAATCTTTGGTCAGTCAACACCTAAGTATATTGAGTCATCTTCCGACGATACGGAAGAGCTCATTGTGCTAGAGTCCAGAAGCGATATTGAAGCAGCTTTGTCTCAAAGTAGGTCATCTTGGGAACGACCTCGCAGTCCACCAATCGGCATGAGAGACTATGGTTCCGAAGAGGATTTCAGCAGTGCTTCGTCTGAAGAATATCAAGGACATACTTTTGATTATCATGGTGGCGATGAAGAAGGCAGCGAAAATGAATTTAAGTACAAGATTTACGACAGAAAACAAAGTCACTCCCCGTCATTCAATAATCTGGTAAACAACACAGAAGAAGTGGCTGTTGTAGACAAGGATACCTTTGAGTTATACTACTACGATTAAGCCGTCCAGCAGGCACTTTGGTTGTCCCATCTGCCGATGCACTAAATGTTTATATAAACATATATGTAAAAATTCAACGAATTGTGTATACCTATTCCGTACCTTGGCGAGTCTTTACGTTTTACAGGTTTGCAGAACAGCAGAGGTCCACAGAACTTGCTGAGAAGTGTAGAGAGCAGAACATTCAGACAGCCAAAGAAGATTTGATGCCATGTAATGAATAGCTCGCGACCATCCAGCATCGTCGTTTTCGCTGAGTTGATTGAGATTTATGGGACCGACGGTCGTATTGGATATCGAATAAGGCATTTTGGGAAACGGCATCTGCATGGCTCCTTTCTTATATTCTTCCTCAAGTTTGCTACTGACGTGCATTGCCACTTGATGTAAAAGCTGATTCCAGGCGCGGATAGCCTTTGCACCATTCGTTTTAGGATGTCCAAGATGATATACAACAGCTCGTTCCTGTCGTCTTTCGCTGGAATTGGCCTCGATGCTCTGCCCGCTTGCGCATGCATCGCCTCGATCACTTTCTGGGGTTTTGCTAAAGTATATAAGTTTCGCGCAGTAAGAAAGTGGAACGATCTTCCACTCCTCTGATGGATAATGAAACAATGTACCAACAATAAGTAAAAGCTGCGCAGAAAGCGACCAAGCTGCTTGAATTTCGTTCCATTTTATGTCACCTTTTGGTCGGTAAGCGAGGCGTAATTCGTTAATCAAAGGATAGCGGAGGCCGCGTTCCTTGTCAACTTGCAGATCCAACAACAAGGAGGGTAGGCTAATATTGGAAGACAGCTGATCTACCTCATTCTCGATATCTCTTAGTGTTTGATATAGCCGGGCTTGGTCATTATCAAACGCCCGTGCTTCCAACTCCAGTGCATTTTGCTCAACATGCAAAAGGTATTCTGCCTCGTCCAAATCTCTAGACACCTCGATTTGCTCGTGCTGAAGCGACTTCAGGTGGGCCAATTCAGCCTCTTGTTGTCGGCACTCTTTTTCAAGAGCCTCGATCTCGTGTTGAAAGGCTTGCTCAGCTGTATGGACGCCAGTGTTCGGATGGGTTGTTATTGTAGATGTTTCATCTGTCATAAATGGGTCTGTCATGGTCTGGCTCATCGGAACTGATTTGAGTGCCCTTTCCAATCGTTCCAGGCGTTCCTCCTCCTTCCGAACGGCTTCGTTGTACATGATGCATTCTTTTCTCAGTCGGTCGCTGTCAGCGTCCAGGGCTTGCTCCACTCTGAAAAACAAATGAACGGAGTGTGAGATTACATAAATTCTGTCAATGAATGTCTGGCGTCTGGCTGACAGTTCAGTTGCACACAACTAACCACTCCCAATCAATTCACTGACATACCTGTTGATACAATCGGCACAGAGATTCGCTCCGTCTCCCCCCGTTTGGGAGGCGCGAATCATTTCCTGCAAATGCATGTACATTTCGAGACTCTTGGGAATGGTGCTACTATGAGCAGCAAAGAATGCAGGCACCGGTGGTGTTCGGGTTGCTTCATCTAGTACGTGCTGATACAAATGAATGGGAAGATGAACAAAGGAGGTATCCATGCTGATGGTTCCTTTGGACGAAAGCTGATCACTGCTGCTGCTGCTGCTGCTGGCAGCGCTGTCAAAGGCCCGCAATTCAGATTTTCTCGTGTCAAAAAAGTGTCCACAGGTACATTCTTCTTCTCCTACCTCGTCGAATTCATCGTCATCTTTCCTCTCCTCGTCTGTCATCTTTTTGTTGTATCTATTGATGCGTATATTTTGGTCGTTATATGTTTTGGTAACAGGGTAGCAGTCAGGCAAGTTAACGTAGCTACCTGGTAGAGTACTAGCTAGTAGCTAGTAGAGAATTAGCAGTAAGCAGTAGCACTAGTTCTGTTGCAAGAACGAACCAATACACTTCTTCGCATTTCTTTTACGCTGTTTTGCTTTAAATCATCACAACGAACATGATACAACATGATGTTGACACTGCCATGAAGAGAGGAGAGAAAGTGTGCGTTGAATTTTCGAGTCTTGAAACGATTAAGTTCACAACATTATTACTCCGAGTATTATGGTACCAGGTGGTAGTCTACTACCATACCAAAGATCTGATTAAAGATCTCGAGCAATCAGTTGACAGTTGACAACTGGTAACGTGTACAGTAGACTTTTGTTTCATCTTTCATCTCACTCACTCAACTACTGGCTAGAGTAGTTGATTGACCGATAATTTCTTTCAATGACAGCGAGCAGAGGCCCAGTTTTGTTGTTGTTGCTGTGCTTTTTGCTACAGCTCTGCACTGCATCACTCCGGAGATCAGCTGCTGCTTCTTCTTTAATGTCGTCTCCTCCACCCTTGAAAGTGTTTTTGATGGTCGGTCAATCGAATATGCAGGGACACGGGTACCAAGCGGTCCATGATGACGATGGCAACTTTCTAAACGGCACGCTCGAATGGATGGTGAATGAATTTCCAGATCTGTACGGAAAACTCAAGCAAAAGGACGGCAACTGGACTGCTCGACAAGATACCTGGATCACGTACAACCGACAAGGTATTGGTAACGTCCGCATGGAAGTGAATCAGCACGGAGAACTGTTACCTGGATATGGAGGCGATCCTGGACAAAGCGATCAATTAGGGCCTGAGTTGGGCTTTGGTTGGACGTTGGCGGAAGCGATCAACGGTCAGCAAGAGCAAGAGCAGCAGCAACAACAGCAACAACCACAGTTCCCGCTGCAACCCAAACAACAGCAACAGCTTCTGCTCCTCAAGATTGCCTGGGGTGGACGCAACCTATCTGTCGATTTTCGTCCACCATCTTCGGGTGGAATTACGGGTTTGTACTATGAGAGCGTGATGGCCAACACCGTTCGGACCCTGGAGCGATTGCCCGAGCTTTTTCCAAACTACGCAATAACATGTGGCGGAAGGTATGAACTGGCTGGATTCGTATGGCACCAGGGATGGAACGATGGATGTGATAAAAACATGGCAAATGAGTACGAAGTAAATCTAGCCAATCTTATTCGAGACGTTCGGAAGGATCTGGGAGTACCAAATTTGCCGGTAAGCATCGGAGTCTCGGGGTTCGGAGGGTACAAAGAAAAGGCCGGCGACACTCGAGATCAAATTGTTCAAGCGCAATTTGCCATGGCCAATGCAACCAAATATCCAGAGTTTGCCGGAACCGTAGCTGCAGCGGAGACGCGGGACTTCGCCCGACCACCGAGACCAGCGTCTCCTGGTAATCAGGTCTATCATTGGAACAACAATTGTGAGACCTACTGGTTGATTGGCAAGGCCATGGCTGAAGGAATGTTCAAATTGTTGAATTTGACCTCCGAGAGAACACAGCCGCTTGCAATAGTAACGGAACGATAGGCAACATAGAGACAACTTACAGTTTAGAGCAGACATCCTCATTCCACTATGTATACGATGTGTAAAGAAATGAAAACCGTTGCAGAAAAGTACTGTAGTCGCCAGCAAGTTTGTTCCATCCAAAGTTTTATTTTTATCTGTGCGATGTCCTTCGTCCTGCATGTCCAAACAACTAAAATTACAAAGAACGCAATCGCAGTTCTCCTCGTTGGAGAGTACGGTCCACTTTCTACAAACTTCGTCGCTAACTGGTACTGCTAATTATATCTACAGGCGTGATGATGAAACCACAAGCAACAAAACAAAGGAAAAGGAGGACACCCGTCACCATCAATGTTGTATTCAAGCTTTTATTCCCGTTATATCAAGTCGTATTTCTGACGTCAACTGCAGGTTGAAGTCTGTTACTAAACTTTGACTGATGTCACTGATATTTATTTGTTGATATATAATATCAGCCTCTCACACCTCCACCCACCACCCATCGCTCATTATTTATCTCTCTCTCTCTCTCTCTCTCTCTCTCTACGACATCATAGACAAGTTTTCTGATAGGATCATGAAGTGGAACAACGCTGCAATCGCTCTGGTCATATTGTCCGCAGCTGCTGACCATGCCGCTGCCTTTGTCCCAACATCTGGCTTGACGAAAACGACACTGCAGCCCTTGCACCCTTCTCGGCTTGTCTCGCCTGCTTCTCGTGCCCCAAAGTCTACCAGAAATGTTGTGTTGGCCATGGCCAAGCAAAAGAAGAAAAAGGGAGGAGCTGAACAGAAAAGAAAGAAGAAAATGAAGGCCGTGAACACACTTGAAAGAGCTGGCGACGCTCCTTATGAAGTCAAGTTCACGACAGCACCCAAAGACGCAGCTGTCGGCAAACAGCCAGATGTTGCGACAGCCGAGGCAATACCAGATAATAATATCGTTTTAGCGGAGACAAAACCAATTCTTGTGGTTCCAAAGGAGGAGATAATTGAGGTTCCCTTGGCCGTGAAACAAAAAGACGAAGCAACAAGAAGAAACTTGCTTAATACTCGCTTGATTGATGAACAGCAAGAGCGCTTACGTAAGCAGTTGGCGGTGAAGCAACAACGCGAGGTAACGAAAAGAAATTTGCTAAAGACTCGCTTATTAAATGAACGCCAAGAACGGTTGCGCAAGGAGGAACAAGCCAAGCAGGACGCTATCAAATTGGCACAGAAGCAGACACGCGAATTGCTTTCGAGGGGCTTGTTGGAAACTCGATTAGCGAATGAAAAGTTAGAGCGAGAATTGAAAGAGACGGATCGGAAGCGCCAGACAGAAAAGAAGCAACGAGCTCTTTTGACCGAGAGACTAGGGCAAGATGCTCGCATCAAGGAAGCTATCCGGCTTCGAGAGGAAAGTTTCGCAAAAAGAAAGGCTGCGATTGCGGAGGCTCGTCGGCAACCAAAGACACCAGAGGAGGAGCAAAAATTGAAAGAGAAGTACGCCGCGATTGAGAATCTAAGTCAAAGAGCGTTTGCCATCAAGTTGGATCTTGGAATCATTGAAATCACGCCTGATCCGAGCGATCCTGACTATGACCCTACCTACGACGACGAAATAGCCCCTGGCATTGTCTTTCTTAACTAAATAATCATGTCAGTTCCATTCGAATCTGACCCGGAAATTCCAGAAAGCAGCAATCGGGACATACTAGTTATATTTTGAATCCAGGTATAGTTTAGGTGACACATCCAAAGAGATCACTATGACTTAGTACTGACAATGAATGCGTCAATTTGATTGACTTTTACAAGCGCACCCCAAGACAGGTACAGCTCTCGTGCTTGTTGCGTAAACTGTACTGATTCTGAATACCTGCCAGCTTGATGAAGCATCCGCCCCGCCTTTTCGCAAGCGAGGGCATGATCAAGACGCAATCTTTCCCGTTTAGCAAAAAAAATCGACTTTTGGTACTTCAGGAGAGCAGTGGTGTATCGACCACGGCAAAATTCTAGCTCTGCGTTAATCAGATATAGCTTATTGACAATATTGTCCGGACAATAAATCAACTGTGCTTCCAGTTTACCGTACAGTCGTCGAGCTTCGCGTATACGTTTACGTCGCGCCCACCCGATCGTCTCTCTGGCAAGGGCTGCCGCTACGAGAGCTCGGAAAAAGTCACGATAAACACAGAGGGAAGGCATAAAAAATTCTTTGAAAAATTCTTTGTTGGCCCGATATAGAGTGTCAGCCGCTTTGTTCTCGTTAAGAATGGCCGCAAGTAGGTATTTGAGGTTCATCATGATTATAATCAGGCTTTGAAATCCAGTGCTCCTCAAATTTCCACACTTTCAGTTTCGTCCTCAGAAATTTTACCCGAAAGGACAAGAGGAAGCTGTGTCTTGCCCTGAAGGTTATTGCACACCTGCATAACAAAGCGGATGACAATTTGTGCCTTCTCATGACCGTAGCCAAGACTAAGTGAATCAAGCTTCACAAGTGTTTTCATTGCATCATCAAGACAGTCGCCAAGGTAGACGCGAAAATTGCAACTGAACACTCCTGCTATCATCTAAAATCCAGACAAAAAGGTATCTTCAGAGTCTTTGTCGCTTTCGCGCAGATCACACGAAGAACAGGCACACACCGACTGAATTCAGCTTACCGCAATCTGTAAACAGAGCACAAGCAACAAAGTTGAGTTTTGATGCATCAAAAGTTTTTCTCTTACAAGCGACAAGAACTAAGGGCGTACCTCGACATCACCGGACTTCAACCCGAGTTCATACGATTTCCAGATCGGGGAAACCAGAGTTCTGAGCGATTCCGCGGTTGCTTGGATGCACGCAAAGAAAAAGAAAGTCGCTCTGGCCTCTATCTGCCTCGATGGAAATCTCTCGAAAATCTTCATCGCTAGATTTCCATACCGTAATCCGTCCTCCATATTTCCAAACCTTACCAGGCCCACACTATAAATTAAAAAGCCAATCACGGCTGGCCATAAAGCGCAAAAGTAACGGTAAGATAAAGTGATACAAATTAACCAGCAGCACGACACGGCACGGCACTCGAGACATACCGATTTCATTCAAACCATACTGCAAAGTCATTTGGACTAGTCGGGAGGCTACCAGAGGGGAAGCTGAGAGATCTTTCCCTGCCAAAAGCGGGAACATCAAGTACGTGATTTGCATAGCCGCAACAACCCTAGGCTCTTCAACTTCTGGTAGGCTCAAAATATCCTCCTCTAGTTTTCTACCCAGGGCATGTTTTGTTCTGAAATATTCCATAATCACTCTCCGCCTACCACTCCTTTCAGGAAACGGCTCTCCAAGCTCGTGGAGAGTATTCAAACATATTTTCAGTGCTTGATTCACTTTCCCCCGTGCGCCAAGCGATGTGATTTGAGTCATGAGCGCCCTCATTCTGTCACCAATTCCTCTCGCATTCTCAATCACCTCGACTGCTTTTACATCGACAGCATCATGCTTGCCATTACAGTAAGCAAGTTCTGCTGCTGTACTAAACAAATCGAGACTCAGGTCGTACTGGTCTCTCCAGTGACGTCTTTCTAGCAGCCTAATACCAAGCTCTGTATACTCCGATGCAGACAGAAAAGCGGACCTTCTCGCCGCTTCTTTACTAGCCCTTAAGAACAAGCGCGCAAAGTCGTCTCGTTCGTATGGGCCCTCCGCATAGTCTAGGCCAAACTTTAATTGATCGCAAATGAGAACTATGTAATCATCCCCAAATTCGGATGAGAAACGTCGTCTCAAATTCCTTCCTATCACCAGGTGCAGTGTTGCTTTATCATCACTTTCAATAAGAGAGGATGCCCCCTCAAGAAATTTGTCATGCACAAAGTGCCAAATCCCATTCTCGGAGTTGCGTTTAATGAATCCATTGTCCGATGCTATTTCTAATGCAGACTCTACTTGTGTGAGTGCTATTGTTCCAGCAAGAAAAACAATCTGTGTCGTAAATGTTGTGCCCAGGCAAGCGATAACTTTCATAGTCTCCACTACATCCGTGGGTAGGTTTTGCAGCTTCTTCGCAAGTAGCCGAGTCATCATCTCATCGTTGGTCCCGGAAGGCAGCGAAAGCATCATAGTCGTTTCATCCCAGGTCCACGACCCATTGCTCTTATACAAGATGCTCTGTTCGTGTAAAGTTTGAAGGTACTGCTTGACAAAAAAGGCGTTGCCATCTGTCACAACATGTACAGCCTCGGCAAGCTGCTCAACATCCGCCGATGGTTTCTCCAGGACATCTGCAATCAAACTTGCAGTGGCACCAATTGTCAAATTGTCAACCTGAATGTCGGTGAGAGCCACACCATTGCTTTCTAGCTGACGGAGCAGAACTGATAGGTTGTCGAGCTTCCCGACCTCGTTTCCACGGCACGTTGCCAACAGCATCAATCCGTCGATTCGGCCGACAGTTGGATCTAACAGGGCAGAAAGAATATCCAGCGAGGACAAATCAATCCATTGGATATCTTCAATCAGCAAAACCAACGGGCAATCCAGATCACAAATTGCTTTTATAAAGCGACAGATGATAGATACAAATCTTCCAGGAGCTTCTGTCCGAATCGATCCAGTTGTTTCCTCCGACAAGATTATTTCATCTTGCGTTTCCGACTCCAACGTTTTCTTCTCCGTGTCCAAAATAAACCTTAGCTGAGGGATTACCTCTAAAAGAATGTATAGCTCGGCACCCAGAGCCTCTCTTATAGCGTGTCTCATATCTGTTACGACATGGTCTCGTCGCAGCTGGACCTGGTAGATAAATTCTTCGATAGCAGTAATAAAGGAGACGTGCGGTTTGACGATGTCCGCGTCGAATTTGCCGGAAATAAAAAATCCCCTGTCATCCTGAACTTGCGTACGAAGACATCTCGCCAGTGCAGACTTTCCAGTCCCCGATGGTCCTGTTATCAAAACTAGTTCAGGTGGTCCAGGCGTTCGTCTTCTTAAATAGGCCGCTTTGAGAGCTTTTATCTGAACCTCTCGTTCGTAAAGCTTCGAGGAGAGATACAAATCTATCGATAGTTCGGCCCGTTTCGTCTCCCGTCTCGAAGACATTCCTCTACCTGGTAACTTAGTTTATTCGCGTAGTCTCAAGATGTTGTTGTCATCATAGTATTTTGTTGTTAACATGCTTGTTTCAATTGCCGTACTCGTATTAGATTATTACAGTATCTGATCTGTGTCATCTGGATTGACGCTTGTTGTTTTTCGTGGTGCAATAAGGTTCAAGTTCAGCATGCACGTGAAAAAGATGATGATGTTGTGACACACACACTTCGGCTGAAGAGAAGGAATGAAAGACGATGATACAACACTACTAGTAGCTACTAGTACTGGTAGACCTAGTAGTAGAGCCTAATGAGTACAGCACTCAGTAGCTACTACGCGGTAGAGATGCAGCAGAACTTGCTAGTTAGCAGCAAGAAAGTGACTGCCCATTCTGTTGATGTGCGTGAGGTACAATGAGCCTACATAAAATATTGTAGTATCTACTACCAATCAGAATAATTATTGATAGTATGGCTGTTGCAAAGGGCTGACTTTGTTTTTTGTTGCATGGATCAAAGACCAAGTCCATCGTGTCACATCTATAAA
>Ga0100391_1004406_pt1 | contig 13618 bp, 12 predicted proteins | sample CryGeymeta201515_FD_81541 | JGI IMG/M metagenome (GOLD analysis project Ga0100391, IMG submission 81541) | Groundwater microbial communities from Crystal Geyser aquifers in Utah, USA - Crystal Geyser metaG 2015-15 | ecosystem: Environmental > Aquatic > Deep subsurface > Groundwater | place: USA...
ATCCGCGCCATGGGGCCGCTGGACATCCTGTGCAACTCGGCCGGTCTTGCGCGGCATGCACCGGCGCTGGAGACCACGGCGGCGGATTTCGATGCGGTGATGGCCGTCAATGTCCGTGCCGCCTATTTCCTCGCGCAGTCCGCCGCGCGGGCTATGGCGGGGGGCGGGTCGATCATCCAGATCTCAAGCCAGATGGGCCATGTGGGCGGGGTCGAACGCGCCGTCTATTGCGGCACCAAACATGCGGTGGAGGGGATGACCAAGGCGATGGCGATCGAATGGGGTCCGAGGGGTATCCGTGTCAACACGATCTGCCCGACCTTCATCCGCACGCCGCTGACCGCGCCGACCTTTGCCGATCCCGACAAGCGCGCCTGGATCATGTCCAAGCTGAAACTGCCCCGCGTGGCCGAGGTGGAGGACATCATGGGCGCGGTCCAGTTCCTGGCGTCGGATGCCAGCGCGATGGTCACGGGGACCTCGATCCTCGTCGATGGCGGATGGACCGCAGGATGACCGACAGTCCCGACAGACCCGACCGGAAGGTGACATCCATCGACGTGGCGCGGCGCGCCGGTGTCAGCCAGTCGGCGGTCAGCCGCGTGTTCACGCCGGGGGCATCTGTATCGAAGAAGATGGAGGCCCGGGTGCGGGCGGCGGCGGATGACCTCGGCTATCGGCCCAACGTTCTGGCGCGCTCGCTGATCACCGGACGGTCGCGGATCATCGGGCTCGTGGTGGCTTACCTGGACAACGCCTTCTATCCCGATGCGCTGGAGAAACTCAGCGCGGCGTTGCAGGCGCGGGGCTATCACATCCTGATCTTCCTCGCCGGGAACAGCCACGAGGACGTGGACAGCGTCATCCGGGATCTGCTGGATTACCAGGTGGATGGCATCATCACGGCCTCCATCAACCTTAGCGGCGAGCTGACGGAGATGTGTCGCGCGGCGGGGATTCCGGTGATGCTGTTCAACCGTGGGATCACGGGATCGGGGCTGAGCACCGTGACCTCGGCCAATCGCGTGGGCGGGGCGCGGGTGGCCGAGTTCCTGCTGGCGGGGGGGCATCGGCGCATCGCCCACATCTCGGGGTGGATGGGTGCGTCCACCGGGCGCGACCGGCGCGAAGGCTTCGTGGCCGCGCTGCGTGCGGCGGGCCAGCCGCTCCATGCCGAGGCGGATGGTCTGTACAACCGCGATACGGCCGCCGCCGCAGCCCGCGCCATGGTGGACAGCGCCGATCCACCCGATGCGATTTTCGTCGGCAACGATCACATGGCAATGGCGGTGATGGACACCCTGCGCCATGTGGTCGGCATGGATGTGCCCGGCGACATCTCCATCATCGGCTATGACGATGTCCCGATGGCGGCCTGGCCCTCCTTCCGGCTGACGACCCTGCGCCAGCCCGTCAACCGGATGGTGCAGGCCACTGTCGATACGCTGCTGGCCGAGATCGAGGAGGGACGAGCTCCCGGCACCGTGACCGAAATCACCGGCGAGTTGATCGTTCGAAGCTCGGCCCGCGTTCCGACACGCCTTGAACAAGGACAAACGCCATGAAGGGTTTCGACCCCAAGTTCCGCGACTTCCCCGATTACATCATCGGCATCACCAAGGAGATCTGGGAAGATCGCGGGATCGCGACCCTGCGCCACTATTACGCGCCCGATATCGTCGTGCGCGCACCCGCGAGCGTCGTGGTGGGAAACCGGGGTGTCATCGCGGCCACCATGGCGACGCTGGCCGAGTTTCCGGACCGGGTGCTGTTGGGCGAGGATGTGATCTGGTCCGGCACGCCGGAGGCGGGGATGCTGTCGTCGCACCGCATCCTGTCGCAGGCGACCCATGCGGGCGATGGCGTCTATGGTGCGGCCACGGGAAAGCGGCTGGAATATCGCATCCTTGCCGACTGTCACGCGAAGGACAACGCCATCGACGATGAATGGCTGATCCGCGATCAGGGCGCGATCGTGCGGCAGATGGGCTGGGCCCCGCGCGACTATGCCGCCAACCTGATCGCGCGCGAGGGTGGGGCCGCGGCCTGTGTCAAGCCTCTGACCCCCGAGACCGATCTGCCGGGGCCCTATGCCGGCACCGGCAATGACGACCGATGGGGCGCGCGGCTGGCCGAGACCCTGACGCGCATCATGGCCGCCGACATGGCGGCGATCCCCGAGGTCTATGATCGCGCCTGCCACCTTGAATATCCGGGCCATGTCACCGCCCACGGTCCGGCAGCGGCGGATTGCTTCTGGATGGGCCTGCGTGCCGCTTTCCCCAATGCCGAATTCACGATCCATCACCGGATTGGCCGCGACGACCCCCACATGCCGCCCCGCGCCGCCGTCCGCTGGAGCCTGTGGGGCAAGCACGAGGGCTGGGGCGCCTTCGGGCAGCCGACCGGTGCGATGGTCTACGTGCTTGGCATCACCCATGCCGAGTTCGGACAGGTTGGAACCGAAGCTCCCATGTTGAGGCGCGACTTCACGCTCTATGACGAGACAGCGGTCTGGAAGCAGATCCTGCTGACTGAGTAACCTTGTGGACAAACTGGGGATAACAAGGGTGAACACCGCCGCCCAATTCCCTGAGGAGAAAGAAGAAATGACCTCAGCTACAATGGAAGCCCGCATCGTCCGCTACGGCGATCTTCGGCCTTGCAGGACCGCCTTCATCGACGCCCATACACCGGGCAGCGACCAGAAGGAAAACTTCACGATCATCGGTGGCGGGGTCAGCGAAGGCGCGGACCAGTTCGTTCATATCGCCGAACCGCATGGCTTCAACATCGGCGCGGCGGGACAACCGCCGAAATGCCGAAACAGCCTGCATTCGCACCGCACCGCCGAGGTGTTCTTCGTGCTTTCGGGGCGCTGGCGGTTCTTCTGGGGGCGCGATTGGACGGCGGGTGAGGTGGTTTTGGAGCGGGGCGACATCTTCAACATCCCCACCGGCATCTTCCGCGGGTTCGAGAACATCGGCGACGATTACGGGATGATCATGGCCGTGCTGGGCGGTGACGACGCGGGTGGCGGCGTGATCTGGGCGCCGCAGGTGATCGCGGACGCGGCGGCCCATGGTTTGGTGCTGGCCGAGACCGGCAAGCTCTATGATACCAAGGCGGGCGCGACCCTGCCGCCGGGCGTGCAGCCGATGCAGCCCATGTCCGAGGCCGAGGCCGATGCCTACCCGGCCCCCACGACCCGCGAGGTCGTCCCTCACCATGTCGCGCGCTACTGGGACATGGTGGCGATGGCAGACCGCGAACCGGTGCTGGTGATCGGCGAGACTGGCTTGCTGCGCGACAAGCCGGGCTTCGAGATCGGCCTGCTGACGCGCGGCTCCGCCAGCACGGCGATGCACCGGCATGACCGTCGGTCGGTGCTGATGCCCGTCACTGGCCATTGGCGCGTGGAATGGTCGGGAAATGCGACGCACGCCGCCGGCCAGGCCACGCTGGCCCCCGGCGACACGATGTCGGTGCCCGCCGATCTGGACCACACCGCCTGGCCATCAATGACCGGCGACGCGGCGCTCTATCACATCATCGCCACGGACGATCCGGCCGGGCCGACATGGACCACGCCGTGACGCAATGGCCTTGCAATCCAATGTCGGGCAGCGAAACTGCGGCTTTCTGCCCGAACAGAGTGAGACGGACCATGACCCGCACCAAAAGACTCGCATTGGCACTAATACTTGCAACAATGGCGCTGCCCGCAGTCGGGCAGAGTTGGGACGCGCGGACATCCGCCAACGCCTCACTCCTGTTCGGCTATGCCGTCGCGCCGGGCGAAAGCCTGGGCGTGGGCTGCACCGCCCCCGCGCCCGAAAACGCGCCCCTGATCGACACCGGATCCCACGAAAGTCACCGGACCGGGGCGTTCGAGGTCTACATCTCCTTCGCCGACAACCTGTTCCAGTGGGAGCCGCCCTACAGCATCGCCGACGCGACCATGCACGTCGGCGATACCGCTTATGGACTGCCGCCGATCGAGTTGAACGAATTGCAAGGCACCGCGATCTACTTGCCGATGGAAGATCCGCTGATCCTGTCCCTGTCCACGGCGTCGTCGCTGATCTTCGATCCCGGGCAGGGCACAGCCTATGCCTACCCGGTCGAGGGGATCGGAGAAGCCCTCCACATTGCACTGGGCCACTGCGTGGGGCGGTGGTCTGCCCTGGGAGTGGCTGTTCCCGCCCAACTGGAACGGTTCCGGACGGAGTCGGCTTCCGCCGGCGGCTCCGGCGCATCGACACGCTATAGCCCCGCGCCCGCGTTCCCGGTCCCCGCGATCGCGCCCCCGGCGGCGGAGGCCCACATCTCGGGCCTTTGCGATGGACCATACGACATCACCGACATCTCGCGCGTTCAGGCCGCCGACATAGACGGTGACGGCGCGGCGGATTACCTGCTGAACTGGGATGTCGTCTTCTGCCAGGGCGGGCTGCAAGGGCGCGCCTTCTGCGGGGCCGCCAATTGTTCCATCGACGTGTTCCTGTCCTCCCGCGGCTATGCCGACCCGGTCCAGATGCTTGGGATCGCTGCGGATTTCGTGCAGGACGGCGCGGGGCGGGTCGGCGTGCTGCTAGACGGCACACCCTTCGTGTGCGCCGACGGTTTCTGCGATACCCCTTGGTATTGGGACGGCACGACCCTTGCCCAGTAGGAGGATCCCATGACGATCCGCACCACCCATGTCGGCTCTCTTCCGCGAACACAGGAGGTTGTGGAGTTCATCTTTGCGCGTGAACGCGGCGCGCCCTTTGATCAGGCCGATTTCGACACGGCCATGGCGGCCGCCGTCGATGACACAGTCGCAAGACAGGTCGCGGCGGGGATCGGCATCGTATCCGATGGCGAGACCTCGAAGATCTCCTACGCCACCTATGTGAAGGACCGCTATACCGGCTTCTCCGGCGACAGCCCGCGCAACGCGCCCGCTGACCTGAAGCTGTTCCCGTCCTTCCTCGATCGCCTGGCGACGGAGGGCGGCACGCCGAAATATGCGCGCCCCATGTGTACGGGCGAGGTTCGGTCGAAAGGGCAGGGGGAACTGGGCAAGGACATCGCCAACTTGAAGGCCGCAATGACGCGCCACGGCGCGGCAGAGGGGTTCATGAACGCGGCCTCGCCCGGCGTGATCGCGCTGTTCCTGCAAAACGCCCATTACGCGACGCGTGACGCCTATCTCGCGGCGCTCGCCGATGCCATGGCCGAGGAATATCGCACCATCGTGGATGCGGGCCTGATGCTGCAACTGGATTGCCCCGACCTTGCCCTGTCCCGGCACATGCTGTTCCAGGACCTGTCCGACACGGAGTTCGTGAAGATCGCGGCCTCCCATGTGGAGGCATTGAACCACGCGTTGACCGGCATCGACCCGGCCCGGGTGCGTGTCCATATCTGCTGGGGCAACTACGAGGGGCCGCATGTCTGCGACATCCCCATGGACACGGTCTTTTCCACCCTCATGTCGGTGGCAGCGCACCAGGTGCTGTTCGAGACGGCGAACCCCCGCCATGCTCATGAGTGGGCCGTGTTCCGCGATCGCAAGGCCGAGATCCCGGAGGACAAGATCCTTGTGCCCGGCGTCGTCGACACCACCACAAATTTCGTCGAGCATCCGCAGTTGGTGGCCGAGCGTCTGGGCAAGTTCACCGCGATCGTCGGTGCTGACCGGGTGATCGCGGGCAGCGATTGCGGCTTTGGCACATTCGCCGGGTTCGGGGCCGTAGACCCCTCGATCGCCTACGCGAAACTGGGTGCATTGGCGGAGGGCGCGCGGATCGCGGGAGGACAGAAATAGAGAAGGAACGCGCAGAATCTGCAAGGATAACCTTGTGGGTAGATGGCGAAACCAAAACCTCTGCCTTTACAGATCGCGATAGATCCCGATCTTTCGGGCCTTGTCGATGACCTGCGGTTCCACCACCGGGCGGCCCGTTTGCGCGTCGAAAAACGGCGTCACCCGGGCCTCACCCCGGAGATAGGCGCCACCCGCATTCGCGAAGATCCCGCGCACCATCCGCCCCATGTGGCGGTGGGTGAGCTTGCCATCCATCCCGGTCATGTTGACATGCGCGCGCACCGGGCCCAATCGTTCGGGCGATGTGACCAACCCGGCCAGCAAGCCCGCGAAGGGCAGTGTGCGACTGGTGAGCGTGGTGGCGATGGGTGTCCCGCAACAGGGCGCATAGAACCGGAACGGCCCCCGTGGCGACAGGCGCAGTGCGGCCATGTCGCCCTGCAAGACCAGCCCCGCAGGTCCGATCTGGAGGATCGACACGCCTGTATCGCCCCCGGGATCGGGCCGCCCCAAGGCCACCTGAAACGCCCGGCAATCGCGACAATGGCATACGATATGGGTGCCCGAGCGCGCCGTGCGGCTCGCCAGTGTTCCGGTCAGGGCACCGCAGCGACACGACAGGGCGAGAGCTGTGTCCAATCGGCTATACGGCGACGTTGGTTGCCGGTCCGTCTTCCACCAAGACCGGCTTGGACCGGACGGGCTTTTCGCTGTCGGAATTGGCGTCGATGAAGTCCAGCACAAGAGGACGGATATTGTCGCGCCAGCTTTTGCCCGCGAAGATGCCGTAATGGCCCGCCTCAGGCTCCAGATAGGAGGCCTTCTTGCTGTCCGGCAGGCCGGTCAGCAAATCCAGCGCGGCAACGCATTGCCCTGGAGCCGAGATATCGTCCTTACCCCCCTCGACCGTCTTGACGGCGACCGTCGAGATCTTGCCGATATCAACCCGCTTGCCGTTTACCACGAAGATGTTCCTGGCGATCTCGCGGTTCTTGAAGATCCGCTCGACCGTGGACAGGTAGAATTCGGCCGTCATGTCCATGACCGCCAGATATTCATCGTAGAAGACATTGTGCTTGTCGTAGTCGCTGGCCTCGCCCTTGGACACGCGCAGGACCTGATTGACGAATGCATTCATATGGGTCTCGGCATTCATCGCCATGAACGACGACAGCTGTTGCAGGCCCGGATAGACCATCCGCCCCGCCCCGGCATATTTGAAGCCGACGCGCTGGATCACGAATTTCTCAAGCTGACCCATGGTTACACGGCGGCCGAAATCGGTCACGTCGGTGGCGGCGGCGTCGGGGTCGATCGGCCCGCCGATCAGGGTCAGGGTGCGCGGCTGGGCGGCGGGGTCTTCCTCGGCCAGGTAGGCGGTCGCGGCCAGGGCCAGCGGCGCGGGCTGGCAGACCGCGATCACATGGGTGTCGGACCCCATCGCGCGCAGGAAATCGACCAGGTAGCGGGTGTAATCTTCGATATCGAACTTGCCTTCGCTGACCGGAATGTCCCGCGCATTGTGCCAATCGGTAATGAAGACATCGCAATCGGGCAGCAGGGAGACCACGGTCTTGCGCAAGAGCGTGGCGTAGTGGCCCGACATCGGCGCCACCAGCAGAACCTTGCGGCCCGTGGGCGCGCGGCCCTGCACTTCGAACCGGATCAGGTCGCCAAAGGGCCGCTTCACCACCGGCTTGACGCCGACGACGTGATCGCGCCCATCCACCCCGGCGATGGAGCTTATGGACCAGTCCGGTTTCACGGCCATGCGCGCGAAGCTCCGCTCGGTCACTTCGCCCCACGCGGCGGTCATCTGGATCATTGGATTGGCCACGAGCCCCAAATGCGGGTAGGAACAGAGCGCGCGGGCCGATGCCCCCATCCACTGGTTGGTGACACGCATCGATTCCATGAGGTCGTAGGTGAGCAACTGTCGCATAAATACTCCAAGCACCGTGTTCGGGAAAACCCCGGATCATCTGGTTGCGTGGACCCCCTCACCCGAGCCCCGCTATTACGCAGATGCAGCATTCAGGACGGGAAATCAAGGTGGCACGCGATAAGACGAAGACGGATGTGGGCGATCAGCCGCAGGGCAAGAGCACGTCGGAAGGCGCCGTGGACGGACACGAAACCCTTGAGAGGCTCAATGCAAATCTCGCCCGTGTGGAGGAATTGAGCAAGCGCCTCGTGGCCGCGATGGGCCACCGCCATCCGTCGGATGCGGGCCTCTCCGGCCCCGGGCAGGACCTCTACTTGAAGGCGGGCGTTGCCTATTGGGCGGACGTGATGACCAATCCCGGCAAGATGCTGGAACAGCAGGCCCAGTATTGGGGCCAGGCGGTGACCCATTTCATGGAAATGCAGAATGCGCTGGCCGAGGGCAAGACGCCGCTGCTGGAAGATGACGACCTGCCTGACGACAAGCGTTTCGCCAATCCGCTTTGGAAATCGCACCCCTATTTCAACTTCGTGCGCCACCAATACGTCATGGGGTCCGAGGCGATCCGAAAGGCGGTGGGCGAGTTGGAGGGGCTGGAGCCGCTCGACAAGAACCGGGTGGAGTTCTTCGCCAACCAGGTGATCGAGCTGTTTTCCCCCACCAATTATTTCGCCACCAACCCGGACGCGTTGGAACGGGCGGTCGAAACCGAAGGGCAAAGCCTTGTGCAGGGGTTGGAGAACCTTGTCCGCGATATCGAATCCCATGGCGGAGAGCTTCTGCCAACCCTCGCCGATCCCGCCGCCTTTGAGGTCGGTGGCAATATCGGCACCTCGGACGGGGCCGTCATCTACCGCAACCGCCTGATGGAACTGATCCAGTATGCCCCCGCGACCGAGACGGTCCACAAGACACCGTTGATCCTGTTTCCGCCCTGGATCAACAAGTTCTACATCCTCGACCTGAAACCCCAGAACAGCCTGATCAAATGGGTGGTGGATCAGGGCTATACCCTGTTCGTCGTGTCCTGGAAGAACCCCGACGAAAGCTATGCCGATGTCGGGATCGAGGATTACGTGCAGGACGGCTACCTGACCGCGATCGAGCAGGTGAAGCAGATCACCGGCGAAAGGCAGGTCAACGCGGTGGGATATTGCATCGCTGGAACCACGCTGAACATGACGCTGGCGCTGATGAAGTCGCGCGGCGACAAGTCGGTCAAATCCGCCACCTTCTTCACGACGCTGACGGATTTCTCGGAGCAGGGGGAATTCGCGCCCTTCCTGCAGGACGATTTCGTCGATGCGATCGAACGACAGGTGGACCAGGACGGCATCCTGAATTCCACCTTCATGTCGCGGACGTTTTCCTTCCTGCGCTCCAAGGACCTGATCTATGGCCCTGCCGTGCGCAGCTACATGATGGGCGAGGCGCCGCCCGCCTTCGATCTGCTTTACTGGAACGGCGACAGCACCAATCTGCCGGGCAAGATGGCAAAGCAATACCTGCGCGGCCTGTGCCAGGGCAACGGCTTCGCAGATGGCGGCTATGACCTCATGGGCGCGTCTCTGAGCCTCAAGGACGTCACCGTGCCGGTGTGTGCCATTGCCTGCGAAACCGACCATATCGCCGCGTGGAAGGATAGTTTCCGCGGAGTCACCAGGATGGGATCAAAGGATAAGACCTTCATCCTGTCGGAGTCCGGCCACATCGCGGGCATCGTGAACCCGCCCTCGAAGAACAAGTACGGCCATTACACGAACCCCGACGTAACCGGCGCGGCGGCGGACTGGTTGGCAGCGGCGACCTACCACGAGGGCTCGTGGTGGCCCCGCTGGGAGGCGTGGCTTGCCAAGCGGTCGGGCACGCAGGTTCCGGCCCGCGTGCCGGGCGCCGATGGCCGCGACATTCTGGCACCGGCGCCGGGAACCTACGTGAAGGAAGGCAAAGCGGCCTGATTCAGAACGGCTTTTCCCGGGTGTCGCAGCATGATGCTGCAGTGCAGAAAAATCTTGACTTTCTGCACTGCAGCATCCATATCTGTTGCATCACAGAAAGCGCCCCCCATGGGGCAAACCAAACCGGAGAATTCCAATGGCCAAAGCCGCAACCCCCGATTTCACCAAATACATGACCGAAATGATGGCGTCCTTCCCGATGGACATGTCTGCCGCAACCGAAGCCTTCAAGACCCAGGCCGCCGTTGCCGAGAAGATGTCGAAAGTCGCCCTCGACGCCGCCGAGAAGTCGACCGAGATCTCGTCCAAGTGGACCAAGGACACCATCGCGAAGATGTCCGACGTCACGGCCGTCAAGAATGAGCCCGCCGACTACACCAAATCGATGACCAACTTCGCCTCTGCCCAGGCCGAAATGGCTGCCGAGACGATGGCCGCGTTCGCCGAAGTCGCGAAGAAGGTTCAGATGGAAACCGTCGAGCTGATGATGGCTGCCGGCAAGGAAGCCTCCGAGGAAGCGACTGCCGCCGTCAAGAAGGCAACCGCCGAAGTGACGACCGCTGCCAAGAAAGCGACCGAAGCTGCGAAGTAAGCGCTTCTGACGCGATCGACCGATACCGGAGCGGGGCCCTCCCCCTCGCGCCGGACCAAGAGAGGTGGGCCTGCAGTTTTGCGGCCCGCCTTTTTTTGTTTGGCACCCTGCGTGGCGGCCCTCGCTGCACCATGGCGTGAAAATTCTTCTATAATTTCAGATGCAAAAGGCGGATTGCATTTCTGCACAAGCAGCGTAGGCTCTGCCAATGCTGCATTGCAACGCCACCTTGCCTGACTTGGCGAATGCGAGGGGAGAACTAGACCATTGGCAAAAACCGTTGACCTGTCCGAGCCGCTCCTGATCAAGCGCTATGCCAGCCGCAGGCTCTACAACACCGAAACCTCGGATTACGTGACGCTCGACGACATCGCAGGCTTCATCCGCCTCGGTCGCGAGGTGCAGATCGTCGACCTCAAGTCCGGCGATGACCTGACCCGCCAGTATCTTCTGCAGATCGTGGCCGAGCACGAATCGCACGGCGAATCGGTGCTGCCCATCGCCGTGCTGACCGATCTTGTGCGCAGCTACACCACGCAGGCCCATTCCATCGTCCCGGATTTCCTGACCGCCAGTTTCGAGATGCTCAAGCAGGGACAGTCGAAGGTGCTGGACAACATGGCCGCAATCAATCCGATGGCCTCGATGCCCGGCTTCGACGCGATGCGCGCGCAGCAGGAGGCGTTCTTCAAGGCCATGACCGGCGGTCTTGGCACCTGGCCCGAAGCAGACGAGCCGGAAGAGAAGAAGGACGCAGCGGCGGGGGCCGCGGCAGAAGATCTCGACGCCATCAAGCGACAGCTCGCCGACCTGCAGGCCAAACTCAACAAGATGTAATGCCTTTGATCCGACGGCCCTGCACCGCCCTCGCGTGCGGTGCGCCCCACCGCCCCGACGCCAGCCTCAGGCAAGCTCGGCGAAGACCTTGCGCAGCGCCGCGTCCAGCTTTTCGAACATCTCGTCCATCTGCCCGTCCGTCAGCGAGAAGGGGGGGCACAGCACGATTGATTGCCCCAGCGGACGGCAGATCAGCCCATGATCGGTGCAGGTATTGGCGATCCGCTCGCTGACCGAGAGATGCCCTTCGAACGGCACCTTGCCTTCGCGCACGGCCTCCAGTGCCCACATGTAGCCGATGCCGCGCAACTCCCCGATATTGGGATGCTTCGCGATTTCGGCCAATCCGGCCTCCATGCGGCCCGTGCCTGCGCGAACCCTGTCAAGCAGGCCTTCCTCCAGCACGACATGGATCGCCTTCAAGGCCACCGCGCAGCCGACCGGATGGCCCGAGGCGGTGAAGCCATGGGGAAATTCCTCGATCGGGTCGATGGCGGCCTGCAGGCGGTCCGTCATCTCGGGCCCCAGCATCACCGCGCCCATCGGGAAGTAGCCTGCCGTCAGCACCTTGGAGGAGATGATGACATCGGGCACGAAATCATAGGTCTGGCTGCCCCAGACATTCCCGGTGCGCCCGAAGCCACAGATCACTTCGTCGGCGATCAGCGGAATCCCGTGCGCGTTCAAGACCTTCTGCATGGCTTGGAAATAGCCAACCGGAGGCGTGATGACACCACCGGCGCCCTGCACAGGCTCGGCGAAGAAGCCTGCGATGGTCTCCGCGCCTTCGCGCGCGATGACATCTTCCAGTTCCGCCGCCAGTCGCGCGGTGAACTGTTCTTCCGTTTCGCCGTCGCGCCCTTCGCGCCAGAAATGCGGGCAAGTCAGGTGGATGAAGCCGGGCAGGGGCAACCCGAAAACCTCGTTGTAGGGCTTCGCGGTCATCGAGGCCGACACTGCCGTCACGCCGTGATAGGCATTGCCCCGCGTCAGGATCTTCCGCTTGTCCGGTGTGCCCTCGGCGCGCGCCATGAACCACAGCATCTTGACCATGGTGTCGTTCGCTTCCGAACCGGAATTGGTGTAGAACACCTTGCCGCGCGCCCAGGGGCTGACCTCGATCAACCGCTCGGACAGAGCGACGGTCTGGTCCGACATCCGCCCGAAAAAGGCGTGGTAGCCGGGAAAGCGGTCATACTGGTCCTTGGCCGCCTGCGCCAGGCCCTGATGGTCGAAGCCGGCCACCATGTTCCAAAGCCCCGAATTGCTGTCGAGGTATTTTTTGCCGTTGGTGTCAAAGACGTAGGGCCCCTCGCCATGGGTCAGCACGACCGTCCCGCGCTCCTTGACCGAAGGCAGGTCGGTGAAGCCGTAGAGCGAGTATTCCTCGGCGCGGGCTTCCCAGGAATTCGGGGCGTGGGTGGTCATGGTTCGGGTCTCCCAGATGGAACGGGGCGACGCTACGCTTGTGGCTTGCCGCGCTCAATAGGGGATCTGGTCCGGCCCTGTGATGCCGCCCGGGTCGCGCTGCCGTCCCTGCCTGTCGCGACGTCAGCGATGGAACCGGTGTCCGCTACTGGCCGTTGGCTCTGTATCGAAGACATAAAAGGAGACGACCATGACCCTTGCCAAGAAATTCAGCCTTTCAGCCCTTGCAGTTGCCGTGGCATTGCCCGGCGCCGCGCTGGCCGATGCCCATGAACCGTCAGCCATGAATTCGGGCCGTGTCACGCCTGACGCGCTTGTGAACCTGATGCAGTCGTCGAATCTGGTCGGCGGCACCGTCTACACGATGGTCGGCGAAGTCGTGATGCCGGGTGAAGACTGGACGGCAACGACCATATTCAATGAAATTGATGCCGGTTGGGAAACGCTCGGCACCGTGGAGGACGTCGTCTTGTCCCGCGATGGCCAGTTGACCGGGTTCGTGGTCGAAGAAGCGTCCTTCCTGGGCTTCGGGAGCGACAGCGTCCTGCTGGAGATGAGCGCCTTGCGCATGGTCGATGACGGCAGCGGCAACATCGCCTGGGTGACCAACATCACCGAAGAGCAGTTCGAAACCATGCCGGAAGTCGAAGACAACTGGTTCTGATCGGTTCCGGTCCGGACAAGAGATGGAAACGGGGGCCAGCGGCCCCCGTTTTCGTGTCAGTGCATCCCGCGCTACGTGCCGTAGGCGCGCTGATCGCCCTTCACATCCTCGGCCGCTGCCAGCAGCGCGCCCGCGATGAAATCCAGGTCCGCCGTCTTCAGGCGCGCGGGCAGGCGCACGTCGCAGGCGCGCATCAGCATGGCGCGGGTTTGCGGCAGATCGGGCATGTCGCCCGGAATGAACTGCCAGTTCCAGAAGGCACGCGCGTTGTCGGTGCTCAGGCCGAAGATCTGCACCTTCACGCCCCGCGCGGCGGCGGCATCGGCGAAGGCGCGCGCCTCGGCATCCGTGTCGAAGCCCTCGAGGTTGAACTGGATCG
>Ga0100391_1004418_pt1 | contig 13585 bp, 18 predicted proteins | sample CryGeymeta201515_FD_81541 | JGI IMG/M metagenome (GOLD analysis project Ga0100391, IMG submission 81541) | Groundwater microbial communities from Crystal Geyser aquifers in Utah, USA - Crystal Geyser metaG 2015-15 | ecosystem: Environmental > Aquatic > Deep subsurface > Groundwater | place: USA...
CGATTTCTCCCGATGTGTTCCTGTTTCTGAGTGGGAGACGGGATGGGGCATTTCGGGTCATTCCGGTGACGTCGGATTCGGGTCTCCTTGTCTCACGTTCCCTTCGGCTGGCTCTGAAAAGACCTTAATCAATTATGAAAAGTACCAGGTACTCGAGTACATCGTCTTCTGGATGGCCGTTCCGCTTCATCTTAAGAGTGTGTATTGAGAATACGAGTAAAATCCAGTAGTCTAGTGTAATCGTCGCGTTGCGATACTAGTACAAAGTACGTAGGGTCTACCGAGTGGTAGTAACATTGATAAATTATTATTTACTTGAATGTTAACTTCTTCTGCAGTAGTACAAGCTCAGTTACTCTAGTAGTGGACAGCCCAACTCATCCAGGGTAATATACCTTCACTTACAGAAAATAGTCTTGATATAGACGTAAGATAGATTTGGTTGCTTTTAATAATCATCATTTATTTATTTGTCAGACAAAGTGACGGCACAGATCAATCGACAGACGACAGGTTTCAGAGTTTCAGAATTTTGCAGGGAATCATCTCTTGAGAAACTTGCCAAATAATAATAATAGTAGCAAAAATCAGCCACGTCGAAGAAGAGTTTTTTTTTAACAAAACAAAAAAAACACGACAAGGAACCACAAAAAAAGGTGATTAATATCATTCCATTCATACTAGTATTATCATGTCATCAGGAGGACAGCGTTCTTCCAGTAGCGGTGGATCTGCCGAATCCGTGGCCGCAGGATGCAGTCTTCGAGAATTACGTCCCAAACCCCGACGTTCTCCCATCACGATCACAACAACAACAACAAGCAGCGGCAACAACAACAACAATCGTAACTGTTCCCAGAACAGTGGTGAAATGGATGGATTAGCCGTATTTACTTTTGGTCGTGGTGAAGATGGACAATTGGGTTTGGGAGATACGTGTGACAGTGATGAACCAAAATTTGTCGATGCCCTTCGAGGTGTTGGAGTCCGACAGATTGCCTGTGGTTCAGGACATACCGTGGTCTTGACGACAGATGGAGAAGTCTATACGTGGGGTCGTGGTGATGATGGACGTTTAGGTACGAGTTTAAAAATAAAAAAAAACCACTGTGGGGCGTGGAAACAAGAACCATGATTTTGCCGTGTCCTTCATGTGGTGATTTCTCATCTGTTGGTAGAAAACAGCAGTATGTCTCAAAAATGTGTTTCCTCATTTTAATTTTCACCTTGCATAGGCCACGGAGACAATGGTTGGAAATACGTTCCCAGAATTATTCAAAGTCTTGCTGGACAAGTGGTAGTACAAGTCACTTGTGGATCCTACCATACTGCGGCAGTGACTGGTAATGGAGATTTGTACACGTGGGTGAGTTTGGCTTTGGCTTTGAAATTTTGGAGGTCTTTTGTCGTATGCATTTCGGTGTGCATTGCATCATCGTGTCTTTGTAAGATTCTCAACCAAAACCTAATCCACGCCATACTAGGGAGGAGGCATGTACGGAAAGCTAGGACACGGAAATGAAAACGGACATTCGACTCCCACACGTGTTGAAGCTTTGGTGGGTCTGGTCGTGTCACAGATTGCGTGTGGTTCTCGCCATACAGCGGTAGTCACGAGCCCCGAAGGCAATCTCTATACGTGGGGAGACAACGAGGCCGGTACGACGGGCATTGGATTGAGAGAGGGACACCAATACACACCCAAACTTCTCGAACGCCTCGCTGGAAAACGTGTCGTCCAATTGAGTGCTTGTGGATTCCACACGGGTTGCTTGGTGGATGCAGGTCACGGGGGCGAATTCGAGCTTTATACGTTTGGAGAAGGTATGATGCAATATTGTGTAGAGCTGGTTGATTGGAGTGTGATGTTGGGTGTTGGGTGATGAGCGCTGACACATGTGTATTTATTATTTTTGACCATTCCATAAACTGCGCGTGAACTTTAAAAAAAATGCAAACGCAACCCTAGGCAAGTTTGGTCGCCTGGGTACCGGAAACGAGAGGAATTGCCACACTCCACATTTGGTCGAGGCGATGGTGGGCAAGAGGCCAAAACAAGTTAGTTGTGGTGGATTCCACACGGCTGTTGTCACGGAAGATGGGAAGCTGTACACTACTGGAGGAGGAGAACACGGACAGCTGGGGCACAATGATCGAGTGAATAGATTAAAACCCACGTTTGTGCAGGCCTTGGATGGCGAATTTGTTTCAGAAATTACATGTGGTTGGTCTCATTCGGTGGCTCTGACAGCCAAAGGGCATGTGTACACGTGGGGGAACTCTGATCACGGTATGTTGTTATCGACCTTTTTTTAAACTGCAGATTCCGTTGCAGCTATTCTCAATTTCACATCCATTTATCTCCACAGGCAAACTTGGCGTCGGTTCCTCGCGACGCGTCAGCATCCCGCAACAAGTAGAGAAACTGATCAAATATCGCGTGGTGAAGGTCGCCTCGTACAACGAGCATACCGCCGTCTTGGTGGAACCTTTTGATCATGTTGGCGCTGGCTTGGCAGGAGGCGTCAATGCTGTGCCTGTGACCACGGCGTATTCTTCACAGCTTCGTGCCATGGTCAACGACGAGGAGTTTAGCGACGTTACGTTTATGGTAGAAGACCAGCCAATTTACGCTCACCGAGCTCTCTTGGCACAACGCTGCGAACACTTTGCAGCCATGTTCCGATCGGGAATGCGAGAGAGTGCCGACAAGGCAGTGATCCCAATCCCTAACATGTCTCGCGCAGTCTTTATGTTGCTTTTGGAGTATATCTACACAGACTCTGTCAAAATTGAGTTGGACTATGCCATTGAACTCTATATTGCAGCTGATTTGTATCAATTGGAGCGTCTACGCGATACGTGCTGCACCGTTGTTCGTCGGAATTTGAACGCGGAAAATTCTGGGCCACTGCTTCAAAACGCTACGGAAACACATTGTCATATTTTGAAAGAAGTCTGTATGAATTATGTCGTCGAGAATTTTGACATTGTCTCCAAGACAGACGGAATCAAAGAAGTGAGCCACTCGCTCTTACTAGAAATTTTGGCACAGAGATAGCTAGCAGGTGCGCAACAGTGAATTTTAATGAAGTTGTAAGAATAGGTTATATACATAAATAACTCGAGTTCGCGAAAAGCAGAAATGCCTCAAATGGAGACACATTTCAATCGATAACACCTCTAGACGTTTTGGCAGCAATATTAAGCGTGGTTTAACAGTGTATAATTGTATGCAGTTACGGGTACAGGAGTGATGGTATATGTACTCGAACAGGGAGAAAGTCCTAATTGTCAAGGTAAGATGCGAAAATTTGAAGTCGAGTAGAGCCGAGCAAGTGTCAATCGGCTTGGTGCCATTACACCTGGCGTAGTGACCGCGAGCTAGTTTGCCGGTCCATCTTACGTTCGAGCTGCGCCAACATTTCTTTGGTTTGCACCACGACAGCACTATCGGGTGGAAGCATAGTTTTTTGCAGTAGCAAAGCTTCTTGTGTAGTCTCGATAGCTCCGTTCAAATTTTTGAGCTTTTCGTACATGAGATTTTGTTTTCGAAGCGTTTCGCAGCATGCTTCTGAAAAAATATTGTAGTGAGACACTTGTGCAGATTGCATTTCTTTGTAGCACTATTGTTGCGAGTGTATCATCGAAGGGCGACAAGTGTGGCAAAAAATCAGGTTGAGACAAGAATGTAAAAACAAAAGAGAAGTGACCCAAGCAAAGCAAAACACTGTAGAATACAACAAAAGACGTACACTGAGCGCGGCGGTATAATCCTTATTCTTGGAATAAGAGTATCCCAAATTGTCAATGGTAGCAATGACGCGAGGATGATCCGATCCCATGACTCCTCGTTGAAGATCGAGGGCTTCGTTGAAAGCAGAAATGGCATCGGAAAACTTTTTGCGCTTGTTCAAAATGGATCCAATGTTGCACAATGTGTCCGTTAGTTGCGCCATGCAGGCATCTCGATCGGAATCCTGGGACCAGACAGCCCGGTAAATATCCAAGGCATCCCGAAAGGTCGCCTCGGCCGCCAGCAGCTCATTGGCACTAAAGTAAAGAAATCCAATATTGCACAAGGTTTGTGCTACCGTCTTGTGTTGATTGCCAACCTTGTAACGCGCAATGCGATTGGCCTCTCGCAAATCCGTCAAAGCCTCGTCAAACTTTCCCAACGCAACGCGAGTTGATCCTAGTTTGGACAAGGATGCAGCCACTTCGAGCTGATCATCTCCGAGTGTTTCCTTGCGAATGGCCACAGCTTCGGCAAACATTTTTTCGGCCTTTTCGTGGTTGGCCAGTCTTAAGTGCACCACAGCCACATTGTGAATGGCGGCTCCGACACTGGGATGCATGTGTCCGTAACGTTTAACTTGTCCTTCGCGGAGCGATTCGAAAAAAGAGAGACTTTTGGTATACTCTCCCGCGTTCAAACTTGCCTTGGCAGCTTCGTGCAAGTCGCGTCCCGACATGCGCATTTTGGAGCAAACGGAAATCATAGTATCACTGGCAGCTACACTGGCCACATCCTGAGACATGACTTTGCGAGATGCCTAGAAAGTGGATAGTGTTTTGATAGGAACGTTGATCGTTGCAAAGGTAGATAGCAGATTGGGGTGAAGCAAAAGGGAACGAGGCAAGATGAGGGATGGTCTCATATATCATATACTTGACTCTGGCATGGTCATCAATCTCCATGTCTTTACGTTACGTTTCAACAGCGCAAATGAATGCAAACACATTCAAACAAAAACTACTTGAACATACCTTACTGCGCCAAAAAAATCCACCTGGCATGCACGTCTTGGTGGGAGCTGCACTCGACGTTCCAAATGTATCGTTGTTGAAGCGACCCGTGGTAGAAGCCAAGCCTACCGACTTTTCATCATCGGTTGGACTGCGTTGTTCCATGAGAGAGAAATCGGGCATAAAGCTCGCTAGATCTTCATCACCGGACGTATCGGCCTGCGTTCCGTGTTCGGCTAAGGCAGCCATGCCACCATTGCCGCGAGATTGTGGCGATGATGACGATGGCGACGACGACGATGACGATGATGATGGCGGGGGAAAAGATGATACTACTTCGGTGGCTCCATTGGGGTTGGATGTAGTAAAGGTAGCGTGAGGGCTCATCTCTGCTGCGTCTCTTGCCTTGCTGCTGCGGTCGATAGATACTATCTGCTGCTGTTGGTTTTTATTAGAGGTCTTCTTTGTCTATGAAATATACTCCGGTAGTCTAGTCTACTCTACTAGAGGGGAAGGGAGAGGCGAGATAGATGATGCGTATTCAAATTCTTCGGATTTTCATAAACGATGCACTTTCAACTCCGTGCGTTGTTGCATACATAGAAATGTGTGTGCATCACTTTATGTGACAAAGGCCAAAAATGTGAGGGGATCCTAACAATTTGGCTAGCTTTAGACTTTTTTGATGAAGCTCGCCAGACGTTCGATTGAATAGTCATTCGTTAATAAGAACACCACTCCAAGACAAATTACGTACATGGTGCATGTAATGAACAAGTCAAGATACACCTGCCAATGCAGCTTTCTTTTTACTGGTGTACCTGGTAGCAGTCTCTAGTAGTACTACTCCTGGTAATTTTTGTCGGGAGCCGACAATTTTTGGCTTTTGTTGTTCGTTCTCATCTTCGCCTAAATTAAAAAGAGGAACACAAAAACCTGAACCGGAGAATTTGTTGTTCTTCATCTAGTAGTAGCATAATATTATGTTCGCAAGGAACTGTCTACAACAGTGAAAAATTCGGATTTGGCTCCGCTCTTCGGTATGCTACTAGTAGTAGCTATACTAGGTCTAGTAGTGTGGTACAATGGTAGGTTCCGTTATTGTAAAGTAGCAGATGATGCGAATGATTTCTCCCGAGCGACGTTGTTGGTTCGTGCCTCGACTTTCACACAGTTGCGCATTTCAATTTCAAAAAACTTCCAATATTCTGTTGCCGTATCATTATTTGTGGCGAATTTGTCGACTGGCTGCATTCAAGTTAAAAGAGATGGTCCTCTTTTACACAGCCGATGAGCTCTGATTTGTCGTAGTGACAACCATCGATTTTAAAAATGTTAGAGAGAGAGAGTTTTGAATTATTGTAAATTTATTCGCTATCTATTTTATTTTTTTGCAGCATCCTTTTTGTTCTTGATCGTTGTCATGCTTAATTTTCACCTGACACTACACATTCTTTGGGAGGAAAGGGTCCCGTTGGTAAAATCACAGCCACGTATCCGTTCAAAAGAGGATCCTGTACTAGTTGGGTCAGCGTAAGTTCCGTATTCAATTCGAGCAGGGATCCCCAAACGCCCGCGAATAAAGGAATGCTCGTTGTTGTAGTATCATGCGAGCTTTTTGATTTGCAGTACAAGTTGGCTAATATCGCATCGGGTCGCACGATACCATCATTATCAACAGCAGTAATAGCAGCAGTAGCATTATTCTCCGCATTCTGTTGGCAATAATTAATGTTACCTTTTCGCAACATTTTGGATTGTTTTTTGCGCCTTGCTCCTGCACTGCAAGGATCGGCAATCTTGACAAGAAAGTCAATTCGTTCCAAGATATCCAACGAAGGCAATCTTTCTGCATCTCCAGCCGTTACTACACAGAGACCATTGGCGTGTTGATGAACAATTTGAGTCATTGCTGCGAACTGACGTTGTGATGATGATGGTGATGATAATGATTCAGCATTCGTCTCTTTTTCTTGATTTAGAAATTGGACACGGTAGGAATGTTTGAACTGTCGCAAGGGACTCCCAGGTGTTGTCGTTAGAATGGTATGATCGACTCCAGGAATAGTCAGCGGCTGTAGTTCGGAAATAATGGGCTCGAATCGAACATTCTGGTACGCCTGAGCGTAATGATCAACCTTTTCTCGCTTGCGCTTCTTCTTGCCGTGATCCTTGGTGTCGTTTTGAGGTGGTGGTCTTCCGTTAGTCTTCTCTGCCTTTAATGTATCCATGCCACTATTAGCCTCTTCGTTTTCGGTGGCCTCACTCATTTTGGTGCTCTCGATATCCTGCGTTAGAGCTTGATTCAGACTGTAGCGTTTAATCAGACTAGATCTATGAGAGACGAAACAATTGTCTTTGCCAAAAATAAGTGTGTCGTCCAAAAAATCTTGTGGCTTGTGGCTTTCTGGTGGTTAAGTCACGAGCAGGAAACAAAGTTTGGTCGCTCACTGATTCTTGCAACTTTTGATCTTCAACAAAACGAACTGTTAATTATTTCGAATTGATACTCCTCACTCCTCATCGGCAAAGCTTCTTCACATGCTTCTCTATCAAAGAGGGACCTTCATTATATTGACCTCACACCACGATGAGGCGGCTACAGCACTTCGCGTTGTTCTTGCTATTCTGTGGCCTCGGTCGTCGAAGCCATGGATTTTCATTAAGAGGTATCATGGAGAGAAGGATATTGATGCACCAACTGTTGTCAAGAACATTAACGGCCCGATTTTCGATGAGGGGTCGGTCAGGTGACAGTTTAACTTCCTCCTCGCCGTCATTGGCGTGTCCCTTTTCGAAACATTTTCCCAAGTACCGCATTGATCTTACCCGCGTTCAACCACCCAAAAAATCAGGACTTTCTTTACCGTTTGTGGTCCATCTGCAAAAATCGCTTCGAAAACGAGAGTGGGAAGCCAAAATGTCTACGGACATCGAGTGGATGGAAACAGCAGCAGCAGCAGCAGAAGGCGAAAGAGGAGGAGTCCAAGCCATTACAATTTTTCAACGACTGTGGGACTGCGCGTCGGAGTTATCGTTTCCTTCGGAATCTGCTGCTGATGGCAATCAACAACAACGAGTGATTCTTGGATTGACGGATGCAACTCATCTATCTGTAGTACAACATTGGAAGGATATCTTTGATTGGATGCAACAGGAAGATTCTCTTCAAAATTTGTTGGGTGATGTCAAGATTGATGTTACTCTTCACAATGATGAGAAAGGAATCGTGTTGGTAGAACTTGTATCACACGGGACGGTCATAATGTCCGTGGCAAATCCAAATAATACCTACAATCCGGACCTATTGACGGAAGGCACCCAATCGTGGGTGAAACGCATTCTGGTAGATCAGGGGATTTGTCCCTTTACCAAGAGTGTCAAATTGAGTGGGCAAGGACTCGGCGAACTAGGAATTCCCGTAGCCAAAATTTATTTTTGTTCGTCCGATGCCAACCAACAACAATTAAGCAAGCTTATGGCTGGTACGTTTCGTATTCTTGGGAAGTACTACAGGTAGAACAATGTCATTGTATCTGTAGCAAATGAACTCTTTCGTCTCACCTTATTATCTAATATTATCGCACCATACACTGTCAGATTCCTGGCGTGAAATCGCCTTCATGTTGGATATGGGACCTAGTGGAAAGGAAGGCATTTCTAGTATTTTGTTGGCAGCACCGGAATACGACGACAATTTTGATCTGTGGGCTGGACCAGTCTTTGCTATGTTAGAAAAGGGAGTGGTAGCTTGCGGCTTAGAGCCACAAGTTGGTGTGGTTTGCTTTCATCCACAATATGCCACTCCGGACGGTCGTTCCTTTCCCGGCTTTGGCCACATGCACTCAGTACCCCGCCTGAAAAAGTGGCTTCATGAAACGGATCCTGCCTTGGAAAAAGAATTATCGGACGATGAAATTGCCGCGGGGGGTGCTTGGCAAAGACGAACACCACATGCGACCATAAATGTGTTGCGAGCGGAGCAACTGGAGGCTGCAGAAGGTCGACGAAGTTCTAGTGAACTGTACACTGAAAATATTCGCCGATTGGTAGGGAAAACAGATGGAATTGGCTCTACCAAGTTGCAACAAGATTTGCAACGAGAACAGGCCCTGGGATAGCATCCATCATTCCTTCCATGATTTTGCGGTTGCGGGAAAACGTCGACCTGGGTTAAAAATCCATGGGCGTGTCTGCCTAGTCCAGGCATTGCTTTTGTTCTCTAGAGCCTTGGAATCAAGATCCCAATTCTGAGCTTGGAGGGGTACATTTGATCCAACGGCTGTATTGTTCTTGACTGATGCACCACACCAGTGAAGTAATGAGATAGCAAAGCTGAGGCAATGCACATGCAATTATAATAATCCTTCTAGCTGGACTACTGCATGCATACAGTAAAATAGGGATACCGTTAAAATTTCTCGAGTTCTCGTTTTCGCTACTTTATCCGAATCCGAACAGAACGAAGATAAGGACTGATGAGACGCAATTAGAAACACAGGCATACCTGGTACTGGTACAAATGAATCATTATTTATACAAATTCTCAATATTAGCTGTTCTTCTTACATTCTAATATCATCCAATCAACATTAGAGCCATGCTTTTCCGTAAAGTGCTAGAGAGCCCGTTGTTCCAAGAGAGCAAACGAAAACTGGTTGGAGGACGAAAGAAGATCGCCACCATTGTAGCTCGCACTGTCAAAAATATCTTTCGTCGTCGTCGCCGTCGTCGCCGTCGCCTTTCATCAGCTAGCGACGTTTGCCTTGTGGAAGCCTTCAATTTCGAAGATGCGCTAGCTAGCTTCGAGGAGATTGTTGTATCGAGCATCGAATCCAAGATAGAGTCTACTTCCACTAACGTCGATCAATCAATCGGTCTACTTGTAGAAGAAAGACCTACCCAGTTGTTTGTGAGTCCTCTAGAATGGCTTACAATAAACGAAAATGTCTCTGATTTGATCAATGAACCTGTTCCAATCGAAATGGTTGATCTAGATACGTCGGAAGAACCTAGTACTCTGACCAGCAAGCCAGCTCTAGTCGAGGAAACAGTTTCAGATCCCACCAGCTATGCTTCAACGATGTTTAATTCATCTACGGAACCCATTGCGACAGTATCATCCCGTATGGCCCCCCCGAGGATTGCTGTCTTGAGCCCAACATTCAGATGCACATACGCGGAACTCCCACTTGTGGCGGTTCTGCTCTGTGGATTAGCTGTCTTGGCTCGCATGAAAGTGTTGAAACAACCTCGACACAGCGGCAAATTGCGAGTGAAGGGGCCTGCAAAGAAAGATACTACGAGAGATATTTCTGCTGCTGCTACTGCCAGCGGTAATAGCAACCGCCAAGTTGCATTGCCGCCAGATTCTTCTGCGTGGGAAGCATTTGCATCACTCATCCGACGATGTCTTTTGTCTCCTCCGATACAATACAAGTGCTATCGCATCTCACCCAAGCTCGTCAGGGAGACCAGCAAGGAGGCCACTTGCGACTGCGCCAAGGAAGTTACAACTGGCAAAATTAGTCGTTACCAGAGACGTGATTTGGCAATGTGTTGCTGTCAATCATTGTTCCAGTACGAGGATGAAAGGGCGGAGCTCCTGAAGGAGGCGCTTCAACAAGTGAAAGGTGAACCCCCTTCTAGAAAGCAGAACAACAAGCCAATGTCTTATTTCGACTCTTTTTTATCGATGGGAGCAGCCTTCCAATCGCACCACCACGACGACAACGAGGAACAAGACAGCAGCGAAAGCTCAAGAATGAAGCATGGGGATTGCAGTGCTTCTACGCCTCTTTCTTCCTACTCGCCCATGGCGTCCAATATTCTGAATCAAAATAGGTTTTTTCCTGCCATGGTGTTGGCATTTACGGGTGCCCCTGAGCAGCAACAACAGGAAGACAAGAGAAATAGCGCTAGGTGATGGCTATCCTATTGCATATTCAACTTGAGGTGATTAACTTATGGAACACGCGTGCTTAAATTATAATATTTTCTTTCTTAGATACTACGCTAAATGGTATTGTTGCGGTACTGCATATTCTTTACGTGGACCTGGATGGAATTACAGCTTCTTGGGCTTGAGCACTCGGTACAGAGTCGCGTCGATCAAACCTAGCGTGGTAAACGTCCCTCCAATAATGGCACACAAAGAAGTCAAATAATCGTACCACTTACGGCCGGCCTTTTCCACCACCACACTCATGGGACTCAAATCATACGAGAATCGTGCTTCGGGAACATTGGCGACATCGTAGTAAACAATTTGAGACTGTTCCAAAAATTGATACGTCACCATGGAATTAGAACTGCCAGCGGCGCCCATGTTCAAGTGTGTCGAGACGACCTTAATATAGTGGTGAAAGGCCTGGTGGAATTCGGAAGTGAGGTACAATTGGTCATCCATGGGAGAAAATTGGCGATGTTCCTCGGGCACTTGCTTCAAAATGCGTTTGGCCTTTCGAGACCTTTCATCGATGGGATCTCCGAAACTCAAATGATTAACACGGTGGGTCAAGTTGGTCACGGCAGCATTGAGATTGTGATTCTTGGACTTGGCTTCAATGTGAAAGTTTCCGGGCACACGATTGACCATCAAGTGACCCGAAACTTGGCAGCCAGGATGTTCGGGACGACTGTTTTGAAATAACTTTCTCTTCTTTTCCTCGTCTTCTCCTTCTCCCGCCGTTTCTTGCCATTTTTTGTAACGTTCGTCCATTTCCAATTTTCGCTTGGCAAATCCAATGAGAGCATCGACCGTACGGTCCATTTTGTAATCGGGTGTCACGGCTTCTCCGGACTGGAACCAACGCAATGTAGGAAACGCCATGACCTTGTGCTTTCGGCAAAGATTGGCTTGTGCCATACAATCAATTTTTCCAACACCAATGGGCATGTTTTCCTTTTTCACTTCCTGCGCAAACTTTTCCCAGGTCGGAGCGAGGCGCTGGCACCAGACACACCAGGGAGCAAACATGTCAACAAATGCCATATCATTGGTCTTCATAAATTCGTCAAAGTTACCTTCGGTCAATTCTACCGCATGAACTCCATCCTCGGCGTACATCTCTTCGAGCGTCCGATCGTGCTCATCGTGGACCACTTCTCTGGCTTCTCGGTTGCGTCCGCTAAAAATTCGTCGCTGCCCTTCCGCATCAATCTGCCACTTGTCCACATTCTTGGTCACGTTTTGTCGGTTCGTACCGAGAGCATCCCAGACATCTACGGAAACGTAGTCGCAGTGCAGATCCAACATGGTAATGTTAAAATTCAACCGTATCTGTGGCTCCGTGTTCTCGTCTACTGAAATCGATGTGACGATCTTGGTCCTGGCAAAGGCCAAGGTCTCCGAAAAGAACAGTATAGCCATTACCGACATGGCACAGATGGACATGAAGGCTCCCAAGGTTGTGGCCTGGCAAAGTATTTACGTTTACGTTGTTATTGTTGTGTCAATGTTGTATGTCAATTGTGTTTGGTTTTTCAACGTCAGTGCAGTCGTAGTAGCATGGGGCATCGCAGGCATAGTGGATTGCACATTAGACGTTCATTGGAAAGATTAGGTAGCCAGTCATAAAATATATGATTATTTAAAAAGAGGAAATAATGTATTGGTACGATGAGAAACAAGATTACAAGAGCAGCAGCATCAGCAGCAGAGATAAAAAGGAATCTTCATATCATCATAGCAATCCAATGTGAAGATGACCTGCGGTGTAATCCATTGCAGTATTTAATATTTAAAACCAATACATACCTCAGTCAAATCCTTGGGAACTCGACGGTAAAAGTCCACCGAGGACATCATATTCCTGCCCCGGCCATGTCCTCCATTGATGTTGCTCATAGTGTGCTATATTTATGTTGTTGGTTAAATGACTCAAACGTGACTATGAATGATATTGCGAATGTTAGATCTACGCTAGCTATCGTCGCAAGTCTCTTACTACTACTAGCTAGTAGTAGTACCAGGGTAATACGCAATGCTCTCTCCATCTTAATTATTTATCACACTCGTCCAACTCGTCGCACCCCGCCGCGTTGGCGAGACTGCAAAAACTTTCCATTCTCGAATGACCGGCGCGCGAAGAAATTGCGCGAATCATTAGAGACAAGGATGTATCCTTTTTCTCATCTCAAAGATACTACTATTACTACTCCGTACTAGCTAGTAGACTGATAGTAGCTACTACTACTAGCTACTAGTAGTCTACTCTCTTGTCTGGACAACACAACCGTAAAAAGCTAGTGTGGAGACTACATGAATATTAGATAATATTATGACTAGACTAGTGGTGTGTGTGTATAGGAAGCAGGTATAGGCACACGACCTAATAGAGTAAGACCTAACTCCTGAGTCCTATGACAGTCCACCTGGGCTTAATTTGGTCCCCTTGATTCATATATTCAAGTCTTGGAGATAGGGATCACATCACATTGTAGCCCAGCAATAAATCAAATCTGGTCCTGAGAAAACCAACCTTCAGGTAACAGGATAAAGGAAAACTCAGCCATTCAATGTTGTTGTACCTATGCAAGCAAAGTCACTTCATAGGAGGCTCACCCAGCTCTCCTCACCATAGAGAAGCGCCCAACAGTGGGATATGCCTGTCTGTGTTAATGCATAAAAAGTCTCAACAATCTTTCCCTCACAGAATGAGGTTGGATTTTGGTGAGTATATCAGCAATATTAGAATCAGTTCTCTCATGTCTTACTAAAATACTTCCTGATGCAGCTCTTTCTCTGACATAGTGATAGGCAATGGAATTGCTCTTCTTCTTCAGCACAGATTCAGGGATACTGGTGTTCTTCACAACTGACATGTTGTCTGCC
>Ga0100391_1004435_pt1 | contig 13545 bp, 11 predicted proteins | sample CryGeymeta201515_FD_81541 | JGI IMG/M metagenome (GOLD analysis project Ga0100391, IMG submission 81541) | Groundwater microbial communities from Crystal Geyser aquifers in Utah, USA - Crystal Geyser metaG 2015-15 | ecosystem: Environmental > Aquatic > Deep subsurface > Groundwater | place: USA...
TAGTTTCTTAACCGCGCCCTCCCGCCCGATTGGCTACCCGAGTGTGAGAGCAACCCTAGCGGTCTGCCCTCTCACCCGGGCGCCTCGGAACGGAGAAAAGGTCGGCCCTAGTAAATTGCCGAGCTTCTCCAAACCACCCTACCTAGCCGAACGTAGCCCTAGAGAGCTGGCATAGTCGAGAGAACGCGGTAGCGTTCGCTCGGTTTGTGTCGAGAATGAACCTGAACGCTAAATGCCTGAAAACGCATGCCGACATACTACTAACCGTCCGAAACAACAATAAAATAAGGAATAATAATATTACCAAAAAACCAATGAGATGACAAAACCCATCATCAATGCTTTTTTTCTTTACTGCTGCCTGCTGCTAGACTACCACTTTAGTAAAAATTGATAATTTATGTCGGTGGAGAAACTGAATCATTAATGACGCTGGATAGGATCATGACACGACAACAAACACAGAGGAACAAGAAGAAGAAAAAGCCAGCAATCATTATTTTATTACTGAGATCAACGGTGGTTTATTCTTGTTGTTGTTACGTCTTGATTATGTGTACGGTACTTTCTGTTCGGTCGTACGATACAAGAGAGATGACAAACAATCATCCAGTTGAAATCCTGCAACAGCCTACACCTAAACCAAACCACGATTTCAACGTTCATCGTCACCACCAACAAGACGACATTCATCAGAACTCGCTCGTTTCAGTTGTATCGCCACCGCCGCAACCAACATCACCGGTGCCAGTTCCTAGAATAGTCTTTGTACATGTTGGAAAAACCGGTGGAACAACTATTGGTAGTTTGTTGAGAATTACGTGCGAGGCACGTGGTGTTTATAATCCTGTGGCAAGAGAAAGCTGCTTACAAACACTAGCGAACAAACAACAACGACAACAACAAAAAGAACATGCATCATCAGTGAAAAAGAAGGATCTAGTGGAGGAATCTCAACTCAGTCGACACGTGGTAGGATTCATACACGGAACGCAGGCCTACGTTCGTTCCGCAATATCATCAGAAAACGATGCAACACCAACAACCAGGGCAATTTCCCCCGAGACATTATTACAACAACAGCAATACGAAGACAGCAATCATAGTGTTATTCTGGTGAGTCTTCGGAATCCGATTCAGCGTATAGTGAGTTGGTTTTATTATCTGCATCCAAACAATTGTTTTCAAAGTCACAAAACACAAGATGCTTTACCAGACAAGGCATGTATTACCAAGCGTCAAATAATACGACAACCACACGGGTTCGAAGCACAATTTTATTCCAAATGTTTTCCAACCATTCACGAATTTGCTAAAAGTCTCGAAAGCGAAACAACAATATCGAAAACTGGAGCAGGAGCAGGAGGAGTTGGCGACGACATCAACAAAACGACCGCCACTGCTACTACTGGTGATGTGTGTCAACGACTGGCACGTGCAGTACTAGCCGGAGAGGGAGGTCCCAATGGACTGGCGGGACATTTGTGGGCTAATTATGCGTTTTACGATCGAATGATCTCCCATGCGGAAAGCAACAAAAACAACAGTACTACTACTAGTAGTGGTGGCACAGATAGCAATACTACTGTCAAAACAGCGACAATGACGAACAGCAACAAACCAATTCTGATGGTAGTCCGTACCGAGCACTTGTGGCATGATTTGGAGCAAATCGATACTACTTTCTTGTATGGTGATGGCAAGATATTTCAACACCAACAAGAGCTTGAAAAACAACAACAACAACAACAGCAGCAACAAAAGTCCACCACCAGCACCAGCAGCAGCAGCAGCAGCAGCAGCAGCAAGAACAAGAAGAATCACTATTACAAGGACACATTGTCGTCTGCCAAATATGCAACCTTGTGTTGTGCTTTGCAATCTGAACTGGAGGTGTACTACAAATTTGTTACTAGAGCCACAAATTTGTCACCCCTCGAACAACAGGAAACACTTCAAGCTGTATTGCAACCATGTTGTAGTAGTAATATCACTCCTACTACTACGACTACTGCGACTACTACTCATAGGAGTAGAGCAACAATATTATCAGAATTGAATAAGGAATGTAATTGGAGGACGAGTACAGCTAGTTAGCTACCTACAGTACTCTTGTTGTCGTTCGGGAGGGTTTTCATCTAGCTAGCGATGGACAGCAAAGCCAGGTATTCTACCGCGGTACTCCAAGAACACATCTTTCTGCTGCTTGCTTTTTCGTCTGACACTCTGTTCGAGCTCCGGTGAAAGATTGCACCCCCAAAAAGCTCATAACGGTGACGTGTTTCATCAAAAGCAACAACAAAATATTAATATCCGAGTGCACACCCGCTTTCATGGTGGTCTGGCTACCTGGTAGTCTACTGGTAGTCTACTTCGAGTAGACAATATCTATCCTCCACTTTTTTCTTACAGCAACTCCTTTTTCACCAAGCACTACAGGTACACGTACGTAATAATCCACCACACATTAATTACTGTGCCAACAACAAAAATGTCAGCTGTTGTGATTATTACGGGAGGTGGCGGCTTTTTAGGTCAGTGTTTGGCCTCGGCAATTCTTCAGAAAGGAATGATCATGTCAGAAGACCAAGGACCTGTCAAAGTCTCCCACCTTGTTCTGGCAGACATTGTCTTTCCACCGACTCTCCAACCAACCATTGAAACAGCCAAACAATCGAAAGAACCAGTGGTAGAACAAATAACGGGGGATGTGTCATCCACCGAGTATTGTAACAGTTTGTACGCCAAGATTCCATCCAATACGACCCACGTGAGTATTTTTCATTTGGGCGCCGTCATGAGCGGAGATGGAGAACGCGATTTTGATTTGTGTATGCGCGTGAATTTGCACGGTTTTATGAACATGATCGAGGGTGCCCGGCAGTTCGTTTTTGAAGCACTCAAGATTGTACCCAAATTCTTGTTTGCATCGGCTGGAGCCATTGTCGGATCGGGAGCTCCCACCGATTACATTTCGAGTGAAGATACCATTAGTGATGCTACACGAGCCACGCCTCATACCACGTACGGAGCCACCAAGGCCTGTTGTGAACTGTTGCTCTCGGATTACGCCCGACGTGGTTTCGTCAATGGTCGTGCGTTACGCTTACCGACGATTGCCGTCCGAGCGGGCAAGCCCAACGCCGCCACGACGGGATGCTATTCGGCCGTCATTCGAGAACCCCTGGCGGGAATAGACGTGTCGCTTCCCATTGCACCTCATGTGAAGCATGCTATTACCAGTCAGCGAGCAGCGATTCGAGGCATGTTGATCTTGCACGATGCTCCCTTGAGCACTATTGAATCCGTTCTGGGATACGATCGCACCGTGTTTTTACCGGCCGAAGCGATTTCTCTGGATGACTTGCATCAGGGTATGTTGAGTGTTATCAAGGAATCGGCACATGCGAGCTTGGGGAAAATTACCTACGACGTGGATCAGAAACTGAGTGATATTGTGGGAAGCTTTCCTACTAAAATTGATGCCAAACGTGCCTTGGCCCTCGGAATTCCTCCCAGTCCCGATGCTGCTACCATGGCTAGAGAGTATATTGAAGATTTTTCGCATGCTGTGAAAGGAGGACTCGATATGTTGCGCCCAGTCGATTCTTCTACTGGCAAGATAGCCCTGGAGCTCAGTCAAAAGGTTGCTGTTGTGACGGGAGGTGGATCTGGAATTGGACAGGGCGTTGCCAAGCGGCTGGCAAAAGAAGGATGGACCGTTGTTATTGCTGGCCGCAACATGGAAACACTCAACCAAACCAAATGCTTACTGGAAGGTCATCATCATTTGTGTGTTCGAACTGATGTTACTAGTGAAAGTGATGTTACGAATTTGTTTGACAAAGTTGAGGCTACCTATGGACAGTGCGACTTATTGTTCAACAATGCCGGAATTAACTGCGTTGCCGCGTCGTTTGAGGATGTTTCGACAAAGGATTTTGAATCCATCCTAAAAACAAATGTTACAGGGCCGTTTTTGTGTGCAAGAGCGGCCATCAACTTGATGAAGAAAAGTGGTGGAGGACGAATTATCAACAACGGTTCTATTTCTGCGCATTCACCGCGACCAGGTTCAGCTTGTTACACGGCCTCCAAGCATGCAGTCTTGGGATTGACGAAATGTATAGCATTGGACGGACGCAAGCACAATGTGGCCTGTGGTCAAATCGATTTCGGTAATGTCGTTTCGGAACTAAGTCTGGCCACCAATACGTCAGGAAGTGGGGCTATGCAAGCCAATGGAACGCGAATGGAGGAACCGAACATGTCTATGGAAGATGCCACTGAAACCTTTTGGGCCATGGCTAAATTACCGCTGTCAGCGAATGTTTTGCAAATGACAGTCATGGCAACACACATGCCCTTTGTTGGTAGAGGCTAAGGGCTAATAAGACCAAAATATCTACAATAAAAATAATTGTATTCGCAGTACTGTACAATTTTCTATAGTATGACGGAAGACACATGAATGACTGACGACTGTGACTGCTCCAAAAATTACCTCACACAAGACTAGACTAGCTACTACTGGTAGTCTACTACTACTGTAGTAGACTAGTAGCTAGACTAGACTACTATACTTTTTACTGCGATGCGTTAGATCCCTCTCTCCAAGGGAGTCTTTCAAGGACGGAATTGTCCGAACGGATGAAAAGAAATTTTTGCTGAAAGCAGTTGCAAATCTTACGAAAACAACAACACGTTTAAAATCAGCGACTAGTGATCACGCATAATGATCATCACTGTGTTCAATTAGATTTTCACGGGCAAAAGCAACAGATACCAGATTATTTTTCATTACTATTACTATTTATATTCTTTTCTTCATTATAACAATGATGACGGCCCTAAAGAAATCAATAACGAAATGTGCCTTTGTCGCAGCAACCTTTCTGTCGCTGTACTTCCTTGGACTATCTGCTGCCGTCTTGCCGCCCGCAAAGGAGCTTCATCGGAATCTTAATCGTGCACACGGAAGCCTTGACAAGGATCATGGTCGTGAAAGGCAGACTGATAGTTGTCAAGCCAGTAATCTTAGTGAATCCTCCATAACAAAAACACCACCATCAACAACATCAGCAGTGCCAGTGCCAGCAGACTTATGGGCCATTCCCGGTACGCCGTTGAGTCGGACGACCGGAACAACTGATGACTTTTGGGATTATCTCGAGTGTGACGAAATTTACAAGCAACGGCGTCCCCTCCACAACGAATCTACCTGGATCTTTCTGCGTGGTGTCTATCATGGCATTGTTGGTCCTCGCCAGTCCTCCATACCATCATCACCTGCTGTTCCTTACGGAAACGGATTCCAAGTCGAGTACTACACGGGTTACATTCCAGGAGATGTGGGTCGTGGTGTATTTGCCGGTCAGGACATTGAGAAGGGACAATTGATCTGGACGGAACGAGAAAGTGCGGTGTTTACCAGTGGTGATCAGTTTCGACAGTTCCTGTTGGCGTTGCCCACGCATATGGCATGCGACGTACTCAATTGGGCGTACAGTGCATGGGACAATGGAACGGTCGTCATTCAGTGCGATTTGGACGATTGCAGCTTTATGAACTCGGGTTCCAGCAGAAACGAATCCAAGGCCTACACAGAAGAGTTTACACATTTAAAGGCCAATGTTGGCATTGCAGATTATGGCAATTACGCCCTGAGAGATATTCAAGCAGGGGAACAACTGCTGGTCGATTATGGTGAATTTGAAGTCGGTCCCGAAGCATGGACCAGCATGGGCTTATAGTAAGAAAGAGCTCCGCTAATAGATACTGGTAGAACTTGCGCTATACTATAATGTTATAATTTCTCAGTATTTCGCATTCAAACGTGTGTCTATGTCCATGGAAGGCCTTGGCAGTGGAACCAACGTGTATTCAGCATCACCTTTGGCAGACACAACATCCCACGGCTTCCAGTTTTGTCCTGATCCGAGCACGAGGCATCGAACGAGTCCTGCAAAAATAACATCTCAAATTTGCATATAGTGTACCACTCTTTGGTGCTGAGTGTTTATGTTCATCAATCGCAAAGCACTGTAATGCGATTTTTATCTATGCCCTGGCTGTTTCTTGATTCTTTCGGAGTTGCGAGAAGAAAAGTCTATCATTCCAACTCTTCTGGAAATACTTCAGTGGCATGAGGCGTTTAAACTTCTGTGGAACCAAGAGAAAGAATATGCTTTTGTTAGAGGTTCCACTTTGAATCACTGACACAATACCAATGCAAGTGATCAAACACGAATACATACTCTTTTAGCAGCCTTGACGGGCTTGGGAGTACCATCAGGTTCGTAAAAAGTCTCAAAATAGCTCCTCAACAATGGTTCAGAAGCATCCAGAACATTGTAGGAAGGGCACACCTTGGCAGCTAGGCTCTGGATGCAAAGGCAGTTAACAATCAGGGTGGCATAATTTGCATCGATGCGAACTCGATGATCTCGAATGAGGCCGAGAACACCTCGCAAAACCGCACCCACATCTACATTGCTGCCATATCCCCTGCATACTCGCTGAAATAAGGCATCCATTTCTATGGCAAAGGCCTCTTCTTCCTCTGGGCTCAAATTGTTTTCGCTTGAAAATCGCGCGGCAAATTTTGCGGCCAACCTACCGTTGCCTTGGCCCAGACTTGCCAATAGTCCAATAAAGGTGGTGCTTTCGTGTTCTGATAGCTGTGCCACCATACCTGCATCTACCAAACAAATTCTTAATGTCGTCTTTTTGATGAGCGCATTGGACGCCTTGTCCGTATTCACAATCACCAATCGTTCCATGTCGTGGCCGATTTCACCACACTCATCTTTGTCAATCGCAGCCACCATGATGTTGCCAGGATGAAGGTCTGCATGCATCAGATTGTCGACAAGTAGCTGTGCACATTGTATGAAATTTTGATAAAAGTGAGAATACAAGGCTCAGACAAAACACTCGGTTCGTTACTATTCTCGAGAACGATGCGTACCATTTTCAAATAGAGTGAAAGTCCCGTTGTAACAATAAATTTTGCGGTTTCCACGGGGAAAAGATCCGATCCGCTCCACTTTTGACCTTTTCTTGATATGGGATTATCTTCATAGCCTTCCACTTCCACAACAGAAACGCTTTTCGAATTGGGGTTGCCACTTCTCTTGGCAGCGAGCGCTTCGTATGAATCAATAACATCTGACGTAATCGCACCGGGCTCAAATGTTTCAATAATGACGGCCGAACTGGCATAAATGGGATGAGGAAAATTGACAGAGGGCCATTTTCGGAAATTATGATTCAGCATTTCCAAGTGATGACCTTCCACTTGAAGGTGAGCTTGTGCTGCCATCGTGTGACTGAATTGTTCGACTGATTCCCGAATATGTAGCCAAGATAGGGCAGGAATATAGTCGCAAATTCTGGCAAAAGCGGTCATGATTCGAAAGTCCATATCAATGAGCTGCATGACTCGAGGATGTCGTATCTTCACTGCTACCGGTTTTCCCGCCAATTGTGCCTTGTATACTTGGGCAATGCTGCCACTGGCCAATGGTTCTCTATCGAAATCATCAAATACGTCCCATAAAGCATTCGTTGGCAAACCTAGACTGGATTCCATCATCTGCTCTGAAAATGACCACGGGTGCTTTGGTGCCGAGCTCTGTAATTGTTCCAGTTCATAGCACAAACGATCAGGAAACATATCGGTTCTGGTAGAGGCCCATTGTCCCCACTTGATGAATGCTGCCGATGTGGATCCTGTAGAGGAAAAAGGTAAGAAAGTGATGAGATTCAGGATCTCGCGTAGAAATTTCTGTAGTAACGATTCAAAGCAAAACATCACACACAAATTATTCCATACATCAACGCGCACAATAACACAGCGGGGACGTACCAAGTGATGCAGCCACCCACTTGTACCAAACACCGCGAAATTTCGATGAAACGACCGCCAAGAATGTTGTTGAAAGCACTGGAGCAAATTTTAAGCTCAGTTGCACGGTTCTCCAGCACAGCTGCACGAGACCTGGTTCTGAGTTGTCCATCACGTGAGTAGGTACACCTTCGTAGAGACTGGGAAGCTGATGATACGCGGGCAGATCCAAATCCAATCGATCGGCCGCAAAGGGATCATTTCGTTGCAAGGCGTGCACTAAAGCATGATTTTTATCTTCATCGTAACTGTAATCTTGTCGCACCAAGGCAGTGGACAATTCCTTCTGCTTTTCCTCCTTCATTTTATCATTGTTTTTCACAGATTCCCAATCCACTTCGACACCATGAAAGGATTTAATTTTGACATCACTACCCTGCTCTTGAATCCATTTTCTAAAGTCGGCCGTTCGTTTTCCACTCTGCACGTAATCTAATCTATCAGTTAAGATGTGTCGTACAAAGGCAATTCGTTGCTGTCCTGCATCCATTTCACTCGTAGAAATTGTAACTTTTTGATGATTACTTCGTGTCGTAGTAGTAGCCGACATACTACCGCTGTTGCTGCTGCTGCTGCTGCTGGATGATGACGATGTTGTTGTTGTTGCTGCTGCTGCTGCCGATATCAGTGCAGGATACAAACAAACAAACGCAAGTGCTACTTTTGATAATTTTGAAAAATTTGCATTGCATCTTCTCTTGTTCGTATCATTTTTTGTTGTTGATAAGCAAGATCTTTCACTTTTAGTTGTGCCAAATGAAATTATAGCAGATTGCTTCAGTGTTGTATGTGGGCTTCTCCCGGAAAGGATGTTGCATTCGCTGTATCTTTTCATGGAATTTTGATTCTTTGCCATTTCGGTAAGATACACGAACTCTTCTGTTTAGTTGCTGCTGTGAAAGGAGGATGAAGATGTAGGAATGCATCTGGTGTCGTCGAATCTCTACTACGAGTATTATTTTCCTGATTGAATCATTATTCATTCAATCAGCTTGCTCATCATCGGCAGCCAAAAGATATTCAACGATGTCTTAGTGATAAGAAAACGGAACGTCAGTCATCATAGATGAGTCTTGTCGATTCTGCAGTAGGAAACAGAATATCGTCACTTGGTCTGTCCTTCTCCCCTTGAAAGCATCCTTTGAAAAGTGCTTCCTTGACTTCACTGGCTACTCAATCGACCAATCAAAAGAGACATTCTCAATCACCTTGACGACTAATCAATGTTCTCTAGAAGACACATGACCTTTGAAGGCTTCGTAGCCGTCCATTTCGCTGATACGGTACCAGTAACCAGTCTTGATTGGATTCGGCGAAACATGCACAAAGAGAAGCGCTCTCTGACACGATTCGGGCAACCAACATTCAAGAATCTCTCAAGAGCTGCAAAAAGGATGGCTTCAGAGAAAACTATCAAACGCGGAAGTCGAGTCAGTAGTCTCCACTCCACACAAAATATTTGAAATTTTTTCTATCACCATCCTTGGCCATCAACAAAAACTATTTTAGTGTATTCCTTATAATAAGAACAATAATATAATGGAATTCAAACAAGAAAACTCCATGAATATGTTCCCTCATTACAGCGGCAGGACTGCTGCATTTGAAAAACACACAGAGAATGGTCAACAACCAACGTCGTTGTTGTCTGCCTTTTCTGCTGCACCGTTGGGTCCTCTCCTCTCCAAGGTGTCATCACCGTTGCACTATCAGCAGCAAGATGGAAGTATCTCTCCAAGATGTGTTACTGCCGTAAGTTCACAACACATCCCGATCCAGAAGGGTAGAGGAAGGGACGCCACGAACAGCTCGGTCGACGAGCAACAAGAATACATGGGAGACTTTTACGATCAAGCTACCTGGCGCATGTACGAGCGTATTCAAGCAGCTCGACACAAGATGATGACGGATGGACACGAAGGTCCAGTGTTGCCTCAAATTGACTACCGTGATCCCTCCTCGCGTACTTCCATCAAAGGATTTTCTGGCCGTCTGCAACAACGACGAAGAGCTTCGTTGAATCAACAGTCGGAACAGCTACTAGATTACGACGACTGCAAACAACAAGAAGATGATGACACTTCCAACGATCACTTGGAGGATGCTATCTTCGACATGGACTTTTAAAAAAGGAGTAAGGCTACTTACTACGCTAGCTACACTGTAGGCGCTACAATAGATAACAACATCATACTACTAGATCACGCACATAATCATTATATCTTGAATCAAGTCTAGTCTAGTCTACTACTACTAGCTAGCAGCCAATCAATCATCGTGCATCTTGGGTGTTGTTGAACAGTACCTAGTAGTCTAGGTAGATTCTCGAAGAGTAAATTCGAAGATTCGGAGTAACAGTTGAATCTTGACAGTTGAGAGAGCTGGTGCGAAATGACAATGGTCATAGGGAAGACTTTCAAAACCGAAAAGGCTCAATCGGATTTAAATAAATGTCATAAATGCTATTACTTACTACTAAATGTAATATTCCAAAGAATATTCATTACTTTTTACTTCGGAAATACTGTACTACGGTGCCGTAGCTAGTAGAGCAGCAGCAAACCACTGTACTACTGGTACTAGTAGTAGTGCAGCCAATGAGGCCAGTGATTCAATAGTACTGCGGTACCAGGTACCAGCGATTAGTACTTGGATACTGGTAAATGGAAGGCAATTGGTGCCCATTGTCGCCATTATTACTAGCCACTGTAGATCGCTTGGAAGGAATCATTTCTATTCGTAGGCCAATGAAAAGCAAAGGTTGGTGCGATGTCTGCATAACCCCTCATCAGCAAGCCGTTGCTATTGGATGAGAGCGTAGAAAAGAAAAACGTTACACACTTACTGGGTAGAAAAGATTTTTTTTACTGTAGGTGGCTTACCTGGTATGGTATAAGCAAAGAATAAAACTCTAGTGTCCGCTAAGAATGAAATATGCTACAGCCACCATCCCCTTCCAACAAAGCTGAAGATACGAAGCCACACTTCTGACGGCACCTGGTGGCAACTGTCAATGTCACATGCAGTGTTGGATCGCTGGGAGATCATAGCGTGCCAAATCCAATTCAGTACGCATCGGTCACTGGCTGGAAAGGACCAATGTAGTTGCTTGCTCCAGTGAAAAATGTCCTTGTCCGGATAGAGCTCTTTAAGTATTTTTTCTGTGTGTTTTGTAAAGTCTTCAATTCTGGAGCCAGTTGTCAAAGCTGACCAATGCGGTATTTTAGCCTTTTGAGGCTGCAGCAGTCGGACCATTTCGACATCTTTGGCAACGAAAGCCTTTACCAGTGTACCACTCGAATAATGTCTCGCCTCTTTCTCGAGCTCGGCGCGGCACTCATCTTGACGGTGCGCAAAAAGTAATCGAACGGAATCGTGCTGGCAGTTTTTCACGGCCGAGTACAAAGCATGGCACTTTTCCAAGCGTATGAACCGGTTTGGTGTGCCCAAAATGGAGCAATTACTCCGTAATAAGAGTAGTAGTATTTCGTTATATCCATCATAGGCAGCCCACTGCAAAGCAGTACGACCAGAATGATAGTCATTAAGATGCAATCCTTTAGTCAGGAGAGCACTTGCATACGCTACTAGAGCTTCTTCTTGGCGATTTTTAGGCGTGTAAGCAGTACTGGCCACGATAGACATTGCCAGTAACGAGACAGGCAGATTTTGGATATCTATATCCGTTGCTAATTGAATCCGTTTTGTGCACTTTGGAAGCGACAATGGCCAACGTCCACATAGTGCTGGTTCCATGGTTTCTTGAACTCCGCGAGAGAAGGTGAGTCGCATTTTATTCATGGCGCGTTGGGTAGTGTTCGTTCTCGCACGACCTGTGTACGCTGCGATCGGCGCATCCTTGAATGGCTGAAGTTTTACTTTGCGCTGGGGAAGCCCGCAACTTGTAACTTGTGACGGTTCCTCTTTGCAGGAGTACTGTCAAAAGACGGACTGATCTACTATCTAATAGATGGAGATAAAAACCTAATGGCGACACCTAAATAATGGTTGATGACAACAGCAAGTACTCTAAAACGATGCTCATCTCAGTCTGGTTGCATCCCTTATCCCGTCATTAATGGCAACCTCATTTTAAGCTCAGGTTACTTAAAGCTTAAGGTTAGAGAATATGATTGAGAGTTAAAGCTAATTTCAATAGAAGGGACTTTCTTGTCAACCAAGTATTTGTTTTATTTTTTATTAGATATCTACTGCTTGATCCATGCTGCACACTCGGTAAGCAATATACCCATAGACAAGCTTTGTATGTGGTAGCATTTATTTCATTTACAATAACATATGGTATTCTTTGGAACGACAAAGCCAAGCGTTGACAGCAGTTACAATACACAATGCACGCGATCGAAGCTGGGTTTAAAGCAAGTTCAGCATAATCTCAACGACGTCTATTATACTCTTTGAGAACGCAAGTGATGTCAGTGATGACCATTCTTACTCTTTTGTATGCATGACAATAATCATCGTCGACAAAACTGCATGCAATTTTCCAGGTATAGTCGGGCCTTTCTCGCATTAGCACTAAAGCTTTTCCGTTGTAGTAAAGGAAAAGGAAGTTTGCGTCTTTCCTGTTAAGAGATTGATAGGGTGCTCGACATAAGTCGAGATGAAGAACCTCACGTGACACTGATGTTCGAGTCGAGAATTCGAATATATTGAACAGAGTTGTCAGCTTTTTAGGTAATCTTTTTCATTTTTTCTTCACTTTCTAACAACAATCCTGAAGTTTGGAGGGATCATTCACATTCCATTGAGGCGTCTTAAAAGCAAGAAGAAGTAGAAGAATTCAAATCCCATGATTCGGTGCTCTCACAAGCCCCCGTTTCTACATCATCCTCTTCGTTATCATATTCCATTTCACTCTTTACGCACCACCGGTATAACCAAAAATGTCTCATCATGAATTCATGGTCATTAAAAACTGGAACTGCTACGGTTCCACAAGCCTTCCGGGAACAGCGGCGAAAACCACAACCCGATGCCATCATAAAGACATCGATGGGTATGGAAAGAGCACACCAACCTACCAACGCGAACGAAAGGAAAGGCAGCGATAGAATGAATCCCACAGACCGAAGACAGAGCGAACCATTTTCGCTCTTGGTGAATGGATAAATCATGGGGAAGCACTGCTGGAGGAAAAATGCACGGGTCAAGGGAAAGAACCAAGGAGCCCGGATGGCATAATTCTCGGCTGGCCGGGAAGGCAGTTGAAAGTCCCGACCGCGAACGGATGGAATGAAGGTTGGACCACGAGAAGCAGGTGCATAATCTTCTAACATATTGAGCTTGTCATGCTGTAGTGGCTATTGTTTATTCATGCTGTGGTAACACTTGGTTAGGGAGTTGGGCCTAAAATACGATCATGATCATAAATAATCATGATACGATGTTGAGTGATGAGGCTTCGCAAAAAAGGGTGTGTTCTCTTTCATCGAACACTATTCTTATGATGTAAACTTTGAGTCACTTTTCGGTAGGACTTTGACTCCATCCGTAAAAAGCTAGTGTGGAGACTATTAGATATTAGAGTAAATATTATAAATAGACTGAACTACTGGGCTAGACTAGTGTGTGGATACAGAGCAAGCATAGGCACACGACCTAATAGAGTAAGA
>Ga0100391_1004438_pt1 | contig 13538 bp, 13 predicted proteins | sample CryGeymeta201515_FD_81541 | JGI IMG/M metagenome (GOLD analysis project Ga0100391, IMG submission 81541) | Groundwater microbial communities from Crystal Geyser aquifers in Utah, USA - Crystal Geyser metaG 2015-15 | ecosystem: Environmental > Aquatic > Deep subsurface > Groundwater | place: USA...
GGCCGGGTCTTGGCCTGGGTCATGTAGCGCAGCTTGATCCGGCGGCCGCCCGGTGCGGGGGGCGGGTGAGCCTCGAGCATGGCGGCGAGCCATTGGTTCAGCCGGGCCGTGGAGATGCGCTTGTTCCAGGTCTCCTGCGCCTGCATGATCGCGGCATGGAGTTTGTCGAGCCCCTTGCCGGTCGTGGCCGACACCGTGACCAGCGGCGCGCCCTTGAGTTGCGGCAGCAGCTTCTCGAACGCCTGGCGCAGACCCTTGAGCTTGTCCTGCTTTTCGCCTTCGAGATCCCACTTGTTGACGGCAATCACGACCGCGCGGCCCTCTCGCTCGGCCAGGTCGGCGATGCGAAGGTCTTGCGTCTCGAACGGGATGGCTGCGTCCAGCAAGACCACCACGACCTCGGCGAACTTGACTGCGCGCAGGCCATCGGAGACGCTGAGTTTCTCCAGCTTTTCCTGCACCTTGGCGCGTTTTCGCATGCCCGCCGTGTCGAAGATGCGCATGGGCACGCCGTCCCAGTCGAAATTCAGGCCGATGGCGTCCCGGGTGATGCCCGCCTCGGGCCCGGTCAGCAGGCGTTCCTCGCCGACGATCTGGTTGATCAGCGTGGATTTGCCCGCATTCGGACGTCCGACAACCGCGATCTGCAAGGGTTTGGAACGGGTTATGCGGCGTTCTTCATCGTCTACATCAACATCTGTTTCGGCCTCGTCCACGGGCTTTTCGTCCACGAGGGGTTGCAGGGCAACCAGCAGGTCGGCCATGCCCTCGCCGTGCTCGGCGCTGATCCCGATCGGCTCCCCGAGACCGAGGGCGTAGGCATCGATCACGCCGGATTTGCCTGCATTGCCTTCGGCCTTGTTGCAGGCCAGCAGGACCGGACGGCCCGAGCGACGCAGGATGTCGGCGAAGTATTCGTCAGCCGCGGTCACGCCCGCGCGGGCATCCAGCACGAACAGGGCGGCATCGGCCATCGCCACGGCCCGTTCGGTCAGCTTGCGCATCCGTCCTTGCAGGCTGTCGTCGGTGGCGTCTTCCAGGCCTGCCGTGTCGATCACCGTGAAGCGCAGGTCGCCCAGGCGCGCCGCCCCTTCGCGCAGGTCGCGCGTCACCCCGGGTTGGTCATCGACAAGCGCCAGTTTCCGGCCGACAAGCCGGTTGAACAGGGTCGATTTGCCCACATTCGGGCGGCCGACGATGGCAAGGGTAAACATGGGCGCGGTCCTTGGTTGAAGCGGGGCTGATACGCCCTTGCGCTCAGGCTTTCAAGCGGCGAAGGGCTTGCTCGATGGCATTCGAAAACGCGGAGCGGTCCCTGGCCGAGAACGGCTTTTGTCCGCCCAGGGTCTGCCCCTCGAGCCCCGAGCGCAGATCGGCCATGATCGCGCGGACCGCCACCTGGTTGCCGATCGAGTTCGCGGTGAACGGCTGGCCCTTGTGGTTCAGGACGGACGCGCCGGCCGCAAGGCAGCGGTCGGCCAGCAGGATATCGGCCGTGACGACCAGCGCCTGCGGCCCGGCGGCTTCGGCGATCACATCGTCGGCGGCGTCGAAAGCCTCGCCCGCCATGGTCATGGTGATCAACGGGTGGTCCGGGTGGCGCAGGTAGCTGCCCGCCACCAAGCGCACCGGGATCGCGTGGCGGAACGCGGCCGTGTAGATCTCTTCCTTCACCGGGCAGGCGTCGCCGTCGATCAGGATGACGCGATCAGCCAAGGTGCCCCTCCGGAAAGGGGACGGACAGCGTTGCCCCGCCGATTTCCGTCAGGGTCAGCTTGCCGTCCGCAAGGCGCACGTCGCGCAGGGCCGACCAGCCGGGCGGACGCGGCAGCGAGACCATGGCATGGCGCAGGACGTGACGCGGGCCGAGGCCGATCACGGTCGGCACCCCCATCGCGGTCAGGCGATTGTCGGCCCGGGCCGCCGCAAGACCCTCGCCTCCCATGGCGCAGCCATCCTCGATCCCGATCACGCCGGTGTGGCGGCCGTTCCAGGGCGAAAAATCGCGCCCGCCATTGGAGATCCAGAGCATCGTGACCGGCATCACGCGCGGGTCCTTGAGGACCAGCAGCAGGTCATCCTCGGCATTGCGCATCAGGCAGGTCCAGCCAAGGCTGTTGCCGCGGGCTTCGGCCAGAAGGCAGAAATCCTCCACCGCGTGTCCGGCGGGATAGGTGCCAAGATCCCACTGCCCGCCATCGTCGCGGTCAAGGTGAAGGTCGCCGCGCAACTGGTTCAGGGACCACAGGTTTCGCCCCACATGCTGTGCCACCGGATCGGTCAGCACCGCGCGCTTGGGGCTGTAGGACAGCCGCCCGCCCTCGGCCATATGGGCCATCGGATGATGCGCGAAGGTCACCTCGCCCGCTCCGCCTTCGACGACATGGGTTTGCAGAAGGCAGGGGCCCACCAGCCGCACCTCCTTGGTGATCCGGGCCCCGAGCACTTCGGCCTTCAGGGCAAGGCGCGCGACCGAGACGTCGTGATCCAGCACGGCCCATTCCGAATTCGCGGGCGGCCCGTGGATCGGAAATCCATGCACATCGTCGCGCCCGAAAGGCATGCACAGGAAATCCCCGGCCAGACGCTTGTTGACCATGGGCAGATCGGGGTCGTCCTGCACCTTTGCCTCGTCCCGCCAGGGCGCTGCATGCAAAGGCGTGCGCCCGGAGACGCGCCAATGGGGGATATTGCCGATACCCGCGTCGATCACGGCTTCCGCCTCGCCATGGGCGAGCCGCAGGAGGGTGGCGACGCTCATGGACGCGCCGCGGCAAGAGCTGCAAGGCCCGTCTGCAGCAGTGCCACATCGGATCCGCAGCCAAGAAAGGTCACGCCTTGGGCCAGCATGCGTGCCTCGGCCTCTGCGCCAGCCACGATGATGCCCGCTGCCTTGCCGCCCTTGCGGATCGTGACCACGGCCGAATCGATGGCGGCCCAGAGATCGGGATGCGCAAGATCGTCCCGGAACCCCATGTCCGCCCCCAGATCGGCAGGGCCGATGAACACGCCATCGACACCGTCCACGGCCGTGATCGCCTCCAGATCGTCCAGCGCGGCGCGGCTTTCGGCCTGTACCAGAACGCAGATCTGGTCATTGGCAGAGGCAGGATAGCCGTCGGTCGCACCATAGGCCCCGGCACGCGCCACCATCGCGCCCATGCCGCGCACGCCCGCGGGCGGATAACGACAGGCGCGCACCGCCTGTGCCGCCTGCGTGGCCGAGTTCACCATCGGGACAAGCACGGTTTGCGCGCCCAGATCCAGCGCCTGCTTCAGCACCCAGTCATCGCCCACCGGAACGCGCACCACTGCATTCGTCCCCGTCGCGGCCAGAGCGACAAGTTGCGCGCGGATGCCGACCGGATCCCAAGGCCCGTGTTCGCCGTCCACAAGGCACCAGTCGAACCCGGCGCGTCCGGCCATTTCGGCCGTCACCACACCGGGCAGGTTCAGCCACAGGCCGCGCATTGCACGCCCCTGCGACAAGGCGGCCTTCAAGGCGTTTATCGATGCGGGCATGTCTCCCCTCCCTGCTGCACGACGTGACCCCGGCCCGAGCCGATGAAACGGCCCGTCCCGCGCCCGGCGCATGATATCATGTGCGGCATGGCAAGGGTGCGGCCGGCTTGCAAGTATTTCCGCGCTCAATGCCCCCTTCCCCTTTGCCGGACTGGTCGCTAATCTGCCGCCACCAAGGACAAAAATGTCCATCTCAGGGAGATAAGAAATGAAGAAGATTCTGCTGACATCCGTCGCGACAGTCGCTCTTTCGGGCGCAGCCTTCGCTGATGGGCACCAAGGCGACGTGACGCTTGGCGTGATCCTCGGCTTCACCGGTCCGATCGAGTCGATCACCCCCGCCATGGCGGACGGGGCTGAACTGGCGATGGCCGAAGTGACCGCTTCGGGCGGGCTGTTCGGCGGCGCTAGCGTGTCTTCCGTGCGCGCTGACAGCACCTGCGTCGACTCGTCCGCCGCCCAGGCCGCGGCCGAGCGTCTGATCACCTCGGATGGCGTGAACGGCATTGTCGGCGCGGACTGCTCGGGCGTCACCGGCTCCATCCTCGCCAACGTGGCCCTGCCCAACGGCATGGTCATGATCTCGCCCTCCGCCACCTCGCCCGGTCTGTCGACCGCCGAGGATAACGGCCTGTTCTTCCGCACCGCGCCCTCGGACGCCCGTCAGGGTGTGGTGATGGCAGAGATCATCATGGAACGCGGCATCGACACCGTCGCCGTGACCTATACCAACAACGATTACGGCCAGGGCCTTGCCGATGCCTTCACCGCCGCCTTCACCGACATGGGCGGCACCGTGACGCTTTCGGCCGCCCACGAGGATGGCCGCGCGGACTATTCCGCCGAAGTCGGCGCGCTGGCATCCGCCGGTGGCGACGCGCTGGTCGTGGCGGGCTACGTGGATCAGGGCGGCTCGGGCGTGATCCGCGCGGCGCTCGATACCGGCGCTTTCGACACCTTCGTCTTCCCCGATGGCATGGTCTCCCAGGCGCTCGTGGACAATTTCGGGTCCGAGATCGACGGCTCCTTCGGCCAGAACCCCGGCACCGACAGCGAAGGCGCAGGCCTCTACCAGGCCATGGCCGCGGAAGCGGGCTTCGATGGAACCTCGCCCTTCTCGGCGGAAAGCTACGACGCGGCGGCCTTGATCATGCTGGCCATGGCGGCCTCCGGATCGCGCAACCCGGCCGACTATGTCGGCGCCATCATGGATGTCGCCAACGCCCCCGGTGAACAGATCCTGCCCGGCGACCTCGGCCGTGCGCTTGAACTGATCGCGGCGGGCACCGACATCGACTATGTCGGCGCCTCGGCAGTGGAACTGATCGGCGGCGGCGAAAGCGCAGGCAACTACCGCGAGATCGAGATCTCGGGCGGTGAATTGACGGTCGCGGGCTTCCGCTGATCACCCGACGCTGAACCATCGGGCAGTCCGGCCTCCACCGGGCTGCCCATCGAACGAGAAGGCGGCGGCATGATCGAAGTCCAGGACCTGCACAAGCATTTCGGCGGGTTTCACGCCGTGGACGGCGCCAGCCTGCGGATCGAAACCGGATCCATCACCGGGTTGATCGGGCCAAACGGCGCAGGAAAGACAACACTTTTCAATGTGATAGCGGGCGTTCTTCAGCCAACCTCCGGACGTGTCGTCATGGATGGCGAAGATATCACCGGCCTGCCGCCTCACGAGTTGTTCGCCAAGGGCCTTCTGCGCACCTTCCAGATCGCCCACGAGTTTTCGTCCATGACCTGCCGCGAAAACCTGATGATGGTGCCCGGTGGGCAAACCGGGGAGTCGCTCTGGAATACCTGGTTTGGCCGCAAGCGCATCGCGAACGAGGAACGCGCCCTGGCGGCCAAGGCCGACGAGGTGCTGGAGTTTCTGACCATCGAACACCTGTCCGACCACCCGGCGGGCGCGATTTCCGGGGGACAGAAGAAACTTCTGGAACTTGGCCGCACCATGATGGTCGATGCCAAGATCGTGTTCCTGGACGAGGTCGGCGCGGGCGTGAACCGGACCCTCCTCAACACCATCGGCGACGCGATCATCCGGCTCAACAAGGAACGCGGCTATACCTTCTGCGTGATCGAGCACGACATGGCGTTCATCGGGCGGCTTTGCGATCCGGTCATCGTCATGGCCGAAGGGCGCGCGCTGGCCCAAGGCTCCATCGCCGAGATCAAGGCCAACGAGGCCGTGATCGAAGCCTATCTGGGCACCGGCCTGAAGAACAAGGACAAGCTGGGGGAACTGGCATGATGCGCGCCACTGTGGCGGCGCTCCTGCTGATCGCGGGCCTGTCCGGCGCGGCACTGGCCCAGATTGCCCCGAAGCCCGATGCCGAGGATCTTGCCGGAACCAGCCCCGATGCCTGCCCCCTCGTCGTCCCCCCGGTCCGCTTCTGCGGCACCGCGCCCGCCTTCGCGCTGACCGCGCAATCCGTGAATGCCGGCTTGGATGCCTATTACGAAACACCCGATGGCATTCAGGCACTGATCATCATCGAGACCATGGGTGCCAACGGCGGGCTGACCATTCCGGATCTGCAACGGATGGCCCTGGAAGTCCTGTCCCGTGCCACAGGCCAGCCAGCCGAAAGCCATCCGATCCTCCAACGTGCGACACTTCCCGTGATGGGTCTGCCGAGTTCCAACTTCGTGTATCTTGGCGTGGTCGACGACCTTCCGATCGTCTATTCCAACACGATCCTGCTGCGTCCCGACAGCGTCAGCCAATTCGTCACGCTGGAATCCGGCGTCACCACCTATTCCCCCCGCCACCGCGACCTCCACACGCGGTTTCTGGGCAACATTCAGGTAAGTCCATGACCCCCGCTTCTGCCTCTGCCCCCAAATCCGACCCGGCGCAGGCCTTCCTGATCGGCGATGCGATGACTGGTGGCTACGGCTCGGGCGCGGATATCCTGCATGCGTGCACCATCGCCGTGAACCCCGGCGAGATCGCGGTGATCGTTGGCCCCAACGGTGCAGGCAAATCGACCGCGATGAAGGCGGTGTTCGGCATGTTGAACCTGCGCGAGGGGCATGTGCGCCTTGACGGGCGTGACATCACCGACCTGACCCCGCAGGCCCGCGTCGCTGCGGGCATGGGCTTCGTGCCACAGACCGCGAATATCTTCACCTCCATGACGGTGGAAGAAAACCTCGAGATGGGTGCCTTCATTCGCCGCGACGACATCCGCACCACGATGGAGCAGATCTACGACCTGTTCCCGATCCTGCGCGACAAGCGCAAACAGGCCGCTGGCGAACTGTCCGGTGGCCAGCGCCAGCAGGTCGCCGTGGGCCGCGCGCTGATGACCAAACCGAAAGTGCTGATGCTGGACGAGCCGACGGCAGGCGTCAGCCCCATCGTCATGGACGAGCTCTTCGACCGCATCATCGAGGTCTCCCGCACCGGCATCCCGATCCTGATGGTCGAACAGAACGCCCGGCAAGCGCTGGAGATCGCGGACAAGGGCTATGTCATGGTGCAGGGTGCCAATGCCTTCACCGGGACCGGGAAGGAGCTTCTGGCCGACCCGGAAGTGCGCAAATCCTTTCTCGGGGGGTGAGTTCCATGGTGGACCGCATTCGTCCGATCCTGGTTGCGGCCGCGGTTTGCCTTTCCCTTTCCGCACCTGTCGATGCGACCACCGGCGGCGAGCCCGCCCCCGCGCGCGCCTTCACCGTGATCTGCGAAGTGGCCGAGACATGCCATGTCGGCGGCGGCTGCGCATCGCTTCCGGCCCTGGGAGAGATCATCGTGCAATTCGATGGCATTCAGACCGCGATGGGCCAGGCCGAGGCTTCGTTGAGCCCGATTGACCGGTTCGCGCGGATCGAGGATGTCCACCCCTTGCCCCGCATTTCGGACGCTCGGCGCGAGGTGCTGGTGGACCTGCCAGCCACCGACGGCACGGATCGCCGTTTCGCGCTGTTCGTCCAGCCGATCACGGCCCCGGAGGCCGCGCCGATCCTGCAATCGACCTACTTCATCCTGTCCTGCCGGACTGCCGAGGGATGATCCTGCGTGCCGCCCTGAGTGCGATGTTGCTGCCGGGTGCGGTGCAGGCCACACGCCTCGATTGCGCCTTCACCACGCTGTGCAGCCCGCAGACCGATTGCCAGAACCATCCCGGTGTCCCGCTCTCGTTCGAGGTCATGTCCGGCACGCTCGGCCTCTTCGCTGCGGAGGGCCTTGTCCTTGGCACACCGCTGTCGCACCTGACGCCGCCCGCCATCGGTGCCCTGTTCAGCGTCGGCGCCGATGGCACGATCCTGCTGACGGTGTCGGGCGCGGGTGACGCGGTGATGGTGCAGACCGACCTGCTTCCCGGCGACCGGGTGCGGTCGGTGTCCTATTTCGGCACCTGCGAGCCGCTCTAAGTCGCGGGAACCGCCCGCTTTTACTGGTCAACCGCGCGATTGCGCGCTACCAACTACCGCCAGCGCCACCATAAGGCGCGGCACAGGATGGGGAGACATTGCGTGGATTTTCTCAACGCGCTTGTTGCGCTGACGAATTTCGTCATCGTGCCGGCCACCGCCTATGGCGCGCAGCTGGCACTCGGGGCGCTTGGCGTCACTCTGATCTACGGTATTCTGCGCTTTTCCAACTTCGCCCATGGCGATACCATGGCCTTCGGCACCATGGTCACCATCTTCGCCACATGGGGCCTGCAGGCGGCGGGTATCGGGCTTGGGCCCTTGCCCACGGCGCTTCTGGCGCTCCCCGTCGGGATCGCGGTGACGGCCCTGTTGCTGGTCGCGACCGATCGCGGCGTCTACAGCTTCTACCGCCAGCAGCGGGCCAAGCCGGTGATCTTCATGATCGCGTCCCTTGGCGTGATGTTCATCCTCAACGGGATCGTGCGCTTCTTCATCGGCGTCGATGACCAGATCTTCACCGATGGCGAGCGGTTCATCATCTCCGTGCGGACCTTCCGCGCCCTGACCGGGCTGGACGAAGGCCTTGCCATCCGCACCACGCAAGGCATCACCCTGGGGGTGGCCCTGATCGCCATGGTGGCGCTGTTCTGGTTTCTCAACCGCACCCGCACCGGCAAGTCCATGCGCGCGTTTTCCGATAACGAGGATCTGGCGCTTCTCTCGGGTATCAATCCCGAACGGGTCGTGCTGATCACCTGGATCATCGTCGCGGCGCTGGCGACCACGGCGGGCGTGCTTTACGGGCTCGACAAGTCCTTCAAACCCTTCACCTATTTCCAGCTTCTGCTGCCGATCTTCGCCTCGGCCATCGTCGGCGGCCTCGGCAATCCGCTTGGCGCGATCCTTGGCGGCTTCCTCATCGCGTTTTCCGAGGTCGGGGTAACCTATGCCTTTCGCAAGGTCGTGGGCTATCTCGGGCCCGAGGATTGGCAACCCGAGGGCCTGCTGCAACTCCTGTCCACCGATTACAAGTTCGCCGTCAGCTTCGGCATCCTGCTGATCGTGCTGTTGTTCAAGCCGACAGGCATCATGAAGGGAAGATCGGTATGAGCCGCACATTTGACCCGAAAATCCTCGGCCTCTTCGGACTGGTTGCCGTGCTCTATATCGGCACCGGCTTCGCGCAATCCTGGAACACCGCGCTGACGATCTTCAACATGGGCCTGGTCAGCGCGATCATGGCCTTGGGGGTGAATATCCAGTGGGGATATGCCGGCCTGCTGAACGTGGGCACGATGGGCTTCGTGGCCCTTGGCGGGTTGGCCACCGTGCTGATCTCCATCGACCCGGTGCCCGAGGCCTGGGCAGCGGGCGGCCTGCGGGTGGTTCTTGGCCTCGTCCTGGGGGCGCTGACGATCGTGGGTGCGATCCTTCTCTACGGCGCACTGCCCAAAGGCCGCCTGCGCACCATCGCCATGGTGTTCGTCCTGATCGCGGGCTTCTTCGTGTTCCGCGCCGTCTTCGACAGCGGCACCGCGGCGGTCGAAGCCATCAACCCCGCCTCGACCGGCTTTCTCGGGGGGCTTGGCCTGCCGGTCCTGCTCGCCTGGCCGGTGGGCGGCTTGCTCGCGGCCGGGGCTGCGTGGATCATTGGCAAGACCGCTCTCGGACTGCGTTCGGACTACCTTGCCATCGCGACGCTCGGCATTGCCGAGATCATCATCGCCGTCCTGAAGAACGAGGATTGGCTGGCGCGCGGCGTCAAGAACGTCACCGGCATCGAACGCCCCTTTCCCGTCCCCTACGAGGTCGAACTGCAAACCGATCCCGCCTTCCTCGACCTTGTCGCGCGGATCGGGGCCGATCCCGTCACCGCCTCCACAATAACGGTCAAGCTGATCTACGCCGCCCTGTTCATCGTGGTGATCGGGGTCCTCGTCTGGCTGTCGGAAAAGGCCTGGAACTCGCCCTGGGGCCGCATGATGCGCGCCATCCGCGATAACGAGGTTTCGGCCGCGGCCATGGGCAAGGACGTCAAGCGTCGGCACTTGCAGACCTTCGTTCTCGGCTCCGCCGTCTGCGGGATCGCCGGTGCGATGATGACGACGCTCGACAGCCAACTGGTCCCCGGCACCTACCAGCCGCTGCGCTTCACCTTCCTTGTCTTCGTCATGGTGATCGTGGGCGGGTCCGGCAACAACTGGGGCGCGGTGTTGGGAGGCTTCCTGATCTGGTGGCTCTGGATCCAGGTCGAACCGCTTGGCCTGCTGCTGTTGCAAGGGCTCACCTCCGGCATGTCGGATGGCAACTGGCTCCGCGAACACCTGCTCGACAGCGCCGCGCATATGCGGCTGCTGACAATGGGCCTGATCCTGCTGCTGGTGCTGCGCTTCAGTCCAAGGGGGCTGATCCCGGAACGGTGAAGATCCGGCGGCGGGCTGCCCGGGGGCGCTCCATCGCGTGAACCCATACCTCCGCCTCCGCCTCATGCGGTGCCCGCGTCCCCGTCCGTGGCGGCGCCAAGCCGTCTTGCCACCGCCTGCGACCGCGTATTGCTCACGGCGATGGAGCTGCGGAGCCTGTCCAGACCCAGATCCTCCCGGGCCCATGTCTTGGCGGGCCCATGTCTTGACGGCCATCGCCGCTTCCGTGGCAAAACCCTGTCCCGCCGCGCCGTCGAACAGATGCCATGCCAGCTCCACGTCCGGCCAGCCCGCATGCTTGATCAGGCCCACACGGCCGACCTTGACCCCATGGCACGAGGCGAACCGACCGGTTGCACGCCGTTTCACGTCGCGAGAAGCGTGGCCCAGAGCTTGCCGAAAAGTTAACAGAATCCGTTTATCATTTTATTTCAATATTTTGGAGTGCTTATCACGCGTGATAAGCGGCGCTCATCGGCCTTCGAAAACGGCTGGACGTTTCTCCAGGAAAGCCACGACGCCTTCCTTGAAATCCCGCGACTTGCCGCATTCGCCCTGCAACTTCCCTTCAAGGTGCAACTGCTCCTCCAGCCCGTTGCCATGGCTGGCCCGCATCACTTGCTTGATCCGCTTGAAGGCTTCGGTCGGACCCGTGGCAAGGTGGGTCGCCCGGCCCATCCAGCCCGCTTCGAAGGCATCGTCCTCGAACACCTCCCAGATCATCCCCCACTCCGCCGCCTGCCGCGCGCTGATCTTGTCGGCAAACAGCGCCGCCCCCATCGCCCGCTGCAACCCGATGGTGCGCGGCAAGGCCCATGTGCCGCCTGCATCCGGAATCAGCCCGATGCGCGAGAAGGCCTGGATGAACGACGCCGATTCCGCCGCGATCACCACGTCGCAGACCAGCGCCAGGTTCGCCCCCGCACCCGCCGCCGTCCCGTTGACCGCCGCGATCACCGGCACCGGGCAATCCACGATCGCCATCAGCATCGGGATGTATTCGTCCCGCAAGGTCCGTTCCAGGTTGAGGTTCGCGGTATTGGCCCGGTCGCCCAGGTCCTGTCCCGAACAGAACGCGCGGCCCGTCCCGGTCAGAACCACAACCCGCGCCTCGCGTCCTGCGGCGCTGATCGCATGGGTGATCTCGGCCCGCATCTGCGTGTTGAGAGCGTTCATCACCTCCGCACGGTTCAGCGTGACAATGGCGATACCGTCGCGGTCCTCGCGGGTAATGGTTTCGTATTGCATGGGGCCCTCCGTCAAGTTGCGCGGAGCGTAGGCGACCCGTTCGGTTCAGAAAAGCACAAACGCTACGTCAGACCGCGCCCACACGCGGGGCTGAACGCGGCCTGGTCAGCGGTGGTGGTGGTCCTCACCGAGGATGGCTTCAAGACGCGACTGTTCCTGGGCGCTCAATCCTGCCTCGGCAGGTGCCGCCGCCCGGGCGCGGCCTCGGACATACCCCACCGACAGACCCAACCCCAACAGCAGCAACAATGGCCCGGCCAGCCACAGGACGATGCTGGAGCCATCGAAAGTGGGCCGCAGCAGGACAAATTCGCCATAGCGTGCGACGATATAGTCGATGGCTTCGGCATTGGTGTCGCCCGCAATCAAACGCTCCCGCACCAGCAAGCGCAGGTCGCGGGCCAGTTCGGCATGGGACTCGTCGATGCTTTCGTTGCGGCAGACAAGGCAGCGCAGCCCCGAGGAGATCTCGCGCGCGCGCTCCTCCAGAACCGGATCGGCAAGAACCTCGTCGGGCTGCACCGCAAGTGCCGGGGTCGCAGCAAGAAACCCCGCGACCACAAACACGACGAGCCACCTCATTCCGCCGGCACCCCTGACGGCTCTCGCCGACGCCTGCTGGCGCCCGCCGCGATCCGGTAGCGCCGATCGCTGAGGCTCAGGCAGCCCCCCAGCGCCATGATGATCGCGCCGCCCCAAACCCAGTTTGCGAACGGCTTGATCCAGACCCGCAGCGCCCAACCGCCGCCGTCCTGCGGGTCTCCGAGGGTGACATAGACGTCGCGCGTGATCCCGCCATTGATGCCCGCCTCGGTCGTGGGCATCCCCGCCACCGGGTAGATCCGACGCTCGGGGTGTAGTGTGTCGATCAAGGTGCCTGTGTCTGCATTACGCACGGCGACAGCGGCCATGCTGGCGAAGTAGTTCGGGCCGCGAAGGTTCTCATCCACGCCGATCAGCTCGATCTCGTAGGCGCCGACGATATAGGCCTCTCCCTCGCGCGCCACACGGATGTCCTCGATCTGGTAACCGGTCAAAGTCACGACCCCGAAGATCGTGAAGCCGACGCCCGCATGGGCCACCGCCTTGCCCCAGTCTGCCCGCGGCAGGCGTGTCAGCCGGCCGAGGCGCCCGGCCAGATCGCCGCGCCCGGTGCGCGTCCACAAATCGGTCAGCGCGCCGATGACGATCCAGACCGCAAGCCCAACGCCCAGGGGGGCGATGGCCGTGCGCCCGGTGAACACGGCCCAGGTCAGCAACCCGACCGCCAGGCCCAGAACCGCCGCCGGTATCAGCGCGCGCAGGGGCTTGGCCAGCGTGGCGCGTTTCCACGGCATCATGGCGGCAATCGGCAATGCCACTGCGAGGCCGAATACGAAGGGCGTGAACGCCGCGTCGAAGAAGGGCGGACCGACGGACAGGGTGCGGTCGAAGAACAGCTCCGCGATCAGGGGCCAGATGGTGCCGATGAAGACCACGAAACACGCCACCGCAAGCAGCAGGTTGTTCAGCACAAGGCCCGATTCCCGGCTGACGGTAGAAAATACGCCCTTCGCCTCCATCGCACCTGCGCGCAGCGCGAAAAGAAGCAGCGCCCCCCCCATGAAGACGCCCAGGATCATCAGGATGAACACCCCCCGCTCCGGGTCGTTCGCGAAGGCATGGACCGAGGTCAACACGCCGGATCGCACGATAAAGGTGCCGATCAACGAGAACCCGAAGGCGAGGATCGCAAGCAGGATGGTCCAGGATTTCAGGCTTTCGCGTTTCTCCACGACGATGGCCGAATGCAGCAACGCCGCGGAAATCAACCATGGCATGAAGGAGGCGTTTTCCACCGGGTCCCAGAACCAGAACCCGCCCCAGCCAAGTTCGTAATAGGCCCACCACGAGCCGAGTCCGATTCCGATCGTCAGGAATATCCAGGCCGCCAGCGTCCATGGGCGCACC
>Ga0100391_1004439_pt1 | contig 13537 bp, 7 predicted proteins | sample CryGeymeta201515_FD_81541 | JGI IMG/M metagenome (GOLD analysis project Ga0100391, IMG submission 81541) | Groundwater microbial communities from Crystal Geyser aquifers in Utah, USA - Crystal Geyser metaG 2015-15 | ecosystem: Environmental > Aquatic > Deep subsurface > Groundwater | place: USA...
CAGCAACAGCAACAGCAACAGCAACGAAAAATGGATGATTTACTACTAAGGCATAGAGGTTCAACGCCATCCTTGTTATCATCGTCGCCGTCGTTATCCGTCACAAACGCAGAATCTCTTCACTATCCCAGGAATAATGGCAGCTCTTCTTCTCTGATAACGGCACAGCATTTCTTCTTCAATGCAAGGAACAATGACAACACTAGGAACAGAAAGGAATTGGCTGATGAAGAGAATCGAGTTGCACAAATGAGTCATCATTCGACAAGAAGTTCCTTACATATTCTCGACAATACTAGTTGCAGTACCTTTCAAAATGATTCGTCGGGTGGTAGTAGCAGTTACAGTTTTCATAATGGAGATGATAATGACGAAAATGACAATGACTATAGCAGCAAACATTTGAGTCACAACGACTTGGACTTGTGGAATGCACAAGATCAACGATTATTTTTGCTGGCAGCCAAACAGAATAACAACCAAAGCAACAACCAAAACATCACTGGAACAGAAAGCAGTTTGTTTGTTCGACCAGATTTAAGACTCGTGGATGTTACCGAACAGAATTTGATGGACTTTAGTTCACATACTACTGAGGATGAGGATGCAGTAGATAAGCAATCTGAAGATCATCAACGACGAGGCATACTTCGTATCTTGTCTCGCACAAAAAATGATGAATATAGCTGCAATCAACACCGACGAAACAAGAAGGAACATATGAACAAGGATGGTGCATCAAGAACAACAAACGAAGTGGGACTTGTGCAACAGATGAATTCATCGCTTGTCGATATTTTTTTGGACTATTCCGAAAACGAAAATACTACTACGACGGATCAGCAATATCGAAGAGGCAGAAATCCAAACAAGAGGCAACCAGCGCAGCCACCAAACGATTCCTACGCGTATCTTCCATCGCACATTTCCACTTGTCATTATTGGTGTTGCAAATGTTCTTGTTGTCGTTGTTGCAAATACAGGTTATGGTTTGGTCTGCTGCTGCTCTTGATAGGTACTCTCCTGACGACGAGTTTTCTCATGTCGGAGCAGTCGACTGTCTTTGCCAATTACCAACCGTTTTGGAAAAAATCGTCCACTTTAAAAAAGAATAATACAGACGTACATGGTGATCAGATGAATCTGCAGGTAGATACGCAACGTTTGGAAGACATAAAAAAATTCCTCGTACAGCATCAAATGGCAACGACGGAACAATTCTCAAAACCGGATACAACCTCCCATTATTTGGCACTTCAATGGTTGATGCAATACCAAAATAATTATGACGCGGCTTTCTTGGATGATATTGAGCAAGCTCGGATCGAAGCATTTTCACTGGCACTGCTATTTTTTGAAACCAATGGATCCATTAACTATACCCTCCAGGCCGTTACCACTCCTTCACTTGACAATAGCATTTGGAAATCCCACGAACGTTGGATGTCTCTGGAACCCATCTGTAGTTGGTACGGAATTGATTGCGAGGAAGGCATATCTGCTCACGAGTCAACCGTTGTTCGTGTTAATCTAACATCCAACAATTTGCAAGGTAATCTCTCGCCTGAACTTTTCACTGGTCTGAGCAATTTACGGATTTTGGATTTGTCCAGGAATCGATTGCACGGAGAGTTGCCCTCCATACAGCCGAAAATAATTCCGCTCGATGAACCTGGAACCTCCAATAAGACCGAAGCGCCTCTGGTAACGCGTCCACCCATTGCTGAGTCTTTGGAGTACCTCTGGTTGTATAACAATAAGTTTCATTCTAAGATTCCAACGTCGTGGATGAACCTCTACCGACTGCAAAGTCTGCAATTGCAAAGCAACAGCTTGTTTGGTCCTGTGCCTAATGAAATTGAGGGACTGCGAGAATTGAGAGTGCTTTACGTTGCCAATAACGAATTGACAGGAAGCTTTCCGTACATTGAAGGTTTGCAACAATTGGAATATCTTTGGTATTACGACAATTCCTTTGATGGACATCTTCCAACCAGCTTTTTTCGGCTTCCCAAAATGGTGGAAATTCGTGGTCACAAGAATAGGTAGGTTCGTCCTCATAGATAGTTCTTGTTTTTTTCGTTAATACTCTAGTTATGGATATGATGATTCTAACCGACACACTTTCATGTACGGTTTGTTTTGAAAACATTTGCACATGCACACAAACACACACATATACATATATATATATAAACACAGAATGTCGGGTACCATCCCTTCCGAAATTGACAATCTTCGTGATCTTCGCGTCCTTCAGCTGGACAATAATTTGATCGAAGGAGATATTGAAACTAAATTTGTCGAAAACATCAATTTGGGTCCGTACAAGCTGTGGTGACTACCCTAGCTATCTTGAGTGTTGTGTATGTACATGTGCGTGCTCGTTCCGTGTATAACCTATGTTTCTAATGTCCATTTTTCATTGTCTTTTTTTTTCAATTTTTTTCTCCAATTTTTCAGTGGAACTTCACTTGCAGAAGAATCAATTAACGGGCTCGTTGCCCCAAACCTTTAACAACATGACGAACTTGCAATTGTTACTGTTGGATCACAACATGCTCACAGGCAGCATTCCTAGTGAGATTGGATTGTTGACATTTCTTGAAGAATTTCGTGCCTTTGATACCGCGTTGACAGGTGTAGTACCTGCTGGTTTGTGTCATTTGGCGGATGAGTTTGAACTCCAATTGGTTGCATTGGATTGTGCACACGTTTCTAATTGCACATGTTGTGACGAGTGCTTCTAGCGATAAGGGCATCGTTTACGTGTAATTGAATGTACGCAAACGCACAAGAAAAGAAAGGGTTCCTATGGAAGGTCCGAATAATTTTTGTGTGTTTTTTGTGCAGCATCATGTCACTCTAAAAAATGGGATTGTCACGTAGTTTCAACTTTCAACTATTATTTCTCTAAGCTGCTTTGCACATTCGACCTTGGCTCATTATCACCAAGTATCTCTTTGCACTTACTACGATATCTGATCTGTTTGTTGTGCACATATTCCAAACAGTGTAAAATAGTGTAAATACGCAGCCAGTGCATTTTGTGTTCAGCAAGCCATGTCTCTTCTGTGCAAGCAAGGTTGCTGTCACTGCACATGTACGTGTCCATGTGTGCGGAAGTGATAGCCCAGGATGAATGGATAGATGTGGTTGGATTGTGCATAGATAGATGGATTGGCAACGGATCGCGCTCACGTGCTGTCGTAGTCGTAGTGACGACAAAACAAAACGCAGTGTTAAAGCAAAATGGGAGGAAGAAAAGGAATCAAACAGATCGTTTGACGGAAACTCTAAGAGTTGACTGTTGACTGTTGACTGTTGACTGTTGACCGTTGAATACCAGAAGGACAAGGACACAATGCATCTCTTCCTCTTTCCTGATGTGTGCAGTGTGCAAGAACGTCCGTAGGTACTGCGCGTATAGATTATAGATTATAGATGTATTAATGATATCCTTGCAGCGGGTACCAGTACCAGTCCTTCTCTTGTTTTTATCGTTCATGATTCAAGTGGGCGACGAATAATAACTATCACGAATCATGATACGCAGAGTGATACCGTAATACATAATATAATGCTACTGTTATCTGTTATCTGTTATCTGTTATCGATTATAGGAAAGATCAGGCAAGTTAATAGAGTAGTAGAGTGATTGCATTGGAAGTGATTGCATTTGGAATTGGTTGACATATTATAATAGTCTTGTGTTAATGTGTGTTATCAGTACGGGTAGTCTACCTGGTAGTGTGTTCACACAACTTCACACAACTTTACAGACGTATACATTTTTTTTCACTAGACCAGTAAAAAGCACGCTTGTTGCGCCTTGTTGCGCCTCGTTGCGCCTTGTTGCACCTTGTTGCACCTTGGAACACTTGGAAAAGAAACGGTCATTATCTATGTCTTTCAAAGAATGTGCTTTCGTCGTCAGTCTTTTTGGGGGGAAGGGGGGTACCTGGTACAATTATTATACCTACTACTGGTACAGTAGTACGAGTAGCAATCAAATACTACTGTACGTGTACTGGTACTAGAGTCTCTAGTAGCAGTCCTCTACCTGGTACTAAAGTACTCTACAGTAGACTACCTGGTACTGGTAGCTACTACGTACTTGAGAAGTTGTCTATTATTAGTAATCTACTAGTAGTAGAGTCAACCCCCCAAAAGACACTATAATTATTTTAATAGTAGAGTAGTAAATAATAACAAAAGTGTCTTCTATTTTTTTTTTAATAACCAGTCTCACACCTCACCACCAACTCTAAGTTACTGAGAACACCTCCAAAAGCTCTACAACAACATTTACAATGACAAAGAAGAATAGCGACTTTCAACGTGTTCCGAGTAACAGTTTGCACAAGATGGAACTTTATCAAGGTGATGATGATTCTGATGATGATGATTCTGATGATGATGATGATGATGATGATGATGATGATGATGATGATGATGATGATGATGATGATGATGATGATGATGATGATGATGACGATGACCATGCTGTAGCAGCCATTAGTAGAAGTAGCAGAAGTCGCAATCGTGATCGTGATCGCGATCGTGCTGCCAGCAGTAGCAGTAAGAGTATCATGACAAATCCAGAAACAGAAGGACGACAAAAAGCAGCCGCTTTGACGATGATGCGTTCCAATATGGGAATGTCGTCATCTGCATTGTCGTCGACCTCATCGAAACCGCGGGGTTCGTCCTCGTCGTCTCCAAATCTGATGGGACTGGCCAGCAAAAGAATTGCTACGACTAGTAGCAGCGCGCACATGAAAGCAATGGGCAAGAGAGGCAGCGGGAGAAGTGGCGCCAGCAGTAGTCGCAAGAGTAAAGGAAGAGAAGGGCTTTCTATGTCCTCTTCGGTGCGTGCTGCAACTTCCATGACGCATTCTTCTTCGACGTCATCAGGACGAAGAAGTACAGGTCATCTGACTTTGCTCGTGACACAGGTGGGCTCTTCCGATTCAGCTCAATCACGTGCAATGAAAAACACCAACACCGCCAACAGCAGCAGCAGCAGCAGCAGCAGCAGTCGGATCAGGGACATTTCCAGGAGTAGGAGCAGTCATTACAACAACAGGACTAGCACTAGGACTAGTAGAAGTACTGCTAGCAGGAGTAGTTTGCAGACCAATACCAGAGACAATAGCAATTTTGAATGGAATACTACTTTTAATACTAGTAGTAGAAGGACTGCCTCCAACACTACCAGTGTGAAAAATCAATCTACAGCAGCAGCCATTGCACTGGCTACACCCACGTCGCCTACTCCACCACACTCAATGGCATTGCATAGCATTCACGACAACAGCACTAGCAGCAGCCTTAGAGCTTCGGCCGCATTGTTTTTGCAGCAGCAACAACAACATCGAGAGAGCATGACACAAACAGAAAAATTAGACGCGCTGACAAAATTGACAAGTCAACAACAACGACCTGCCAGAGGCGTTACAACTGCACAACCACCCATGACTTCTAACGTAGTAGTAGGAAGCAACAACAGTGCTACTAATAGTACTAGTACCAGTACTAGTACTAGTAACAACAATGCATTGGCATCTACCATTCAACAAATGGTGACAACAGCAACAACCACAGCAGCCACTGGTGGTAATGATGGCAGTAGTGAAAGTAATTACAATGATTTGATTTCATTACAGAAAATACAATCCTCATCATTTACTGCAAAGTCAAGAAAAACTGCACACCAGTTTTTACTCGACAATGACAACAACAACAGTGATGAGGACGATTACGAGAATGATACAAACTATGAGTCTTACTATGGTGATGAACCACTCCGACACCAAAAACAACGCGGCCACAAGCTGGAACATCAAGCCATTTATCATAACTCGAACACTTCATTTCTACACGGCAGTGCAAGTTCAAGCGAATACAGTCAAGACATGGAAGGACATCACGACTCTTTTTCAACACACAATGCGTATAACAACAACAGTAACACTAGTGATTTGGATTGGAATCCAAAGGAACAAAAACAACAGCAAGAAGAATGGAGAAACAGAGCAAAACATGTGACTGCTACTCATCAGCAGCAGCAGCAGCAAAACAAAAGTTTACTCGGTGATATCGCTGGTCGTCATCATTCCAAAATCAAAAACAAAAACAATGCTGGTATTGTGGACAGTGCTTCTACCAATTTATTTGCGAATCGCCAAGATTTGCGGCATGTCGATCAAACCATCAATCTCATGGATGCATCGTTGGGGGACTACTATGCCGATAGTAATAATAGTACCTACGGCCAGAATTACAAAAGCAATGATGCAAGTTCTGGTAGAGCACCGAACACTTTTTTGGGAAAAATGCAGTCGAGTCTGGTCGATATTTGGTTGGATGAACGTAGTCACAATACCAAATCCACCCAGCAACAGCAGCAATATCGCACGACGCGGAGTCAACGACGGCGCCGCAAGGTTAATGTACGCAGCGGCGGTATGTTTAGTCCACAGCAACGTCATCAAGGACGTGGCAGACCATATTGCCAAGAATTGTGCTGCAATTGGTTGTCCTTTGTCCTTGTTATGGCGGGACTTGTAGGAGCATTTGCTGCTTGGAAAATGGGGGCTTTTACCACCAAGACTGATGGCAACTTTATTAGCCCTGCTAATACTGACACACCCGTTGTCACTATCGTTCCCGAATCATCTATTTTGGATGATTTTCAAGCATATTTGGTAGAACACAATGTATCATCCTCGGAAGACTTGCAACAGGAAAAATCATCACAATACTTGGCGTTGCATTGGATATCGAGTTTGGAAGATCCATCATTACTGTTGGATCATCCTATTCTGGCCAACAAACAAGAAGATTTATTAATGGAAGCAAAATTGGAAGTCTATTCTCTGGCCGTGCTGTACTGTGAGTAGATTTTGGAATGATTTATTTTCTCTAATTTTATTTTGCTGCGCTTTTGCTGACCACACTGCATTTGCTTTGCTCTTCTCACAGTTGAGACCAACGGATATTTGACCTACAATGTTTCCAGTGATCCGTCCGCTTCGACGATATGGCGCGAGAATACAAATTGGATGCGAGGACATGTTCCAGTTTGTAAATGGTTTGGTGTACAGTAAGCTCACCTCAATATGTCGTGCTTTGCCTGATCAAAGTGTTTTTTTTAATGTATCTGCGAAAGGTACTTCCTGCGTTTACTTATTTCTCGGTTTACTTTTTTCTCATATCTTAGGTGCGAAGAAGACCACACCATTGTCCATTTGAATTTGACAATGAACAATCTAAAAGGAAAGCTACCAGAGGAATTAAAAGCTCTTTCAAAACTTCGAATTTTAAATCTAGGCAGAAATGCTATCACCGGAACGTTACCTCCGTCGCTGTTCTCTCAGCTGCCCGACATGGAATATCTCTGGCTTCAACAAAACAAGTTGACAGGAACGCTTCCTTCAACGATTGGCACAATGACAGATCTCGAGAGTATTCAACTCTTTAACAACGAACTCACTGGAACTCTTCCTGCGGAAATGAACTTTTGGAATAAGGTCGATACAATAGCTTTCCAAGAAAACAAGCTCACAGGTACGATGCGATAAGAAGGTATGTTTGTTTAGCTGCGTTGCGGTGATAGCTCGTCTCACCATTTCTATTTTGCACCGTATTTGGTTCGTGTTCATATGCTGCAAAAGGATCGATTCCGTATTTGGCCGGACTCTCCAGTTTACAATTTCTCAAGCTCAACGACAACGACCTTTCCGAACACATTCCTTTCGAAATCTTTCGTTTACGGACTATGGTGGAGCTTCGTCTCTCAAAAAATAGGCTTACTGGCACCATCGCTCCCGAGATTGAATCCTGTCAGAATATTCACATTATTGCTTTGGACAACAATGAGCTACATGGACCGTTGCCAGATGTCTTTGACGACATTCACAAAGTTAAGGAGGTTCGCGTGCAAGGCAACAACCTGAGCGGGTCGATTCCAAGTACGTTGCACACACTGACGGGATTGACGCGTCTGCTTTTAGACCACAACAATTTCGACGGCAGCATACCCATTAATTTTGAAGAAATGACCTCCCTGTTGGAGTTTCGCGCGTACGATACGGACTTGACCGGGAGTCTCCCGCAAGGTGTTTGTGATTTGAAAAAGGCACACGATCTCGAATTTATTGCCTTGGATTGCGACAAGGTCAACTGCGATTGCTGCGACCAGTGCCTGTAATATCATATTAGTAGCTAGCTCCAACGCTTGTATCTGTGTGGTGTCAGACTTGCTTTTGGTGTGGTCTAGGTTATTACTACGACTCAGTACAGGTGCATATGACTTTTATTTCAGACCACCTGGACTGCTAAAATTTCAAGTCGATGAATCTTTGAACATTCGTTTGTTGAATCAAGCAGCTGTCAGGTACCAGATCCGTAGTACTCGAGTATCTACTACTAGTAGTAGTACTGTGAACAAAATGGCTCAATGAATTTGGTATTACCTGGTAGTCAATTTCAGGAATGGCCCACTATTACTTGTATTTGTGCCAGTTTATTCTGGTACTACTAGTAGAACAATCATGGTATGGCCTGGCCTAGACTTTTCTAGTCCTAAAGCAATAAAGCAGTGAGCAAGTGTCAGACGAAACTTGAAGCCTAATTCTGAAGGAATGCCAAATGTTCGAAACCGAGTGAACGAGTATGGTCCTATGGTACCAGCATTGGACTACGCACCGTACTACCTGGTACTGTAGCCAGTAGTTGGAACTCCGAACATCCCGTACCAACCTCAATAATTCTTCGCAGCTCTTGTCAGATTTTCTATCAGGCACTGGTACCAGTAGTATTATCACTTAGACCATACTAGACTACAAGGTACTACCAAGTAGACTAGACAAATTTCGTTCTTATTAAAACTGTGAAATACCTGGTAATAATAATACCAGGTACAGTACTAGTAATGACAATAATATCAATCCCGAATTTGGATTCATACTTGAGCTTGCAATATTGTACCGGAACTACTGTAGACTACTAGCTAGTACTAGTATTAGAGTAGAGTACTAGTACTTGTTACCTGGTAGTAGTAGGACTAGACCCTACCAGCTACTGCTGTAGCTACCAGGTAGCTAGCTAGTAGCCACCCCAGTACAGGTACGAGTACCTACTATGATTCATAGGAGTACTGCTACGACTACTACTAGTAGTACCACTGTGTGTAGTACCAGGTACTGTAGCTACTGGTAGTAGATACACTACCAGTACAGTAAGTCGCGGCTTCGTCAAAGGAAAAATGAATGAATTTATCTTTAAGGACTTCTATTTAAAATTTGGTCTTTGTTGAAGTAGCAGGTAGCTAGTGGAACTGTACCATGGCTGGCTTCCAGCTGTTGGTAGCTTTTTGGGTTGCCAAGAAAAATATCTTCGAATCCTTGAAAGAATTTTTTCTAAAACAGTAATGTCTGCTGAACATCGAAATGGTCCATTTCTACACAATAGCTATAACTGCATCCAAGTAGAATCTTGAATGAAGCTATCAAATGTCTCTAAATTCGATATTATGTTCCCCTGTTCCAAAAAATGACGCAAGATTTTGGCTTTACCAGGTACTACTATTTAGAGGCAGCTTTTGTTGGTTTTACGATACTAGGTTCCCTCGAAGGCCTAATTACTTATTACTAGTAGTAGTAGTACCTGGTACCTGGTACTAGTACCAGGTACTGTACTGTAGTAAGAATACATCAAAGTCAGTTTGTAAAACAAGTCAGTTGTTCTCTTCTTAGTCTAGTACCTGGTAGTAATGTACTAGTAGTACTGGTACTAGTAGTCTACTTCTGGTACTAGTAGTCTAGTATTATCTTTTGAAGTAACAGCAGTCTACTTCTCTCTGTTGTTGATAAAATAATAAAAACCATAATTCGCGTTTGTGGTAGATAGTATCATCTTCCAAATAAAAGTACTTGTACCAGGTACCACCAGGTACCAGATAATATCAACTACTGCTTCCACTTTGAATAAAACTGCTTCTGTTGCGTCTGTCCCGTCTGCTGCTTGTGCGCTTGTGCTATTATAACTTATTACCAGGTACCAGCCACTCACAATATTGAAAATTGAGACGTCGCCCAAGAAGAAGCACAAGCACAAGAAGCATCTTGAAGCATCTTAAGATGACTATTAACGCTCCAGCGTCGGAAAAGAGCACTGCTGATTTTCAGCAAGAACTAGGACAGGGACTGGGACTGGGACTGGTTCTGTTACCGGAAGACTTTGTTCCCTCCACGCTGCACGTGATTATTGGACGTGGCAAGAAGCACTCCAAGCACTCCGGTAATCTCCGTTACGACGAACTGGTTCGCGAAGAAATGCACGCCTACGCCGGTGCCGAAAACAAGGTGACCAAGTCACAAGTCATCAATCGTCTTGTTGAGCGTGTGCGCGCTACGGGAAACTTTGTGCGCGAAGTTCCCGCCAGGGTCATTAAAAAAGAGAGCAGCTCGTGCTCGGACGATGAGGCTCCATGCAAGGCGACATCATCGAGCAACACTAGACCTAGTTCTGCTCAAAGACAACGTTGGGCGCTCGTGGAAGAGCACGCCGTTCGTACGACGACCGCGCAGCACTTTCGAGATGCCCTTCACAGCAAGTACAGAAGTTCCAAGGCCATGAAGAAGCGAATGCGCAAAGCATACCGTACATCTACAGGAGCAACTACTGACGACGCCATGACTTACAGCAGCACTACCACTAGGAGTAGTAGCAGCAGCAACAACGGCAGCAGCGGCAGTAGCAGGAGTAGGAGCAACAGCAACAGCACCACCACGGATATGAACCAAGATGTGGCTCGCATGCGCGCCAATGTGGAAATAGCCGAGCGTCAATTGGCAGAGCTCAATCAAACCTTGAGCTCTCGCTGTGTCTCTCCGGATAGAAACGGAGGAGGAAGCGGAGGTATTGAGCATTGTCTTGGAGTGGAAGATCGCCTTTACAAGTTTTCTCGTGGAATGATGCCCCGCATTGTTTCCAATCCAACGGATTGTCTTCAGAATCAAGACCAAGTTCACAACAGTACATTCACAGTCAATAATAGCAACAATGCCAGCACTAGCACGGACGACGCTGCTATTTCAGCCATGCCCAAGTTGCATGCTCGAGTAAGTATTCCCGCGCTTCCGCCCTTGTTTGGTATGGATCACGATTACGACCAAGCAGCATTCAACTGCGACAGTATCAGCGCGAACGAACATGAAATCATGTCTGTTTTTGGAAACATAAATGCCACGAAGGATGATTCTGCGCTCAGATGCAACAACGGTAGCATGCTTAGGTACGACCGTTTGGATATGTCTGCTTTTGAACCCACTCCGATTCGCGAACAGTATCAATATCAACAGCAACATAATGCGGCGACACGAGAACTGCATTTGCTGGAAGCCTATCAACTTGAACGGGATGTACAATATCGCCACCAACAACTGCAACAGCAACAGCAACCGCAACCGCAGAACTTCGACAGTTTCACCTTTTAAATCAAACAGTTTCGTGTTGCACAATATTTGTTGTCTTCTGCGTTAGATTCTTCTGAGTTGGAGCAGCGACCGCCCAAATTCACTTTTACAACGCATGCGGAATAGAATTGTAGTGCTCTACGGTAGTACTAAAGAATAATATTAAATTATATGTATTCATGCACAAGTCATAACACGTTCAAGCAATATTATGTCACTTTAGAACTTCCCAGTTCCGCTGGGTTTACGAGACAGTCCTCCTCCTCGGTCACTCGAAAGGACTATAAAAAAACTGCAAAAACTGGCAACACTTTCATATACAAGAAGAGCTCCATTCACTACAGTTAACGCAAAGTAGCCATAAAAAGGACACAGGCCATCGCATTAAAGCGAGGGAAGATCAGGGTAGTATTGGGCCAGGTAGACAGTCATTAATAGAGTAGTGTCCTTGGACTCGGATGCCAAATAATCGAGGTATGCTTCTTGGACACTGGGCTCGTCAAAACTATTTCCAGTCCAACCCTGGTTTTACAGACAGCAAAGATTACGTCGTGGAGAATGTTTATAAAGATCAGTACAGAGTCCGGAAAGCGCCACCATTTGCAATGTTGCACGACCTTACCTTCACCGCTACCTTAAATCCACCGTAGAATTCGGGTTCGTTGATGATATCAGTGACCGGAACACCAACGGAGTTTCCTCCAACTGGAGTATAAGCCTCTGCAGTTCCATAACGCACAAGGTCATTCAAATCGCCAGCTGAGTTGGCTAAGACGTTGTTCCTGATTTTGAGACTTTGTGTTCCACTAGCAACTTCTGCATCGTTTTCTTTGATCGACCATGGAATCGCATCGCCCACGTATCCCGCAAATGCACACAATTCTTGATTTGCAATGCTTGGTGCGTACGTCTCGATCTAGAAAGAGTACAATCGCGTAAGTATCATGCAGTAAACTTGACAACTAGCAACCACTGTAATTCCAGTTGCGTCTTACCGTGGTGACAGTGTAAGAAAATGCTCCTGTGAAGGTAGTAAGGAAAGCGACGTGATTTAGTAAATTCAAAGAATTGGTCAATGGAATCGGCTGAAAACATCTTGACTTACCCCACTTGTCTTTGAAAAAGTCATAGAAACCTTCACCACAGCTCAATCCCTAGGCCAGAGGAAAGCTTTTCTCTTCACCCTTGACATTTGTCAACGTGAGCTTTCGCAATCTCCAGATCCGACACACGAATATCGTACTGGGCGGCCCAAGGTTCGTTGGCGTTGGCTTCGGTCTGGGCATACCATTCTCCTGTCCATCCATCCCCATTATCTTTTCCGCGGCCATCGAGGAGATGCGGAATAAAGCGGACAAAAACGCCATCATTGTCAAACATGACTTTGACCTCGGCAAATGTTGCTGCAGTATTTAACATATTACTGGACCCAGCAGCCACCAGGAAACGATGACTGACGTCACCGTAATTTTCGATGTACCTGTCGTACGAGTAACCTTGGGTCAAACCAGAACCGACGATGGTGTACAATGGGTATCCTACAATGTTAGGTGTCTTAAAATTATTGCACCAAGGGAGCGAACGAAAGGAAGAAACATTGTCAGGAGACGAAACGCAGTGTATTTAGTTGCAATCAAGTATACATACTTTTGTCAAATAGCTGGCATGGCTGTCACCGGTCATAATTATGAGGTGTTCCGCTCCAGTTTCTCGAAGTAGCTCAACAAGTTTTCGTTTCTCGCCGGGAAACTCGGTGACTTCGAAATTTGGTCCTCCAGGAACAACAAATGTCAAGTCTTGAAAGGAACAACCAAGCATAGGTTTCCATTTCCGTAAATTAAGCAAACCATCCCTTGCAGAGTCAGAGTTTATCAAAACGTACCGGAGGGCTTCATCAACTGCTCTTTGAACCATCTCCATAAAACATTCCCTGTAAGGGGTAAATATTATTATTTTATTATTTTTATGGTAAATTGTGAGCCTAGTTTTGGTAAAATGAACCTGTTCCACATTATGAGCGATCCATAAGTCCATTGGCGAGTGGCTCGCTCAAA
>Ga0100391_1004440_pt1 | contig 13536 bp, 10 predicted proteins | sample CryGeymeta201515_FD_81541 | JGI IMG/M metagenome (GOLD analysis project Ga0100391, IMG submission 81541) | Groundwater microbial communities from Crystal Geyser aquifers in Utah, USA - Crystal Geyser metaG 2015-15 | ecosystem: Environmental > Aquatic > Deep subsurface > Groundwater | place: USA...
ACCATTATCTGAAATTACAATACTCCAATTATCTTTTATATTTTCTTTACAAAAATCAAACACCTTCAAAGTGTTTTCTTTGAGGATTGCTTCTTCATTGTAAGCTGGCAGAATAATACTTATCATATTAATTAATGTTATATATAAAACCATCCTTATCCTCATAAACTAGCTGGCATAAATTATCTTGGTCAAGGTTGTTTTTTAATTTTTCATTGCCAGTTTTAACAAAGACATAATGGACAGCAAACTCATCTTTAATAATAGCGCAAATATTTTCGCTAGTCATACCCGTCGTAATATTTTTCCAGCTCCAATACTGATGTTCATTTTTCAGATACATAAAAGTCGAATCAAGGCCGATAATATATCTGTTATAACTATTATGATAAAAAAACACCGGCCAGTCATCCCATCTGTCGTGAAATACAATGTCGCCTTCATCGGAATTTTCTTTTAGCCAGGCGGCCATGCCTGTAAATTGATTGAAATTATAGTTTTTTCTTAAATCTTCCTTTAAGCCATTAAAATTGGCGCCAATAATAATTGGCGAATAGAGAGCCAGCAGGATAATAAAAAGTAAGGCTATTTTTTGATGCTTAAAATATAATTTTACTATTTGATTGGTAAGATTGATTTTCTTAAATTCTAAAAAGTTGTTAATGGTGAAACTGCTAAAAAGCAAAACGAAAGGGATGAAATATTCAATATTTCTTTGTGACTTTAAAGTCAGGATAAAAAATATAATTGAGATTATCAGTAAAGTTGTTGAATTAAAAAAGTTCTGCCTGTCCGCCGCAGCTTTAGCGAAGGCGGATTTTTTAAAATAAATAAAAAATATCAATAAGGCCAGGATAAACAAAATTATAATAAACAAATCATACTGAACCAAACTAAAAAAGCTCATACCATACCACTCTCCGCCAACATCAATCACATTTTGATAATTTATCAGCCCGATTTGAAATGTTTGCTGCCAATAAAACTTGAGATTGGTAGGAAAATATGGATTGATAACCAACCCACAGATGATGCCGGCTAGAGCTGATAAAAATGGCTTAGCTTTTAAACTGGTTAAAAAATAAACAAAGCCAATACCGAGCATAATTGGCCAGCCGCCATAAAGCCAGACATAAGCAAATGACAGACCAAATATTAGCCATGACCATTTATTTTTATTGGTAAAAAGTAAATAAATAAAACACAACAAAAAGATAAGGGAGAGTGACGGTATTTTGGCTAGATTTATCCGAAAAATAAATTGATGGACCAAGAGCAATAGGATTGTATAGACCAATGAATATTTAATTTTAAATTTATCCAGCAGCCACTGAAAAGCCAGAATCGCCAAAGCGGCGAAAATAACAGCGCTGATTTTTATGGCCAGCAAGGGGTTAAAAACAAAAAGAAATGGGATTAAAATCAAATGATATAAAAAATGGTGGTCAATGTAGATATCATCAAGCGTAGTGAATGGCAGCCAGTAAAAATCTTTAACCGGGCCAGAATTCTTAATTAATTCAGCAATCTTGGCATGATAAAAAGAATCCGGATCAGCAAAACTTGGCGTTGAATTGAGCCAGAGAAAATAAGCGCCAACCACTAAAAATAAAAGCAAGTAGGCCAATGGCCTCCTTGATAAAATTTTCCCGGGAAGGTCTACGATAAAATTTAGCATAAGGGTTTAGGCCAATTGCGTCTTGAAATAATCAACCCAGGGGATTGGCGCTGGATCAACATTATTGAGCATGGCCAGATAAAAACTAACATACGAACCAAAAAGCAACATTTCAAAAGACTGCGTCAGTTCGGTTTTACCCTGAAGTTTATAACTTAAATAATTAATTTTGTTCTTACGGAGAACATCTTTAGTGATTTTCAGACGCTCCGAGTTGCGCGGGTGATAAAGCTGGGATTCAAAAAAACAAAAAAATAAACTTTTGGGATTATTTTTAGGATAACCAAGCCCTTCAAGCAAATGATGGTTTAATTCTGAAATAATAAAGTAGTGAGAAAAATTCTTTGAGTTTTCATTGAGTTGGTTAGCTAAAACATGAGCATTACCGCTTAAAAATTCCGCGGCCACAATAACCGGCGAATAATTTTGCACATGGTCGGCTGTTTGCTTGGCCAGATTATCAAGAGTTAAATTTTTAGCTTCAAATTGTGATTTCAGCTTATCTAAAAATTGAATGACCGCTTTTATTTCCTGGTCGCTGACTTTGATAATCGCGCATTTTTCCAAAAGTCCCAGAAGTCCGGTAACCGCGTAGCCAATACCCATTCTTGGCTGGTTGCAAAGATTATATTTAGGTTTAAAAATAAAACCTAAAATTTTCCCTTGTTTTATAAATTCCCCGAGCCGACCGCCCGTTGTGATGGCTAAAATTTTAGCGCCTTTTCTCTTGGCTTGTTCATAAGTATTTAACACTTCTTCCGTATTGCCGGAATAGCTGGATAATATGTATAAAGTATCTTTGTCCACCATGCCGGGCAAATCATAACTATGAATATTACCAAGGGGTATCTTTAACTTTTTGAAATAAATTGATTGGATGATATGCGTGCCAAGACCAGAACCGCCCATACCATTGACTACAACTTTTTTTACTTTTTTGTAATCAGCCGGAATATCTACTTGTTTTACTTCAACCCAAGCTTGTTCAATTTGTTTGGACAGCAAATCAATACTAACCAGCATATTAGAGCTGTCAAGTTTTTTGATTTCTGCAAAATTATCCAAAATATTCATAGTTTAATTATATTATTTTTATCTGCTTCTGTCTATTATCTGCAAATCGCATATATTTCAAAACTCCTGCCGCGGCTGGCTTGGGGCTTAAATGTTTTAACTGATTCAAATGTTGTTTTCAGCTTCTTTAGAAAATACTGGAAATCACCGCCCTGAAAAATTTTTAAGACAAGGGTGCCATTTGGGGCAAGTAAATCTTTTGATAGTTCTGCCGCTCTCTGATTTAACTCAATTGAGCGAGCGTGATCCGTTGTTTTGATGCCTGACGTTTTGGGCGCCAAATCCGATAAAATCAGATTAAATTTTCTGGGGTGTAGTAAAATAGTTCTTGCTATGATGTCATCGGCAAAAATATCTGCTTCAAGGGTGACGATATTCCGGGCCAGCTTTTTTATCGGCATTAAATCAACGCCAACCAGTTCAGCTTTGGGGCCAACAATTTTACTGGCATATTGGAGCCAGGAGCCGGGAGCGGCGCCTAAATCTAAAATATCCATACCCGGTTTTAGAATTTTAAATTTGTTTTGGATTTCCGCCAATTTAAAAACGCTCCTGGCACGGTAGCCCAGCTCTTTGGCTTTTTTAAAATATTGGTCTTGAGGCACAAAATTTTTAGGCATAATTTTTATTGCCACCCCTACTACCCCTACTAAAAATATTTAACACTTTTAATAATAGCTTAAAAATGTTTTTTAGACAAAAAAATAACCCCGCATGGCCTAAAGGTATGCGAGGTTGTTCATCATTTAATTATTTACTAAGCCCGTAAAAGCCCTGAATAAAAAACATGGGCTTTTGATCTCGGACATTGTAAGTTGCCGAGACATCTATTCCGGCTAGTCCGGCGGGGATAGAATATTTTACGTACGGTAAATGCATCGGTCATTCCTTGAGATAGTGATTTAAGCAAAAAAAAGAAAATGTCAAGCCCGCGTACAAATTTGGTTGATTAGACATTCTTTGCTATTTACTTAAAAAAGTAATAAACTGTTAGATATGGAAATCATTACTGATTACCAAAATCGCGAGGAGTGGGATAAGTTTGTGGCGGAGAATACCCAACCATCCAGTTTTTTGCAATCTTTTGCTTGGGGTGAATTTAATGAAAAAATCTTGGGAAATCCAGTCATCCGCTGGGCCGTGGTTGACCAAGGGGCACTGTCAGCAGTCTTTCAGGCTATTATTAAAAAACTGCCCTTTAATAAAACTTATGTCTATTGTCCGCGCGGCTTAGTTTGGCGCCAGAATTGTGCTGATTGCTGGGCACTGGCTTATGGCGAGATTTTAAAAAAAATCAGAGTGGATTGGACCGGCCATATTTTTTTACGTGCCAGCCCGCCAGATGAAGATAAAGAAGACATCACTGGTTTTATACGCCAACTGGGTTTTAGAAAACCAAAAATTTTAAGCCACGGCCAAGAACCGGCAGAGACTGTTTTAATCAATTTGGAAAAAAGCGAGGAGGAATTACTTGCCTCAATGCAGCAAAAAACCAGATATAACATCCGCCTGGCGGAAAAAAAAGGAGTTGAGGTAAAATGTCAAATGTCTCCGCCCGAGGCGGATCCGCCTTTGGCGGAAAATATCAAAAACCAAATAAATACATTTTATAAACTAGCGGAAGAAACAGCTAAGAGGAATAAAATAAAAATCTATCAGGATGATTATTATAAAAAACTGGTTGAATATTTTGGCCAGGGCGATAAAAACATCAAATTAAAATTATATCTGGCGCAAAAAAAAGAAAAGACTTTAGCGGCAATTATGGTAATTTATTTCGGCAATGGGGCAACTTATTTACATGGGGCTTCAAGTAATGATGGCCGAGAATTAATGCCCAATTATCTACTGCAGTGGCAAGCGATGCGAGAGGCAAAGAAAGAGGGTTATAAAATTTATGATCTCTGGGGCGTGAGCGGGGAGAATAAAACCTGGGCTGGCATTACTCGGTTCAAACGTGGTTTTGACGGCCGGGAGATAAAATTTATGGGCAGTTGGGATTATGTTTTGAATAAAAAATGGTACAATATATTTAGGCTATTAAAAATTATTAAAAAAATAATTCCTTAACTTTATGATAAATAAAATAGTAATTCTGGCGGCCGGCCGGGCAACACGGATGAAAGAACTAGCAAAAAAAAATCCAAAACATTTAATTAAAATCGGCCACAAGCCTTTTTTATATTACTTTTTCAATAATTTAAAAAAAGTTGGCTTTAAGGAGATGATTCTGATAATCGGCAATTTCAGACAGCAGATGGTAGAATTCGTCAAAAAGTATGAGGGCGAATTCAATTTAACTTTAGTTGACCAGTTTAAAATAATTGGTACAAAAAAATACGGTACGGCATGCCCGGTTGAGGCAGCGGAGAATGTTGTGGGCAAGGATAATTTTATGGTGGTTAATGGCGATGACATTTTTTCGGTGGATGATTTAAAAAAAATGGCGATGCTTGATGATAAATTTTGCTATGTTGCCGGCATCCATCATCCTGAACCGGAACATTATGGCATACTTGAATATGACGAAAACAACTTTTTAAAACGGATTATTGAAAAACCTACACCAGGAATTGATTTTAACCAATCCCGAGCAATGGAATATTTAATTAGCCCGGGTGTCTATAAATTTACTCCAGAAATTTTTGAAGCAGTCAAAAAAATTAAAAAATCTGCCCGCGGCGAATACGAATTAACTGATGCCATTACATTATTGGCTCAAAATAAAAAAGTAAGGATATTCCCCATTCAAAATTATTGGCAGACGTTTACTAGCCCGGATGACATGGCTAAAATGGAAAAATTTTTATTAAAATAGCATGAAACAACTGATTAAAAAATTTACTCCTAAATTTATTTTAAGTTGGTATCATTACGGTTTGGCAATTTTGGCCAAGTGGTTTTATGACAATCCGTCGGGCAAGATGATTGTAGCTGGTGTGACCGGCACGGCTGGCAAGTCCTCAACCTGTTATTTTATTGCCCAAATTTTAGAAAGCGCCGGATTAAAAATTGGTATGACAACGACCACTCTCCTGAAAATTGCCAATAAAGAATGGCTGAATGACAAAAAAATGACCATGCTGGGTAGATTTCAGACTCAAAAATTATTAAAACAAATGTTCAAAGCAGGTTGCACAGTGGCTATTATTGAAACGAGTTCCGAAGGAATTAAACAATACAGACATATGGGCATTAATTATGATCTGCTAGTCCTGACCAACTTATATCCAGAACACATTGAAGCCCACGGCAGTTTTGAGAATTACAAAAAAACAAAAGGCAAGTTATTTGAACATCTAGGCAAAAAAACTATTATCATCAATGCGGACGATCAACATGCTGATTATTTTTTAGATTTCCCGGCTAAAAAGAAAATAAAATATAATATAAAAGACTGGAACAATAACTGGCAGATGAATTTGTTTGGCGAATATAATAAATACAATGTGATAGCGGCGGCCAAGGTAGCGGAAGAATTGGGAGTTGAGGAAAATTTAGTCAGCCAGGCTATAAAAAAATTAAAACCGCTGCCGGGCAGATTGGAATTTATTGAGAATAATTTGGGAATAAAGATAATAGTTGATTATTCTTTTGAGCCCAAAGCGCTGGAAAAACTATACCAGACCATAGATGACATTAAATATAATAAATTAATTCATGTGCTGGGCTCAACAGGCGGCGGCCGGGATAAAGCCAGAAGACCAATCCTTGGCAAAATGGCTAGCCAGAAAGCAGATATTATAATAGTGACCAATGAAGACCCTTATGATGAGAATCCTCAAAAAATAATAGATCAAGTGGCTAGCCAGGTAAATAAAAATAAATTATATAAAATATTAGACAGGCGGGCAGCGATAAAAAAAGCGCTAGAACTAGCTGGTAAAAATGATTTAATCTTAATCACTGGCAAAGGAGCAGAACAGGCAATCTGCCTGGCTAATGATAAAAAAATGCCTTGGGATGATAGAACTGTAGTTCGTGAAGAATTAAAAAATAAGGTATAATAAACTTATATGGCTAAAAAATTTGATGTTATAAGTATTGGCTCTGCCATACAGGATATCTTTATTTTAAACAAAGACTTAAAATACCCCGTTAAAGCAGTTAATCCTTTTGACAAAAAAGTGATTGGCGATAAAATTTCCGTCAAGGACATGTATTTTGATGTTGGCGGCGGCGGCTCAAATACCGCGGCCGCCTTCTCTAATCTGGGGCTGAAAGTCGGCTTGTTTACCAGAGTAGGAAATGACCTGGCTGGCAAAGAAATAATTAAGGTTATGAAAAAGTTTAAAGTTAATACCAGCCTGATTGAGCTTGATAAAAAACTTGAAACAGCATATTCGGTAATATTTTTAAATAAAGATGGCGATAGAACCGCCCTTGTTTTTCGCGGCGCGGCTGATTTTCAAAAAATAAAAGAAGTACCGGTCAAAAAATTAAAGAGTGATTGGTTTTTTATCACGACTTTGAATGGCAATCATACTCTGCTAAAAAGTTTATTTGATTGGGCAAATAATAAAAATATTAAAATTGCCTGGAACCCGGGAAGCGCCGAACTTGATTTTTCTAAATCCCGGGTAACTCACTTATTAAAACGGGTTAAGATACTTTTCTTAAATTTAGATGAGACGCGAAAACTGACTCAATGCAAGACAAAAAATATTAAGAGTATTTATCATAATCTTGAAAAAATTGCGCCTGATAGTATTCTTTGCGTCACTGCTGGCAAAAGGGGCGCCTGGGTGAAAAAGGACCAGGAATTTTATTGGGCAGGGATTTTAAGCAAGAAGGTGGTTAATGCCACTGGCGCGGGAGATGCCTTTGGTTCCGGATTTGTGGCCGGTCTTATATTATATGAAGGAAACCTAAAAAAAGCGCTGCAACTAGCCATGTTAAATTCTAATTCCGTTGTCACTCAAATGGGAGCAAAACACGGGTTGCTCAAAAAACCACCTGCTGGAAAAATGCTTAATAAGATTAAAATTAAAAAGGTTAAATAATTATTGTTTTTTAATGGGCGGGCAATCCCCGCCTTTTTTACTTGAAAAAATAGTTAATTTAAGGTAGGATTTAAATATATCTGGCCTGGTAGCTCTCTCTGTGGGAGATCCCCCTCTGGGGGACAAGCGGCCCAAGGCATCGGTTTGTCTCTCTTTGAGAGATCCCTCGCAGAGGGACAAAACTAAAAAATTATTATTTATTTTATGGCCACGTAGCCAAGTGGTTAAGGCGACTCTCTGCAAAAGAGTTATCACCGGTTCGATTCCGGTCGTGGCCTCCAAGATTTGACTTTATTTATATTTTTAATTTTTATGATTAATCCAAAAATTTTCAAAGCCTATGATATCCGGGGAATTTGTCCGGATGAGTTAAACGTTGAAACGGCCTATTTAATCGGCCGTGCTTTTGCCCAAAAAACAAAAGTCAAGCAAGTCGTGGTTGGCCGGGATATGCGACATTATGGAGAAATTTTAAAAAAATCATTAATTCAAGGCTTAACAGATGAGGGGGTGAGGGAAATAGTTGATGTCGGTTTGGTACCGATTGACGCGATTTATGCCAGTGTCGGTATTTTTGGTTATGAGGCAGGGATAATGGTGACGGCTTCCCATAATCCCAAGGAATACAACGGATTTAAGATGGTTAAAAAGAATATGGTCTGGATTACCGGCAAAGAATTGCTGCAAATGATTAAAAAAAATTCAAAAGCAAAGGTAAAAAATAACAAAAATAAAGTAAGGATAATCAAAAAAAATCTATACCCTGAATATATTAAGCATGTTTTGGGTTTTGCTGAATTAAAAAAAATTAAACCCCTAAAAGTAGTGATTGATGCCGGTAACGGCATGGCTGGTAAAGTTATGCCATTGCTCGCCAAACATTTACCCATAAAAATTATTCCGATGAATTTTAAGCTGGACGGAAATTTTCCGGCCCATCCTTCAAACCCGCTTGATCCCAAAAGCCAAATTGGCATCGCTAAAAAAGTAAAGTCTGCCAAAACTGATTTCGGTATGATTCTGGATGGAGATACGGACAGACTTTTTTTTATAGATGAAAAAGGAAAATTCGTCAGGGCTGACATCACCCTTTTACTCTTAGCCAAATTATTTTTAGAGCGTGAGCCTGGCAAAGGCATATCATATAATTTAATTTGCTCAAAAATAGTGCCCGAGATGATAAAAAAATGGGGTGGCCAACCGATCCGCACCCCGGTCGGTTATGTCAATGTATCAAATGGCATGAGAAAAAATAACGGCATTATGGGCGGAGAACTTTCGGCCCACTATTCTTTCCGCGACAATGCCTATGCCGACTCCGGATTTATTGCCTTAATAATACTACTTGAACTTTTATCAAAAGATAATCGGCCATTATCAGAAATAGTCAAACCATTTTATAAATACTATAAATTGCCTGAAATAAATACGCCGGTCAAAGATGTTGAAATTAAATTAAAAAAAATCAAGAAAAAATATAAAAAGTATAAACAAGATTCACTGGATGGAACAACTGTTGATAATTGGCAAAAGGGCGGCTGGTGGTTTAATGTCCGGCCATCAAACACCGAGCCGCTGTTAAGATTGACAATTGAAGGGAAAAATAAAAAAACGGTTGATCAACTGAAAAAAGAATTGGTGGCGTTGATTAAAAAATAACTATGCCTGAAAAAATATTTAAATTTGATAACTACAACTTCAATCCCGCCAGCGGGATTGCGGTTTTTGGTTACTCCTTGGATAAAATTAAATTCAAGGAAAAACTTATTTTCCCTAAGCCAATAAAAAAATTAATTGGCGCTAGAAAAAAAGCTTTTAATAAGGCTTTATTTAATTTATTCCTGATCACTGGGATTAGTTATTATAAAACTTATTGCCCTAAAAAAATTGAGTTGGGTAAATATAAAATTTCAAAAGAGCAAGCTAAATTTTGGAACAAAGTATATACTAAAGGCTTGGGTCAGTTTTTTTATGAAAATAGGCTAGATTTCAGAGGACTTATTGATTTCCCCTATCATAAAAACTACCAGGAAAAGCCAGTCAAAATAAAAACCAGAAATAGGAGTTTGGTGCCTCTTGGCGGCGGTAAAGATTCAATTGTGGTACTAGAAAAAATGAAAGAAAATGGAATTGATTTTGATCTGAGCCATATAGGTGATTCAAAAATTGTAAATGATGTGGCTAAAAAATCAGGCAAAAAAATAATTTTTGTGAAAAGAAAAATATCACCCAATCTTTTTAGTTTAAATAAGAAAAAAGGAGTATATAATGGGCATATTCCAATTAGCGCCTGCCATGCTTTTATTCTTCTGGTTCGTGCAATTTTATATGACTACAGATATATTGTCATGGGGAATGAAAAAAGTTCCAGCTACGGCAATATAAAATATCTGGGTACGACCATTAATCATCAGTGGAGCAAATCAGCTGAATTTGAAAAGATGTTTAGCAATTATCTTAAAAAATTTATTACGCCGAATATTAGATATTATAGTTTTTTAAGGAATTGGGATGATTTAGCAATAACTAAAGAATTTGTTAAACACAAAAAATATTTCCCGGTATTTTCTTCTTGTAACAAGAATTTTAAATTAAAAGGCAAAGCAAAAAATCATTGGTGCAATGATTGTCCTAAATGTGTTTTTACTTTTACCATGCTATCAGCCTATTTATCAGAAAAAGAATTAGTTGATATTTTTGGCAAGAATTTATACCAAGAAAGAAAATTAAAGCCCTTATTTGACCAATTATTGGGCAAGGAAAAATTCAAACCTTTTGAATGCGTGGGCACACCGGAAGCAATGAAGAAAGCAATGGCCATGGCTAGAAAAAAAATACTTATTCTAGGTTTTGCCCGAGAAGGGCTGTCCAGTTACAAATATTTAAGAAAAAAATATAGACAGCAATTAATCACCGTTGCTGATGCTAAAAAATTGAGTGAATTTGATAAAAAATACAGGGATATATTGAAAAAAGATAAGAATCTTGAGTTAAAATTGGGTAAAAATTATTTAAAAAATTTAGATAAATATAATTTAATAATTAAGACAGCTGGGATAAAATTAAATAAAAAAAATATACATATCACAACTAATTTAAATATATTTTTAGAAAATATTCAGGGCAAAATAATCGGCGTGACTGGCACTAAAGGCAAAAGCACTACGGCAAGTTTGATTGATAGTATTTTAAAGGCGGCTAATAAAAAAGTTGTTCTGGTGGGTAATATTGGCAAACCATTTTTGGACTATTTAAAGCTAGACAGTAAAAATACGATATATGTAGCAGAATTATCATCCCATCAATTAGATACTTTAAAGGGTGGCCTGGATGTGGGCGTGTTTACCAGTTTTTATCCAGAGCATCTCGATTATCATGGTAATTTAAAAAATTATTGGCAGGCCAAAATGAATTTAGTGAAGAATAGTAAAATTATTATTGTCAATAAAAAAATTAAGAAAATAAATAGAAAAAAGATTAGTTATGGGCCGGTAAAAATTAAAGCTAGTTTGCTTGGCAGGCATAATCAGGAAAATATCGCGGCGGCCATGGCAGTGGCTAAATTATTTAAAATTAAAAAAAATATAATTAACAAGACCATTAAAAATTTCAAGCCGCTGGAGCATCGGCTGGAATATGTGGGCAAGTATAAAAACATAAATTTCTATAATGACGTATTATCCACCACACCGGAATCAACAATGGAAGCAATTAACGCTCTGCAGCGAAAAAACCTGCAAACTATAATCGTCGGCGGTTTTGATCGTGGTCTGGACTATAAAAATCTGGCTAAAAAGATTGTGAGTGCCAGAATTAAAAATGTAATCTATTGGCCGCATACGGGTGAAAAAATAATAAGAGAAATAAAAAAAATTAAGTCTGAATTTAGACCTAACTTAATCGCGGTAAAAAACATGGAACAAACCATTAAAACCGCTTATAAATACACACCGGCCAATTTCACCGTGCTCCTCTCTCCGGCCGCTGCCAGCTATAATTTTTATCAGAATTATCAAGAAAAGGGCAAGGAATTTAAAAAGCTGGTGAAAAAATTTGGTTAAGGCTATTTCTTATCCCTGCTAATTATTAAAAATCGTCTATTGGCTCTTTATTGCTTTCTTCTGGCTGATCTTCACCCTCCACGGGTTCTATCAGATAATCTTCTTTTTTATCCTCAATATCTACTATATCATCTTTTAAAAGATCGTCATCAGCTAAATCCAAAGATGACTTAAAATCTTTATTTTTTTTGGGTTGCTTAAGCGCTCCTTGTTTTTTTTCTGAAAATTGTTCGCTATTTTCAGCCAGGTTGTCTTTAACTTCAATTCGGTAACTTTTTACCTCGCTTAAAACTGGGTCAATCTTTTTTTTAACTTGTTCTACGGTTTTATCATAATTGACAATTTCCTGAATGCCCGATTGCATGTCGCGGATAATAATAGTTTTATCCATTAATTCTTTTTGGCCTAGAATTAAAACAATTTTTGCCCCCAGTTGATCTGCTTTTTCCATTTGGCTTTTAAGGCTATCTTTAGAAAATGCTTCAGCCACTTTAACTCCGGCATCAGTTAATTTTTGATACAACTTAAAACATTCTTTTCGAGCCTCAACCCCCAGCTGCGCGACAAAAACATCAATTTGATCTATGGCTGGTACTGTAATCTGCTGTTCGCGAAGTTTACTGATTACTCGTTCAATACCGACAGCAAAACCAATAGCGGGAGTGGGCCGACCGCCAATAATTTCAATCAGGCCATCATAGCGGCCGCCACCGGCAAGCGAGCCTTGTGATTTGCTGGTATCCTCATCAGCCAGATAAATTTCAAAGGTGGTCCGAGTATAATAATCAAGACCGCGGACTAATTTGACATTGAGATTATATTTAATCTCCAGGTCGTCCAAATAATCCAAAACCGTCATAAAGTGCTTTTTACATTCTTCATCCAGGTAATCCACGATTTGCGGCGCATCGGCTAAAACTTCCTGACAAGATATTTCTTTGCAGTCAAGAATACGCAAAGGATTTTTAAAATATCTTTCTTTGCATGAATCGCAAAGTTCCTTTTTGCGACCGCTATTCTGTAAAAATTGTTTGAGACGGGTAATATATTCTGCCCGGCATTCCAGACAGCCAATACTATTAAGATGGACTGTCACTGCCAAGCCTAAGGACTGCAGGAGCTTGTAAGCTATAATAATAAGTTCCGCGTCAACCACTGGTGAATCACTGCCGATGGCTTCCAAATTCAGCTGATGAAATTGGCGAAAACGGCCTAACTGAGGATTGTCATGGCGAAAAACCGGGCCAAGGCTGTATAATTTTATTGGCTGTATTTTATTAAGCATCCCATGCTCAATATAAGCACGAGCTATGCCTGGAGTAAATTCTGGCCGCAAACTGATATTATCTCCACTTTTGTCTTCAAAGCTATAAAGTTCTTTTTCAATAATATCCGTGTGTTTGCCCGTACCTTTAATATACAAATTTGTCTGCTCTAAGATCGGTACGTCTATTTTTTTAAAACCATAAGCATCCATTAAAACTTTTGCTTTGTTTGTAAAAAACTCCCAATAATCCTGGTGTTCCGGCAAAATATCTTTAAAACCCTTTAATAATTGAATTGGTTTATTACTTGGTCTAGGCATTAATTTTTATTTAATTACTTTGAATTACGAGACTGTCATTTTGTGTATCCTCCCCTCCTCAGTTGAGTTTAAAAGATTGATTATCTTTTAAACGGATTAAGGGGAGGAGGTGTTAAAAATTCAACACCCCTCTGG